>ENA-OWPA01000015-OWPA01000015.1-bioreactor-metagenome-genome-assembly--contig:-NODE-15-length-318462-cov-8.826320_pt1 | contig 318462 bp, 336 predicted proteins | sample MGYA00238139_ERZ651803 | MGnify/ENA primary metagenome ERZ651803 (study PRJEB26909, sample SAMN07631231) | bioreactor metagenome | isolation source: Switchgrass digestor | place: USA: Dartmouth...
AAAAACATTAAAATATAGATAAACTAAGAAAAAGAAAGTATTCGTGAGTTTTTGTCCAATATTAAGGGGTCAATCCGCAACCTTGCTTTGCAAGGTAGACAAATCATTTTTTACTTCTATTAATTCAGGTTCTTTACCCACCTTAAAATATAATACATTTATCAGTTCTTTCATATATTCTCCCCCTTATAGGCATATAAATATTATATCATAAAATATATATAGCAATTATAATTTTTACTATGACCTAGTAGACTTAACACAATAGAATCATTTATAATAAAAGTAACGCATTGAATAAAAGCTTTCATAGGAGGGATTCTATGAGAAAAGTCAGCAAAGCTAAGTTATTGATAATAGGGTTATATATAATATGTTTACTTTTATATATTCTAATGTTACATATCACAAACCATAATATAGAAAAATGGGATAATATGTTTAAAAAATTGAAAATAGAACAAGCTGTCAATATGGATTCATTTACTTTTTTACATATTCACCTGAGCTATTTCATTATATCAACTTATGATACACTCAAATACTTAAATGTCTCTATTATCAATAAGATACCTAGAGTAATTATTTATATAATTGCATTTATCCTTATTTTAATTGGAGCATTTAAATACTATCAAGTAAAATATTATTCTACAATGATAGCTGTTACTGGCTTGTTATTTTTTATTATAAGAACTATAGGTGACAAAATAAGTGAGGCATAATTATTACCTATATAAGTATCTATTTAGCAACAGAAGTCATATTAATTAATTTAGTAAGTTGTTGGCAGATAAAGAATGCTAGTCTATTAGTCATACGATAATATCGAGGAAGGAAGTCATAAGTTTCGTAAAACCTTTTATTACAATGTGGGCAAACATATCTACGTTTTTTAAGAACGAGATAAACATTTTTATTATGAATAGGTAAATCCTTAATAATTTGTTCTCTGTAGTCATGGACTCTAGAAGTTTTAGAGGAGCAAGCAGGGCAAATATGCTCTTTAGGTTTAGTAGAGATATAGATTTTAATAGAATTATCCTCGTTAGAAATTTTATTTATAATTACATCTTTTAAATTTAGTAAATTATTGATAAAATAGTATTGCACTTGTGAATAAATCTCCTTTCTATGTGTAGTTAATTTGGGTACCTACATTTTAGCAGATTTATTTCACAAGTGCTTTTATTTTTTGCAAAAAAGGATAAATTGGGATGCTTTATTTACACCCCAACATTTATTATAGAACCTTAATAATTCACTTAAGGATTATTAATCCTTAAGTTTTTTGTAACATTTATTACTTTAATGAATAAAATATAATAAGCCATGTTGGAGGTGCGGGAGATGTGGAAATTTTATCATAGATACAGGCAAAAAACTCGGAAAATAATTGGTATAACATTATGCGTAATTGGATTATTGATAATAATTAATTTCTTACCTATAGAGGCTATATTAATATTAATAGGATTAGGGCTTCTCATAATGGGAATTTTAATCTTGAAACTAAAATAAGGCTATACCATTTAATGAGAAATAAAGATGGTAAGCCTTATTTGAGTTTTTGTATTATAAAGCTCTTTCAACATAACCTGATCTTAAACATCTAGTACATACGTTTATTCTTCTAGTTTCACCATTTATGATTACTTTTACTCTTCTAATATTAGGAGACCAAGTTCTTGAACTCTTTTTATTTGAGAAAGATACTTTATTACCAAACACTTTACCCTTTCCACAGATTTCACATACTCTTGCCATATAGAACACCTCCTTAAATCAAATCCACTATTACATGAATTATCGTCTACAACATATTATATTCTAACATATCATTCCCAATTAATGCAACTAAAATGTTTGAAATAACTTATGATTTTGTTGAACTATTATTCTATTTGGGGTAAAATAAAATATAAATATTTAATAAGAAGGAGGCGAATTGAATGCCAGCTAAAGTCAAAAATCAGTTCGGGACCATTAGTATAGATGATAATGTAATTGCGACTCTTGCAGGAATTTCAGCGATGGAAAGTTACGGTATAGTTGGCATGGCTTCAAAAAATGCTGCAGATGGCCTATTTGAGTTGTTGAGATGGGATTCTTTATCAAAAGGAGTAAAGGTCACTACAAAAGGAGATTCATTAGTCATTGATTTACATGTAATATTAGAATATGGTGTTAAGATTTCTGTGGTAGCTGAAAATATTATAGAAAAGGTTAAGTTTAGCATAGAAAATTTGACTGGGTTTAAGGTAGATAAAATAAATGTTCATGTTCAAGGAATTAGAGTAGAAAAGTAGTTAAGGAGGTACTGTAATTGAAGATTGAGATACTAGATGGAGAAATGCTTAAAAAGGCTTTAATAGGTGCAGCAAAATTTTTAGAAAAAAATAAAGAGGAAGTTAACTCATTAAATGTTTTTCCTGTACCAGATGGAGATACAGGGACAAATATGTTTCTCACAGTTAATTCTGCAATAAAGCATGTACTTAGCCTTAATGAAAATAGTGTTTCCAAAATAGCTTCAGCCACTTCTTATGGTTCTTTAATGGGTGCTAGAGGAAATTCAGGTGTAATTTTATCTCAGCTTCTTAGAGGGTTTGCCAATGGTTTAGATGGAAAAGAAAAAATGGATACAAAGACCTTTGCATACGCTTTAAAACAGGCAGCAGATACAGCATATAAGGCAGTAATGAAACCTACTGAAGGTACTATATTAACAGTTGCGCGTGAGATTGGTGATTATGCACTATCTATTTGCAGGGAAGAAAAAGATTTTATTAATTTTCTAAAGAGGATTATAGAACATGGGAATAAGATATTAAACAAAACTCCTGAGATGCTTCCTGTTCTAAAACAGGCAGGAGTAGTAGATGCAGGTGGAAAGGGATTAATTTTTCTTTTTACAGGTGCCTACAATACTCTAGCAGGAATTGAAGATGTTGCTACTGAAATCGAAGATTCAAAGATTGAAAAAGAGACTGTCCATCGGGAACCAATTGAAACTGATTTTATAAAATTTGGATACTGTACTGAATTTATTGTAAATACTGATTATAGAGATATTGAAGCCTTTAGGATGGAATTGTCTGAACATGGTGACTCATTATTGGTAGTTGGTGGAGAAGGTTTAATAAAAGTTCATATCCATACAAATAATCCTGGATTAGTTATTGAAAAAGCACTAAAATTAGGAGAATTAAGGGATATTAAGATAGATAATATGAGATATCAACATAAGGAAATACTAATGAAATCAGAGGAAGAAAAAAATTCTAATGAAGAAAATAAAATTGAAAATATAAATAAAATTGAAAATATAAATAAAATTGAAATTAATAGTACAAAAAAATATTCCTTTGTGGCAGTTTCATTAGGAGAAGGAATTGATGAGGTATTTAAAGGTTTAAATGTTGATAAATTAGTTTCTGGCGGACAAACCATGAATCCTAGCACGGAAGATATATTAACTGCAATTAATGATACAACTGGTGAAAATGTCTTTATACTGCCCAATAACAGCAATATTATTTTAGCAGCAGAACAAGCTAAAAAGCTAAGTGAAAAAAATGTTGCTGTTATTCCAACAAAAACTATTCCTCAGGGAATTGCAGCCCTACTTGCTTTTGATGACGAGAAGACATTTGATGAAAATATAGAAAATATGACAGAAGCAATTAATAATGTTAAAACTGGACAGGTTACTTATTCCGTTAGAGATACTGAGTATAATAATACAAAGATAAATAAAGATGACATAATTGGTATTGCTGAAAAAGAAATTGTTGCCAGTGGTAAAGACATAAATGTAGTGTCTTTGGAACTATTAGAAAATATGATTGATGATGATACTTCATTAGTTACTATCTTTTATGGTAATGATATAGATGAAGATACAGCCAATGATTTGGTATCAAAGTTATCAGATAAATATAGCGATATAGATATAGAATTGATTTACGGTGGTCAGCCAATATATTATTATATATTTTCAGTTGAATAATACCCTGCCTTTTGGTAGGGTTTTATTATAGAATTTATGGAGGTCAATCTATGGAGCCTTTATCTAATAACATACAATATTTAAAAGGCGTTGGCCCTAAAAGAGCATCAAAATTAAGAAAACTAGGTATTAATACTATAGAAGATTTGTTATATTACATACCTAGGGATTATGAAGATAGGACTCAATTTAAAACTCTCAGAGAATGCAAAATAGGAGAAAAGGTAAGCTTAGAAGTTGAAATAATAGGTGAACCTAAAATTATCAGTCCTAGGAAGAATTTATCAATTTTAAAAGTTCCAATAAGAGATAACTCTTATTATGGTTATTTAGTTTGGTTTAATCAAGATTACTTAAAAAGTAAATTTCATAGAGGAGATAAACTAGTTGTTAATGGAAAGATAAATAGAATTGGTGCTGAAATGCAAATATTAAATCCAGTATTTGAAGAAATTGATACAAAAGAAAAAATTGGGAAAATAATTCCCATATATCCATTAACAGAGGGAATAACAAACAATGAAATAATTAAATTGGTACAATATGCTTTGGAAAATTATTTGAATGAAGTTGAAGAATTTTTGCCCCAGGACATTATTACAAAATATGGGCTTATGGGAATAAAAGAGTCAATTTATAATGTTCATTTTCCAAAAAGTAAATCTCTGTTGGATAGAGCTAAAAAAAGATTATCATTTCAAGAACTATTAGTATTGCAGATTGGATTATTCTTAATTAAAAATAAAAATACTAATTCTAAGAATGGAATAAAGTTTAAAAAATTAAAGGAAGTTAGTGAGTTTATTGAAAATTTGCCATTTACGCTAACTAATGCTCAAATGAAAGTAATAAAAGAAATAGAAGAAGACATGGAAAAGGATACACAAATGAATAGATTAGTACAAGGGGATGTAGGTTCAGGTAAGACTGTAGTAGCTGCAGTTGCTATTTTTAAAGCAGTAAAATCTGGATATCAAGCAGTAATGATGGCACCTACAGAAATATTAGCTACTCAGCATTATGAATCCCTTTTGAATTTCTATAAAGATTATGATATTAATGTAGAACTACTTATTGGCAGCATATCGCAAAAAAAGAAAGAAGAAGTATTAAAAAGGCTTAAAGAAGGTTCAATTGATGTACTTGTAGGAACACATGCAATAATTCAAGATAATGTAGAATTTCATAATCTTGGACTTGCTATAACCGATGAACAGCACAGGTTTGGAGTAAAACAAAGGGCATTGTTAAGTCAAAAAGGGAATAATCCTGATATTTTGGTTATGACAGCTACTCCAATACCAAGGACTTTAGCATTAATATTATATGGTGATTTAGATATTTCAATAATTGATGAATTACCTCCAGGTAGGAAGGAAATAGAAACCTATGCAGTAGGACCTCAAATGATTGATAGGGTTAACAAGTTTGTTGAAAAACAGATTTTAGAGGGAAGACAAGCTTATATTGTTTGTCCATTAATAGAAGAAAATGATACGTTGTCTATTAAGGCAGCGGAAGAGATGTATGTAAATTTTAGAGATAAAGTATTTCCAAATTTTAGAGTTGGGCTTCTTCATGGGAAAATGAAGCCTAAAGAAAAGGATTTAATTATGGAAGAATTTAAAAATCATAGAATTGATATTCTTGTATCTACAACTGTTATAGAAGTTGGAGTAAATGTTCCTAATGCAAACATAATGGTAATTTATAATGCGGAAAGGTTTGGGTTGGCTCAACTTCATCAGCTTAGAGGGCGAGTTGGAAGAGGGATATATAAATCATATTGTATATTAATAAATGAGAGTAACAATCCTGTAGCGAGAGAAAGAATGAGGATAATTCAAAGTACAACAGATGGTTTTTTAATATCAGAAAAGGATTTAGAACTTAGGGGACCAGGTGAGTTCTTTGGTACAAGGCAACATGGATTACCAGAATTGAAAGTTGCAAATTTGTTTACTGATATGGATATACTGAAATTGGCCCAAAAAGAAGCCATGGAAATTATACGAAAAGATCCTAAGTTAGAAAGGCTTGGATATGAAAAAATTAGACAAAAGATTCAACAACTGTTTAAGGATATAGGAAACGAAATAGTATTTAATTAATACTGTTCAAAAATCGATAATTTATGATAAAATACTATTGTATATTATGGAGGGAAAAATTTGAGAGTTATATCAGGGACAAGAAAGGGACATCGTTTAAAATCTCCAAAAGGAATGAATATTAGACCAACTGAGGATAGAATTAAAGAATCTGTTTTTAACATACTTGGGAACATAGATGAAGAATCCATTGTCTTAGATGGTTTTGGAGGAACTGGTTCTATAGGAATTGAATTTTTAAGTCGAGGAGCAAAATTTTGCTATTTTGTAGACAGTTCTAATTATAGTGTGAAGTTAATATATGAAAATTTAGCTCATACAAAATTTTTAGAACAGAGTAAAGTTATTAAAAATGATTTTTTTAAGGCATTAAAAATCTTAAAAAAACAAGGGATTGTCTTTAATTATATCTATCTTGACCCACCATTTAGGCAAGATGGGTTTATAAGTAAAATATTGCAAAGTATCAGTAATGAAGATATTTTGTCTAATGATGGATTGATAATTGTAGAACATGAATCTGAACTGAAAACTGAAGAAAAAATTTATAATCTAGAAAAAATTGATTCTAGAAATTATGGTAATACAACGATAACATTTTATAGAAAAGTAGGTGAGTAACATGGATGCAATTTATCCTGGCAGCTTTGATCCAGTAACTAATGGACATTTAGACATAATTGAAAGGGCTGCACGAAAATTCGATCACTTAGTAGTAGCAGTTTTAAATAATCCATCAAAAAAAAGTATATTTACTGTTGAGGAAAGAATAGATTTATTAAAACGGGTCACAGAACACCTGCCAAATGTCGAAATAGATTTTTTTTCAGGTTTGCTTTCAGATTATGTTGTTAAGAAAAACTGTTATAATATTGTCAGAGGTTTAAGGGCAGTATCGGATTTTGAATATGAAATGCAAATGGCTATAGTAAATAGGAAATTAAATCCTCAAATAGAGACTTTTTTCCTAGTTGCAGATACTAAATATTCTTTTTTAAGCTCAAGCGTTGTTAAGGAAATTGCTCAATTAAATGGGAATTTTTCTTGTTTAGTGCCAAAAGTTGTTGAAGAAGCACTTAAAGATAAGTTTAAAGGAGGTATTTAGGGTGGATATTTTAATGTTGCTAGATGAAATAGAGGATATAATAGAATCAGGAACAACAGTACCTTTTTCAGGCAAAGTAATGGTTGATAAGGAAGAAGTATTAGAACTAATTAAAGAGATTAGGATAAAGCTGCCAGATGAAATTAAACAAGCTGCTTGGATTAAAGATGAAAGACAAAGGATTCTTGCTCAAGCCCAAAAAGATGCGGATACAATTTTGAAAGAGGCTGAATTGAAACTTGAAGAATTAATTGACCAACAAGAAGTTGTAAAATTAGCAAACGTAAGGGCTGAGGAAATAATTACTAAGGCACAAGCAAATGCTAAAGATATTAGATTAGGAGCTTTAGAATATGCTGACAGCATTCTTGAAGAAACTCAAGAAAATTTGAAAAAACTTATACAAATATTAAATGATAACAGAAAAGAACTAAAAGGCAATTAAGATTTTCTTTTTGAAGGATTTGTCAATAGATATATGAAAACTGATAATAACAGGATATATAAATTCAACATAATTACGAGATTTGCAGATTTTAAGATTAGGGATATCCAGTTTAATAAGTTGAAACCACTATATATTTGTATATTTTGAGAAAATGTAGGCTGGATATAACCATTATATTTAATTGAGTATATGATAAACCCTAAAATTGATGATATGATTCCATGAAAAAATTTAGCAATTATGTATAGTTTTCCATTCAAATCTGTATTATTAATAAAACTTAAGGCTTGACTATGAATAGAAATTCCACTCCAGCCTATAATAAAATTAATTGCAATAATTTTATATAGTATATCGACATTAGCTGTAGCTATTGTTTTACATCCTGTAGTCATTTCTATTAATCCAGCTGTTATTCCTTTAATAAGTTGAACGTCTATAGAAAATAAATTGCTTATATAAACAATAAAATTATGTACTAAACTTATATTAAAGAGAATTTCTATTAACACAGAATAGAAAATTACTATTCCACCAATTAATAGAATGGAATCCATACTTTCTTTGACACTTTTAGTGATCAAAGAACCTATGGGTTTTTTTGTTTTTATCCAAAGTAGATATGAATTTTGTATTTCATGCCAAAGGTTTTCTATTTTAGCTTCTTTTTTTCCTATATTACTTTTTAAAGTAAAAGTACCAATAAAAAGGCCTATGAGTAGTAGTGACACATAATGGGGAATGATTATTAAAGGTGCAAGTTTTGAATCTCCAAGCATACCTATACTAACTGCACCGAGCATAAAAAGAGGGCCAGAGGTGCTACAGAAGCATATAAGCCTATTTCCTTCCTCTTTAGTAATTAATTTTTCTTCGCGTAATCTTGAAGTCAATTTTGCACCAACTGGATACCCAGAAAGCATTGACATGGTTAATGGAAAAGCCCCTTCTCCAGGCACATTGAATAGTGGTTTCATAAGTGGTTTTAATAGTTTTCCAACGAAATCAACAAATCCAAAGTTTATTAATATTTCAGAAATTATAAAGAAGGGAAATAATGATGGCAATAAAACATTAACCCAAATTAGGATGCCATCTTTTGCACTCTCTAAAGAAAGGCTTGGATTAAGTATAATTCCTGTTAACAGTGCAATAATAATTAACAAAAATATTATTTTTAATAGTGATTTATTATTTTTTATTTTTGAGTTCATTATTATTCCTCCCATAGATAATATTATGAGAGGAAAAAGTTTATTATGATTTATTAATGTATGGTGATGTAAAATAGTCCATATTGGACATTGATTTTGGGCTGTTTAGTCCGATATAGAACATATCAGTTGCTTTCTTGTCAAATAAAAGTATTTCTTTTAATCCATCATTATCAAAATACTTGTAATCTGAGAATTTAGTTATTATTGGCAATGAAGAATTTTTTTTGATTTTATTTAAAAGCGTTAAGCCTTTTTTATTTGCACCTAATACCCTTATATATGATGGATATTTATTGATTAGATTTTTAAAGGTAAATTTATCTAACTGATTCAATAGCTGTATTAGGATTCTTTGAATACGAGTTCTAGGATATCGCTTTGTCACAGCATTATCTATAATTTCTATAATGTCGTTATACTTATGGCTTAAATCTATTAATCTATTTTCTAATCCTTGCTCAACATCCATATATTTTCTTAATTCTTCTTTATTGATGGTTCTTAATAAATAAATTAAAATTTGATTATAGTTTTCAATATAGTTAAAACTACTATGTTCATTATAGAATTCAGATAAATAAAAGTATGTAGCCTTAGGAACAATATCTTTTACAGATTCTAAGCCTTTATTTTTGAGTAGGGTTCTAATAGCAGTAGCACTGGCAAAACCATGGCCTATTTCTATATCTTTATAGTTGCTTCCTGATCTTTTTATTGTTAGAGGTTTTATCTTTGAGTTAATTTTTTTTAAAGACTTAAGGTATTCTATTGCAAGTATATTATTTGAATTATTAAGTATTTCCATTAAATCATGTTGTAGATTTGTATGATGAGCATTAAAATAATCAACTATCGCATTGCTTCTTGCTACAGCAAAGGAACTGCCATTTGAGAGGTGATATTTAAGCCTTTCCTTAAAAAAAGGAGGTTCTTTAACAAGTACGTTGGCTATATTTTGCAAAGGCTCTAATTCTCCTAATTCACTACCAAATGATATATAATCAACTACATTTAAGCTATCTAACAATTTTACGCTACCATAAGCAAATAGTTCTGCGCTTTGAACAGCAAAGACGAAAGGTAATTCAATGACCAAGTCAACACCATTATCAACTGCTATTTTAGCTTTAGTCCATTTATCAATTAAAGAAGGTTCTCCTCTTTGGACAAAAGAACCGCTCATTATGGCAACTGAGTATTCTGCGTTAGTTTCTTTTATTGATTGCTCAAGATGATATTTATGGCCAAAATGAAATGGATTATATTCAGTAACAAACCCCACAACAGTCATGATTACCTCCACAGATTGTTTTCTTTTAATTATATCATGTTGATTTTTTAACACAAATATAATATCATAAAATAGAAATAACAAATGAAATAGGAGGAAGAAGTATGAAGATTCTTGTAATTAATTGTGGAAGCTCGTCATTAAAGTATCAACTATTGGATATGAATGGCGAAAAATTATTATGTAAAGGTTTAGTTGAAAGAATAGGCTTGGAAGGCTCTAGAATAAAGCATCAAACTACTGGCAAGGATAAAATTGTTATTGAAGAACCATTAGAAAATCATAAAAAAGCTTTGGAATTAGTGTTGAAAACATTAGTTGACAAAGAACATGGTGCTATAACATCTATGGATGAAATAAGTGCTGTTGGGCACAGAGTAGTTCATGGAGGAGAAGCATTCTCTTCATCTGTGATTATAGATGATAAGGTTATGAAAGTACTTTATGATTGTATTGAGTTAGCACCTTTACACAATCCACCAAATATAACTGGTATAGAAGCTTGCAAAGAATTAATGCCTAATACTCCTATGGTAGCAGTATTTGATACAGCCTTCCATCAAACAATGACTCCAGATAATTATATTTATCCAATTCCATATGAATATTATGAAAAATATAAAATTAGAAGATATGGTTTCCATGGAACATCTCATAAATATGTATCATTAAGGGCTGCAGAATTATTAGGAAAGGACATAAAAGACTTAAATATTGTTACATGCCATCTAGGAAATGGTGCCAGTGTATGTGCAGTTCAAGGAGGTAAATCTATAGATACTAGTATGGGATTCACACCTTTGGAAGGTTTAGCAATGGGAACTAGGTCAGGTGACATTGACCCAGCCATAATTCCATTCCTTATGGATAAAGAAGGAATGACATTTGAAGAAGTCAATGAAATGTTAAACAAGAAATCAGGAGTTCTTGGAATTTCTGGTATTAGCAGTGACTTTAGAGATTTGGAAATTGCAGCAGAACAAGGAAATGAAAGGGCAAAATTGGCTTTAGATGTATTTGTGAATAGAGTAAAGAAATATGTAGGTGCATACATTGCAGCAATGTGTGGTATAGATGCCCTAGTATTTACTGCAGGAATTGGAGAAAATTCAAGTTATATTAGGGAAAAGATTTGCGAAGGATTAGAATGTTTAAATATTAGGATAGATCCAGAACTTAATAAAAAAGCTATAGGTGTTGAAGCACAAATCAATAGCGATTTAACTTCTGCTGCAATATTCGTAATTCCAACTAACGAAGAATTAATGATTGCTAGAGATACATTGGAATTAGTTTCAAAATAATTTTCTTGACAAATAGTTGCCTCCTTATATATAATTATCTTTGTTAGTTTAGAGGTGAAATTAATGAAAATTGATTTATCAAGTTTTCTTGATAATTCTGATGAGGCACTGTACTTTGAAGGGGAAGTAAGTTTAAAAGGCTTGGATCTTAAAGATGGAATAACAATTGAGGAACCTGTAAAATGTAAAGGCGAAATATATAAGGTTGATGGAAACAAGGTAATAAACTTGAAAATATCATATAAGTATAATGATATTTGTGATAGATGTTTAAAACCAACTACAAAAAATGTAGAAACTACTTTATTTGGAAAACTTGTTGAGGGAAAGAAAGAAGAAGATGCCGAAGAGGAAGGATTTGACGAAGTAATTTTTTATCAAAATAATTCATTAGATCTAAAGGAATATATTAGAAAACAAGTTATTCTTTCTTTACCAATGAAAACATTATGCAAGGAAGACTGTAAAGGTTTGTGCCCAGTTTGTGGCGCAGATTTAAATACAACCCAGTGCAACTGTATCCATGAAAATATTGATCCAAGATTAGAAAAATTGAGGGAATTTCTTTCTAAAAATTAAGGAGGTGTTTGCAATGGCTGTTCCAAAAAGAAAAACAAGTAAAGCTAGAAGAGATAAAAGAAGAGCTTCAGCATATAGACTAAATAAAGCAACATTTGTTGAATGTCCACAATGTCATGAACCTAAGTTACCTCACAGAGTTTGCCCATCTTGTGGATATTACAAAAACAGAGAAGTTATTGCAGTAGAATAGTCAAGAAAAATTCTATTAAGGAATTTAATGAAATTTATTAATAATATTAGATTTTTCATTAGAAAACAAAAAAGATAGTGATATCACTATCTTTTTTTAATTTTTTATTGCATTTTAAAAGCCCCTAATATATATTAAATATCAGTAGTATATTCTGAACATGGAGGGTATTATGAAAATAATAATAGATGCAATGGGCGGAGATTTAGGCCCATCAGAAGTGATAAAAGGGAGCCTTGATGCTATAAACGAGTTGAATATTGATATCATATTAGTTGGTAATGAGGATATAATAAAGAATGAATTAAAAAATTATAAAGATTCACATGATAGGATTGAAATACTAAATGCTGATGATATAATAACTAATGATGAAGATCCAAGTTTAGCCATAAGAAGAAAGAAAAATTCATCTTTAGTAGTTGGTTTTAATGCTCTGGTTAATGGCTTAGGTGATGGGTTTTTGTCTGCAGGTAGTACTGGGGCCATATTGGCTGGTGGGATTTTTATTGTAAAAAGAATTGAAGGGATACACAGGGCTCCATTATCAGTATTATATCCAACTTTAAGAGGTTTCTCATTGTTGCTTGATGCTGGAGCAAATGTTGACTGCAAACCTGAGTACTTATACCAATTTGCATTAATGGGTTCCATATATATGGAAAAAGTTATGGGAAAAACTAGTCCAACAATTGGATTGTTGAATATTGGTTCTGAAAAGGGTAAGGGCAATGCTTTATCAAAAGAAGCTTATGCTTTATTGGAAGAATCAGAGTTGAACTTTATTGGCAATATAGAAGGTAGAGATCTTCCAGCTGGGACTGTAGATATAGTAGTTACCGATGGTTTTGCTGGGAATATTGCTTTAAAACTAACAGAGGGAGTGGCTACTTCAATATTCTCTCTTTTAAAAGAAGAATTAATGAAGAACTTCAAGACAAAGTTTGGTGCTGCTATTCTGAAACCTGAATTTAAAAATATAAAAAATAGATTTGATTATAGGGAATATGGTGGAGCCCCTTTGTTGGGACTTAAAAAACCAGTGGTTAAAGCCCATGGAAGTTCTGATGCCTACGCAATAAAAAATGGAATAAAGCAATTAGTTAAATTTGTTGAAAATGATGTAATAAAAATTATTCAGGAAAATATTCATATAGAAAAATAATATTGCTAAAAGGAGGAATATGAATGATTTTTGAAAAAGTTAGAGAAATAATAGCCACTCAGTTTAATATTGATGAAGAAGAAATAACTTTAGATACTTCATTTAGGGATACATTAAATGCAGATTCCTTAGATTTGGTAGAGCTTGTAATGGCTTTAGAAGATGAATTTGGATTGGAAATCGATGATGAGGATTTGGAAAATATAAGAACTGTCGGTGATGCTGTAGATTATATAAAAGATGCTTTAGGAGAAGACGAATAAAAAAAATAATAGGGCTAAAAAGCCCTATTATTTTACAAATATGGAGGTCTTAATATGAAGGAATCAAAAGAAATTATTTGGTTAGAACCATTACAGGAAAATTTAAGATACAGGTTTAAAAATATAGAACTGCTTATAACAGCTCTAACCCATAGTTCTTATGCAAATGAACATAGATTAAAAGACATAGAAAGCAATGAAAGGTTAGAATTTTTAGGTGATTCAATTATCAATTTTATTGTTAGTCGATATCTTTATAATAAATATCCCAATTATCCAGAAGGTGAACTAACCAAGATTAGAGCAAAGGTAGTCTGCGAATCATCATTGGCTTATGCTGCAAGAAAGATAGAACTAGGCAAGTATTTATTGTTGGGAAAAGGAGAAGAAGCTACAGGTGGCAGAGATAGGGATTCAATTTTAGCTGATGCAAGTGAAGCTTTAGTTGGTGCAATGTATATGGACAGCGATTTTGAAACTACTAATAGAATATTACTTGAAAACTTTGAGGCTGATCTTGTGTATGCTATATCAAAAGGAGTTCTTTTTATAGATTATAAAACAAAATTGCAAGAACATCTTCAAAAAAGAGCAAAAACTAGAATCGAATATAAAGTAGTGAAGGAAGTTGGACCAGACCATAATAAGATTTTCTATATTAATGTATTAGTAAATGATAAAGTTGTTGGCACAGGTTTTGGCAGAAACAAAAAAGAAGCTGAGCAAATGGCTGCTAAAGATGCTTTATTGATTTTGGGTGAAATAGATGAATAGGCATTATATTATTCCTATTTTTGTTCCTCATTTTGGATGCCCTCATGCTTGTGTATTCTGCAATCAAAAAAGAATTACTGGCCTTTCAACTAATGTAACTCCTTCTGATGTTGAAAAAACAATTGAAGAACATCTTGCTACTTTTAAACCACATTCGTTTATAGAAGTAGCTTTTTATGGTGGGAGTTTTACTGCAATTGACTTAGAAATCCAAAAAAAATTGTTGGAAGTGCCATTTAATTACAAAAAAAGCGGAAAGATAGATAATATAAGGCTATCAACAAGACCAGATGCCATAGATAAAACTATTTTGGACAACTTAAAAGAATATAGTGTAGATACAATTGAATTAGGAGTTCAATCATTAGATAATAGGGTTTTATCTGTTAGTGGAAGAGGACATAGTGCTGAAGATGTTTATAAGGCTGCTAATTTAATAAAAGAATATGGATTTAAATTAGGCTTGCAGATGATGATTGGATTACCAGAAGATGATTTGGATAAAGATTTGTATACTTGCAAAGAGTTTATAAAATTAAGACCTTCATGTGTTAGAGTATATCCTACGCTTGTAATAAAAGATACATTTTTAGAAAAGCTTTATTTAATGGGGAAATATAAACCTCTTTCTCTTGATGAAGCAGTAGAAATATCTTCATTGTTGCTTATGCTATTTAATTTAGAAAACATAGAAGTAATTAGAATGGGACTTCAGCCTACAGATAATATTCAACTAGGTAAAGATGTAGTTGCTGGACCTTTTCATCCATCATTTAGACAACTAGTTGAGTCTAATGTTTTTAAATTACTATTTGAGTATTTTTTAAAACATCATAATATTTTCACTGAAGGTAAGATACTGATAATTGAAGCAAATAACAAAAAAATATCAGCAATTTCTGGACAAAAATCATGTAATATAGAATATTTCTATAAAAAGCATGGATTTAAAAAGATAAAAATATATTCCAGAGATTTAGATTTTAATGTTGTAAATATCATAATAGACGAGGATTCTTATAGATTGGATATAAAATCTTTGATAAGAGCATATCTAGTAGAAAATTTAATTATAGACTAATGCCTAATATTCTGAGTAAGAGGTGTTATCATTGCGTCTAAAAAAAGTTGAGATACAGGGTTTTAAATCTTTTGCAGATAAAACAACAATAGAGATAATGGATGGTATAACAGCTATAGTAGGGCCTAATGGCAGTGGTAAAAGCAATATTGCTGATGCGATAAGATGGGTTCTAGGAGAACAAAGTGTTAAAAACCTTCGAGGAAATAAAATGGAAGATGTGATATTTTCAGGAACAAGTAAAAGAAAACCCCTTGGATTCACAGAAGTTACTATAGTTTTTGATAATAAAGATGGGAAAATACCATTGGAATATACAGAGATTGAAATAACTAGACGGATGTTCAGGTCTGGCGAATCAGAATACTATATAAATAAAAATGAATGTAGGCTTAAAGACATAAGAGAACTATTTATGGATACCGGAATTGGAAAAGATGGATATTCTATCATAGGTCAAGGAAGGATAGATGAGATACTTAGCAATAAACCAGAGGATAGAAGGCATATATTTGAAGAAGCTGCTGGTATTGTAAAGTACAAGACAAAAAAAGAAGAAGCTGAAAGAAAGTTAGAAAAAACAGAGGCAAATTTATTAAGAATTAAGGACATTATTTTTGAACTTACTAATAGATTAAGAAATTTAGAAGTTGAAGCTAAAAAGGCAAGTATTTTTAATGAATTATATAATAGGCTTAAAAAGTTGGAAATAAATATATTTTTAAAGAATATAAAAGAAATTGAAAATCAAATAAAGGAAATAAATGAAGAAAAGAACAAGCTCGAAAATGAGCTTCAAATAAAATTAAATGAACGTTTAGAAATTGAGAGTAAGTTTAATGAACTAAAAGAAAGAATTGAGGAACTTGAGATATTAATAGAACAATCTAGAAGTAATAATTTGTATCTTACAAGAGAATTAGAAAATTATGAAAATCAGTTAAAGTTGCTAGATGAAAAAGAGAAATACTTAAAAAAGGATTTAGAAAGACTTAATAATGAAAAAGATTTTATTATTACTAAAATAGAAAAACTAGAAAAGCAATCTGAGGAAATTCAAAAGGAAATTGCAAAAACAGAAAAAGAATATGAAGCAATTATTGCAAAATACAATGAAAAAAGTGGTGAGCTTAAGGATTATCAAGAAAAACTTAAGGAAATAGAGAAAAATATAGATGATGAAAAAAATTATATGATTAAATTATATAATGATTGTTCAGATAAAAGGTCTGAATTAAATAGCATTGTTTCATTTAATGAAAACATTGAAAAAAGAATTGACCAGTTGAAAAAAGAAATAGAATTGATGGAAGTTAGAAAGAAAACTGATATAGAAAATCTTAATGGATACATTAATAAGGAAAATGATATAAAATTAGAAATTTCCAACTTAACCAAAAAACTTAATAAATTGAAAGATGAAGAAAAAGAATATAATAGTTCTCTAGAAAAAATTAATAATAGTATTAGTAATATCAATATAGACCTGCAAAGTAAATTGTCAAATCTTAAAATGCTTGAAAATATGGAAAATGATTATGATGGCTATTTTAAAGGTGTCAAGTCTGTGTTAAGATTAAAAAAAGAGAATCCTTACATATGTAAAGGTATTGTAGGTATTATCGCAGATTTGTTAAAAGTTGATGAAAAATTTGAAAAGGCTATTGAAATTTCATTAGGCTCTAGCATACAAAATGTAGTTACTGAAACTGAAGATGATGCAAAGAGAATAATTGAATATCTAAGAGATAATAAATTAGGAAGAATTACATGTTTACCTCTAAATGTTATAAAAGGAAGCACTTTAGAAATTAGAAAAGATGACAAAGAAGAATATAAGATTTATGGTTTAGGATATGAACTAATAGAATTTGATAAAAGATTTGATGATATTTTTAAATATTTATTAGGTCGAACCATAATCATAGAAAACATAGACTATGGAATAAAATTTGCTAGAAAATATAACCATTCATATAAAATAGTCACATTATTAGGAGAAGTCTTAAATCCAGGTGGTTCTATAACAGGTGGAAGCTTTGGAGATAATGTTGTAAGTATCATTAGTCGAAGAAGTCAAATTGATAGATTAAAAAAGGAAATTGAAGAAATTAGAAAGAATCAATATACTTTAGAACATGAAAAAAAACATTACACTGAAAAGTTAAATAAATTGAAAAGAGAAATAGCAGACATACAAGAGAATATACAAAAAAATCAATATAAATTGTTAGAAGTAAAGAATTCTATAGAAAATACAAATAATGAAATAGAAAGATTAGATAAATCCATTGAAAAATCAGATGGTGAAATAGAAACTTTAAATAATGAACTAAAAGAGTATAAAAATAAAATTTTTAATCTTACACAAATCATTGATAAATTAGAAAAGGAAATAAGTTTGAATAAAGAGAAAATAAAAGAATTGACATCTAGTTACAATAAAAGAAAAGAAGAAATAGAAGATAAATCTAAAGAAGTCACTGATTTGAGAATAAACTTAAATTCATATGAAAATAAATTATCATTGTTGAATGAGAATAAGGAAAAAGTCTATAGTGACAAAGTAGAAAGTTTAAATAAGTTGCAAGAAATTGAAAATTCATTGGTGAATAATAAAAATAGCATTGAAGAAATAGTTATTAATAGAAAAGAGCTTATGCAATCTATGGAAGAGTTAAAAGGTAAAGTAAATATTAGCAAGAATGAATTAGACAACCTAGTCATCAATAGAGATGAAATAATGAAGAATTTTTATAATGAACAAGATAAGTTATTGGAACTTAATAAATTGATTAACAATCTTGAAAAGTCCATTAATCAAATTGAAATAAAGTTGGCTAAAAACACAGTTCAATTAGATAATTACCATAAAAAAATTCAAGAAGACTATGATTTAGATTATGAAGATGCTCTTAAATACGAAACAGAACTGGAAGATATGCAAAAGGCAATTGTTGAAACAAGAAGGCTAAAATATGAAATAAAGGAACTTGGAAATGTGAATTTGGGTGCTGTGGAAGAATATAAAAATGAAAAAGCTAGGTTAGAATTCATCTTGAAACAACAAAATGATTTAATTGAAGCAAAAGATAGCTTAAACAAGGTAATTAAGGATATGGAAGAAAAAATGAAGAGTCAGTTTTTATTTAACTTCAATGAAATAAATAAGAATTTTAAAGAAATATTTAAGATACTTTTTAATGGTGGACATGCTGAATTAGTTATAGAAAATGAGGATGATATATTGCAGTCAGGAATAGAAATTATTGCTCAACCTCCAGGAAAAAAACTTCAAAGTCTTTCTTTACTATCTGGGGGAGAAAAGTCTTTAACAGCTGTTGCACTATTATTTGCAATTCTAAAATTAAAACCTTCTCCATTCTGCATATTAGATGAAATAGATGCAGCTTTGGATGAAGCTAATATTAATAGGTATACTAACTATTTAAAGAATTTTGATAAGGATATGCAGTTTGTAATTATAACCCACAGAAAGACAACGATGGAAATAGCAGATGTTTTGTACGGTGTTGCTATGGAAGAAGATGGAGTATCCAAAATAGTATCAGTAAAATTAAAAGATATAATTGATGAAATTGCAAGTTAGGAGGATAGCAAATGTTCAATTGGTTTAAAAAGTTGAATAAGAAAAAGGAAGAATTAACGGATGATAAAGACATAATAAAAAAGGAAGAAGTTACTGAAGAAAATATAGAAGAAGAGTTAGAAAAACAAGTAGAAGTGATAAATGATGAAAAAGATATAGTAGATATGGATAACAGTGAAATTCGCGAAAATATCGAGGATATTGACGAAATAGATGTGGAAGATTTGGAAGATACATTTGAAGAAGAATTAGAAATTAATAACTCTGAAATTGAAAAAGATGAATATGGTGAAGTCAGTATTGAAGAAAAAACTCCGAAAAAACAAAGCTTTTTTGATAAGTTAATGAGTGGTCTTGCTAAAACAAGAGACAATATTTCAAGTAAAATAGATAATATATTAAAATCCTACAAAAAGGTTGATGAAGCATTATTTGATGAACTTGAAGAAGTTTTAGTGACTGCAGATGTTGGCGTAAAAACTACTATGACATTAATTGAAAATCTAAGGGAAAGAGTCAAACAGGAAAAAGTTTCAGAACCAAATGAAGTGAAAAAATTGCTTAAGGATGAAATTAAAAAATTAATGACAGAAACTGAAATGAATTATAAGCTTAATATTGAACCTTCTCCATCTATAATTTTAGTAGTAGGAGTTAACGGTGTTGGTAAGACAACTACAATTGGGAAGTTAGCTTATAATTTAAGAAGACAGGGTAAAAAAGTGTTAATTGCTGCTGGAGATACCTTTAGAGCAGCTGCAATAGAACAGTTGGAAGAATGGGGACATAGGGCAGGAGTTGATGTTATAGCTCATAGTGAAGGCGCTGATCCTGCTGCAGTTATATATGATGGGATTCAAGCTGCAAAAGCTAGAAAAATAGATGTTTTAATATGTGATACTGCAGGAAGGCTGCATAATAAGACTAATTTAATGAATGAATTAAATAAGATATTTAGAGTTACAGAAAAGGAATTTAGCAATGCTACAAAAGAAGTATTATTAGTTTTAGATGCTACAACAGGACAAAATGCCATGATTCAAGCTAAAGAATTTAACGATGTTGCAAATATCACTGGAATTGCTTTAACAAAACTTGATGGTACAGCTAAAGGTGGTGTAGTTATTGCCCTTCAGTCTGAACTAAAAATACCAGTGAAGTTAGTTGGAGTTGGAGAAGGAATTGAGGATTTGCAACCATTTATAGTTGAAGATTTTGTTGAAGCAATTATTGATTAAAAAATTAAAAAGTGTTGACAAGAGAAATAATTTATATTAAAATTAAACAGTCAAGCAAAAAACTTGACTGTTTAATTTTTTGTCTATATCATATTTATTGGTGATATAATGGTCGAAAAACTTGTTGAAATTGGTATATTATTTGATTTTTATGGAAAATTACTTAGTGAAAAACAATATTTGATTGTGGATTTGTACTATAATCATGATTTATCTTTAGCTGAAATTGGAGATGAACTTGGGATTACAAAACAAGGCGTTTCTGATATTCTAAAAAGAGCTGAGGATAAGTTATATAACTTTGAAAAAAATCTCGGATTGGTAAAAAAGTTTTACAGCAGTCATAACAATATTAAGAAAATCCTTGATATTTCACAAGAAATTATGGAGGTAGCAAAAGAGCAGAATTTAGTAGATATATATAATAAATCTTTGAAAATAAAAGAATTAAGCAAGAGGATACTGTCTAGCAGTAGGGAGGTGATTGATTAATGGTTTTTGAATCTTTATCTGAAAAATTACAAAACGCATTAGGGAAATTAAGAGGGAAAGGTAAATTAACTGAAAAAGATGTTGATGCAGCAATGAGAGAAGTTAGGCTTGCCTTATTGGAAGCAGATGTTAACTATAAAGTAGTAAAGGACTTTATAAATAAAGTTAAAGAAAGAGCAGTTGGAACTGAAGTAATGGAAAGCCTAACTCCTGGTCAGCAGGTTATTAAGATAGTTTATGAAGAATTAACTAAACTGATGGGTGAGAAGGAAGCCAAGATAAACTTTGCATCTAACCCCCCTACTGTTATATTAATGTGTGGTTTGCAAGGTTCAGGTAAGACAACAACATCAGGTAAGTTAGCATTAAATTTTAAAAAACAAAATAAAAGGCCATTATTAGTAGCTTGTGATGTATATAGGCCTGCTGCCATCAAGCAGCTTGAGGTTGTTGGAGAAAAGGTTGGAATTCCAGTTTTTACAATGGGAAACAAGGTTAATCCTGTTGACATAGCTAAAGCTGCTATAGAGCATGGCAAGAAACATGGCAATGATGTTATCATCATAGATACAGCAGGTAGGCTTCATATTGATGAAGAACTAATGGAAGAGATTGAAAATATTCATTCTGCTGTTAATCCACACGAAGTATTACTAGTTCTTGATGCCATGACAGGTCAAGATGCTGTTAATGTAGCTGAAACTTTTAATAATCGATTGGGAATTACTGGTGTAATTCTTACTAAGCTAGATGGAGATGCGAGAGGTGGAGCTGCCTTATCAATTAGAGCAGTTACACAAAAACCTATTAAATATGTTGGTATGGGAGAAAAATTAGATCAGCTAGAACCATTCCATCCAGATAGAATGGCATCAAGAATATTAGGGATGGGCGATGTGCTAAGTTTAATTGAAAAGGCCCAAGCTGCTATAGATGAGAAAAAAGCCCTTGAATTAGAAAAGAAAATAAGGACTCAGCAATTTACATTAAATGATTTTTTGGATCAGCTTGAACAGATGAAATCTATGGGACCTTTAGACCAAATACTTAGCATGATACCTGGAATCAATTCAAAAGCATTAAAGGGATTGAATGTAAGTGAAAAAGAAATAGTCAAAATTCAAGCTATAATACAGTCGATGACAAAAAAAGAAAGGGAAAATCCCGACATTATTGACAGTAGTAGAAAAAGAAGAATAGCTCAAGGTAGTGGAACTACTGTACAAGACGTCAATAAACTATTAAAACAATTTAAAGAAACTAGAAAGATGATGAAAAAATTTGCTGATATGGAAAAAGCCATGAAGAAAAGAGGGAGATTTGGTTTCCCTTTTTCTAAATAAATATTAATATTATGACAGGAGGTGAAAAGATGGCTGTTAAAATTAGATTAAGAAGAATGGGTTCAAAGAAGAATCCTTTTTATAGAATAGTTGTTGCTGATTCTAGGGCTTCTAGAGATGGAAAATTTATTGAAGAAATTGGTTATTATAATCCATTAACAGAGCCTAAAACAATCAAAATAGATAATGAAAAGGCTGCAAAATGGTTAAAAAATGGTGCTAAACCAACTGATACTGTAGATAGGTTGTTTAGACAAACTGGAATCTATGAAAATAAAAATGAGTAATTATGATTTAGGAGGTGCACAAGATGGGAGAATTAGTAGAATTTATTGCAAAATCACTTGTTGAATATCCAGAAGAAGTTGAAGTTAATGAAATTGAAGGAACTCAATCTGTAATTATTGAATTAAAAGTTCATCCTGATGATATGGGAAAAGTTATTGGAAAACAAGGAAGAATAGCTAAAGCAATAAGAACAGTAGTAAAAGCTGCAGCGATTAAAGAAAATAAGAGAGTAGTTGTAGAAATAATTCAATAAAATTTATAAAAGGTGAAAAAATGGATTATACTGTAGTTGGTAAGATAATAAACACACATGGTATTAAGGGTGAAGTCAAGGTATATCCCTTAACCGATAATCTTCATAGGTTTAGTGATTTAAAAGTTGTATTTATTGGTGAAAAAAAGATTGAAGTTGAAATTGAATCAGTTAGATATCACAAAGGATTTGGAATTCTAAAATTTAAAGGGTATGATAATATAAATCAGATATTATCATTTAAAGATAGCTATATTTACATTAGAGATGAAGACAGAATTAAATTACCTGAGAATTCATATTTCATCTCAGATTTATTACATTGTAAAGTATATGATACTAAATTAAATTTAATTGGTGAGCTTGTTGATGTATTACAAGGGGCCAGTAATGATGTTTATGTGGTGAAGGATCACTACAATGAAAAAGAATATTTGATTCCTGCTGTAAGGGAATTTATTATTGATGTTAATATAAGAGAAAAAAAGATCATTATTGACCCTATTGAAGGAATGATTGAATGAGAATTGATATTTTGACTTTGTTTCCAGAATTCTTTAGTGTGATGTATAACTGGAGCATAATTGGAAGAGCCTATGAAGAAGGTATAATCCAACTTAACTGTATTAATATCAGAGACTTTTCTAAAGATAAGCATAAAAGGGTAGATGATTATCCCTTTGGCGGTGGCTCTGGCATGATTATGAAGCCAGAACCAATTTATGATGCAATTCAAAGCGTCAAAAGGCCTAATTCTAAGGTAATTTATTTATCTCCTCAAGGAAGAGTATTTAATCAAAAATTAGCCATTGAACTTTCCAAAGAGGAGCATTTAATTCTTTTGTGTGGACATTACGAAGGTATAGATAATAGGATTGTTGAGCATTATATAGATGAAGAAATTTCCATTGGGGATTATGTACTGACTGGTGGAGAAATACCTGCTATGGTAATAATCGATGCAGTGACTAGATTATTACCAGGAGTACTTTCCTCAGATGAATCATATATAAATGAATCCCATTATGATGGGTTGTTGGAATATCCACAATATACAAGGCCAAGAGTTTTTAATGGTCATGAAGTTCCAGAGATTTTGCTTTCTGGACATCATGAAAGGATTGAAGCTTGGAGAAAAGTTGAATCTTTAAAAGCTACACTTTTAAAACGACCAGATTTACTTGAAAAGAAGGAATTAACAAAAGAAGAAAAAGAAATAATATCTTCACTAAAAGCTTCAATGTCTGCAAAAAAGTAAGTTGTAATTAAAATTTTCATGTGCTATAATACTAAACGTATGTTATTAAGGATGGTCCTCTGCATTATGCAAGAACATCTGTGGAGAAGGGAGGTCTATAGAAATGGATTTGATTAAATTAATAGAAGAAGAACAACTTAAGAAAGATTTGCCTGAATTTAATGTTGGTGATACAGTTCAAGTTCATTATAAAGTTGTTGAAGGTAACAGAGAAAGAATTCAAGTTTTTGAAGGTATTGTAATTAAAATTCAAGGAAGTGGTGCAAGAAAAACCTTTACAGTAAGAAGAATATCTTATGGCGTTGGAGTTGAAAGAACTTTCCCATTGCATTCTCCAAGAATTGATAAGATAGTTGTTACTAGAAAAGGTAGAGTTAGAAGAGCTAAGTTATTCTATTTAAGAGAAAAGCTTGGTAAATCTGCTAAAGTTAAGGAAAAGAGAGATTATTAATATATTGGGACTTTTTAGTCCCAATTTTATTTAAGTAGGTGAAATTATGAACATAAATTGGTATCCAGGCCACATGAAAAAGACCAGAGAATCAATTGCAAAAAATCTTTCACTGGTCGATATTGTGTATGAATTAATAGATGCAAGAATACCCATAAGCAGTAGAAATCCTGTAATTGATGATATTTTAGGGAATAAGCCAAGAGTCATAATAATGAATAAATCTGACTTAGCAAGTGAAGAAGGAAACAGGATTTGGGAAAATTTTTTTCAAAAAAAGAATCTTAATGCAGTTTGTATAGATGCTTTAACGGGAAAAGGCATAGATAGGTTAGTTAGTATTACAAAAGCACTGTATGCTGAAAAAAAAGAAAAATTTGAAAAAAGGGGAATTATTAATAGACCAATTCGGATAATGATACTTGGGATACCAAATGTTGGCAAATCAACTTTAATAAATACATTGGCAAGGAAAAAAAGTGCCAAAACTGGTGATAAGCCAGGGATAACCAAGTCTAATCAATGGATAAAAACTAAATTTAACTTAGATCTATTAGATACTCCAGGGATTTTATGGCCAAAATTTGAAGATAAAAAAGTAGGGCTACATCTTGCTTTTACGGGTGCGATTAAAGATGAAATATTAGATATAGAGACCTTAGCATTGAAGCTAGTTGAAACTCTTGTAAAAAATTTTCCTAATCTTTTAAATAGTCGATATAATATTGACATAGAAAATAAATCACCTTTAGAAATAATGGAAGAAATAGGAAAAAAAAGAGGAGCATTGATAAAAGGTGGAGAAATAGATTATACAAAAACAAGTAGTATAATTTTAGACGAGTTTAGAAAAGGTATCATTGGGAGAATTACTTTGGAATATCCAGAAGAATAGGAGTTTTAATATGTTTGAAATAGAAGAGAAAATTCATAATTTAGGATATGAATATATTGCTTGTATAGATGAGGTTGGAAGAGGATGTTTAGCAGGCGATGTTGTAGCATGTGCAATAATTATGCCCAGGAATCTTATAATAGATGGTGTAAAGGATTCCAAAAAATTATCTCCTAAAAAAAGAGAAGAGCTTTATGATAAAATTGTTTCAAACTGTATTGCCTATGGAATTGGAAGAGTTGATTCTAAAAAGATAGATGAAATTAACATTAAAGAAAGTGCTAGATTGGCAATGAAATTAGCTGTTAATAATTTAAAAGATAAAGACGGTAATAAGGTTATACCAGATTTTTTATTAATAGATGCAGAAAAAGTTGATATTAATTTACCTCAAGAAGCTATAATTAAAGGCGATGAAAAATGTTTTGGAATAGCTTGTGCATCTATAGTTGCAAAAGTATATAGAGATAGGTTATGTATCAAGTGGGATGAAGAATATCCAGGATACAATTTACAAAAACATAAAGGCTATGCTACAAAGGAACATAGGGAACTTATTAAAATTTTAGGTCCATCTCCTATACATAGAATTTCATTTTTAAAAAACATTTTAAACAAATAAGGGTGATTCTTTTGAAAATAAACAATACCCTTTTAAATAATTTAATATTTAGTAACAAAAATAATTTTATAAAAGAAATATTATTTAAAGAAGGATCTATTTTTAAAGGAAAAATTTTAGAAATAAATGAAAATACAGCTTTAATTAATATACCTGAGTTTGGTATATTAGAAGCTATGTTAGACATAACAAGCCAGATTTCTACTGATCAACAAATTTTATTTCTAGTGGAATCTGTATATGATAACAAGATATATTTAAAGCCATTACAAGATGATTTAAAAGCAAGTCAAAGTTATTATAAAGAAAATTCCATATTAAAATTATTAGCTGAAATAGGCATAGAAAAGAATGAAGCGACATTAAAACTTGTTGAAAATTTAATGTCATATAATTTTCCAATCAACAGAGATGCATTAATTAAAGCAGTTACAATCCTGGAAAAGTTAAATGTTTTTTCTAAGCTTTCGGAAGAGATAAAGGTTATATTACCATATAATTCTAATAATACTTTATTAGATATAAGTGATAAAGATATTGGACAATTAGATATTAGATATCTATTTGTAACTAATGAGAAATTAGATAATGAAATAGAAAATTCTATCTCTAATAGTATTAAAGATTACATTATAAATCAAATTAAATTTGATGATAATGAAAATTTTATAAAGATTACAAGTTATCTTATTAGAAATAATATAGAACCAACTCTGAGGAATTTGAAATTTATAAAAGAACTAGATGAAAATCCAGAAAAATTTTTTGAGGATATACAAGAAATATTTAAATTAGCTAAATATGATAATGTTTTAAAGATCGAAGATAAATCTAATGAAAAGAATATTAAAAATGAAATATTAGATGATTTTAAAATAATTACCACCAAAAAAGAAAATATAGAAGAACTTAAGAAGATTATCAAAGAAACGCTAACGAATAATAAGGAAGAACTCAAATTTAAAGAATTAGAAAACAAATTAAGCTTTATAAGGGAGTTAGCTAATAATGATATTTTCCTTATGTTTTTTCCAATTAATTATGACATAAACAAAAAGCTACATGGATTGATCACCTTAATAAAAGAGAGTAAAAAGAAAAGTATTACTAATAAGCTTAGCATATTTATGAATTTAAATACGCAAAACTTAGGAAATTTAAGAATATTATGTGTTTTAGAAGATGTAACTTTGAGTATTAAAATGAGCATCAATAAAGAAGATTATGATTTCTTTAAATTAAATGAAAGCAGATTAATTGATAAAATACTAGCTTTAGGCTTTAAAATAAGAGACATTGAATATATTACAGAAAATAAAATTTCTATATTAGATACACAAAATCACAAATCAATTTCTTCATATATTTTAGATTTGAAAGTGTGATTTTATGAAAATTAGTAAAAGTAATAAAGAAAAAGAGATTAAAAAAGCTGTTGCATTAAGGTACAAGCCTGGAGATAACGCTCCAGTTGTTGTAGCTAAGGGAAAAGGAAAAATAGCTGAGAAGATAATTGAAAAGGCTATTGAAGAAGATATTTATATTTATCAAGATGATGAGCTTGTAAATAGCTTAATTGATTTGCATATTTACGAAGAAATTCCTGAAGAACTGTATGAGGTCTTAGCTGAAATTATTTTCTATGTTTATGAATTGGACAGACAGAGGGGCAGATAAAATGGCCAGTAATATAGAAAAAGGGAGTAAAGGTGAATTAATAGCTAAGAATTATCTTCAAACTAATGGATATAAGATATTAGAGATGAATTACAGAAATAAACAAGGAGAAATAGACATTATAGCTTTAAAAGATGATGTTTTAGTTTTTATAGAAGTTAAGTCAAGAACTAGTATAAATTTTGGATATCCATATGAAGCAGTAAATAAAAAGAAGCGAGATAAGATAATAAAAACTTCTTATTATTTTATAAAAGAAAATAATTATCATAATTATCAAGTCAGATATGACATAATCGAAATTTATTTGACAGAAAATATTAAAATTAATCATATAGAAAATGCATTTTGTTGATTGAAGCTGTAAAATAGCATTTTTTCACTATTACCCAGGGAATAGGGATTTAAGAAGGGGGTAAGTATGTATTCAAATATAAAAACATGCGTGCTCCATGGACTTAATGGAAATATAGTGGAGGTAGAAACTGATTTATCTAAAGGATTGCCAGTTTTTAATATAGTGGGACTTCCCGATACATCTATAAAAGAATCAAAAGAAAGAGTAAGAACTGCAATAAAAAACAGTGGCTATGAATTTCCATTAAATAGAATTACAATAAACTTAGCTCCAGCTAATCTTAAAAAAGAAGGCTCTCAAATGGACTTGGCCATAGCAATAGGGATTTTGAAGTCTTCTGATATTGTAAAAAATGATAATTTAAATGAAATTGCTTTTATTGGGGAACTTTCATTAGATGGCAAAATAAATCCAATTGATGGTGCCCTCCCTATGATTATATCGATGCGGGAAGCTGGAATAAGAAAGTGTATTGTTCCTTTTAAAAATAGAGAAGAATGCAGTGTAATTAAGGATATTGAAGTTATTCCTGTAAAAACTTTAAGAGAGGTAGTGGATTATCTTAATGGAGTATTAAGCATTGAACCTTATGTTAGCTCAGGGCATCATTTATATGAAAATAAAAATGAATATGATATAGATTTTTCAGATATAAAAGGTCAGAAGAGTTTAAAAAGAGCATTAGAAGTTGCTGCTGCAGGTTCTCATAATATCCTTATAATTGGCCCACCAGGAGCAGGGAAAACAATGGCTGCTAGGAGATTACCAACCATATTGCCAAAGTTAACTTTTGATGAAGCCATTGAAATTACAAAAATCTATAGTGTTGCTGGTTTACTAAATACAAATTCATTAATTGAAGAAAGACCTTTTAGGTCACCTCATCATACTGCTTCTCAAGTTTCACTTATTGGTGGAGGAAAGATTCCTAAACCTGGTGAAGTTTCTTTGGCACATAATGGAGTTTTATTTTTAGATGAGCTACCAGAATTTCCAAAATCTGTACTAGAGGTTTTGAGACAACCATTAGAAGATGGAATGGTGACAATATCTAGAGCTAATGGAACTATTACATATCCTGCCAAATTCATGTTAGTTGCTAGCATGAATCCATGCCCTTGTGGATATTATGGTAATCCATATCATCAGTGTACATGCTCTCAAAGTAGCATAGAAAGGTACTTAGGGAAAATTAGTCAACCATTATTAGATAGGATAGATATACATATTGAGGTTCAGCCTGTAGATTACAATGACCTAGCCAGCAAAGATGAAGAAGAAAAATCTGCTTTAATTAGGGAACGAGTTAATAAAGCAAGAGAAATACAACTTAAAAGATTTAAAGGTGGAAATATTTATTCTAATTCACAAATGTCAAACAGGGATATAAAAAAATATTGTAAGTTAACTAAAGAAGCTGAAAAAATCTTGAATATGTCATACAACAAATATAAATTTAGTGCAAGAACTTACAATAGAATATTAAAAGTTAGCAGAACAATAGCAGATTTAGATGGTGAAGAATTAATCCAAGAAAGACACATACTGGAAGCTATCAGATACAGGACTTTAGATAGATATTGGAGGTAACTCATGAAGATATCTGATAGAGAGATTTTAATTTGGTTAAATGATTTGGGTTTGACTAATAATCAAATAAAAAATATACTATCTAGATTTGATACGTTAACTGATTTTTGGGAAGCTGGAAAAAATGAAATTTATAATATAGATGGTTTATCAGATGATGTTAAAGAAAAAATAATAAAAAATAAGAATGAAGATAAAATTGAAAACTTAATTTATAAGTTGGAAAAGAATAATATAAATACAATTACCCTGCTGGATGAGAGCTATCCAAAAAGCTTGAAAAATATATATGATAGTCCTTATGTATTATATATAAAAGGTCAAATTCTAAAAGAAGATGAGCTTGCCATTGCAGTTGTTGGTTCAAGAAAGTCAACAAGCTATGGAAAATGGGCTTGTGAGAAGTTCACTAAGGAATTGGCAGAATTGGGTGTAACCATAGTTAGTGGGCTTGCAATAGGCATTGATACTATTGCACATAGAACTGCTTTAAATGAAGGCGGAAGAACAATTGGAGTTCTTGGCTGCGGTATTGATATTATATATCCTCAAAAAAATAAATATTTATATGATGAGATATCAGAAAAAGGTGCAATAATTTCAGAATTCCCATTGGGAACGCCTCCATTGCCATATAATTTCCCTCAAAGAAATAGAATTATTAGTGGCCTATCTATGGGTGTTGTAGTAATAGAAGCCCAAGAAAAATCTGGTTCATTAATTACAGCCAATCATGCACTTGAACAGGGCAAGGAAGTTTTTGCACTGCCTGGTAATATAAATAGCATATTTAGTAGGGGAACTAATAAACTAATAAAAGATGGTGCAAAACTACTATTAGATATTGAAGATATTATTGAAGAATTTCCTTGCCTAGTAGAAAAAAATCAAATGAAAAATGTTAATAATATTGATTATTCAAGTTTAAGTGAAACAGAAAGAAAGGTAATAGATTTATTAAAGGAAGGCCCTTTATACATAGATATTATAGCTTATAAAACAGGTTTGGATATCTCAACTGTGAACAGTATCCTTACAATATTAGAATTAAAAGGGTTTATTTCTGAGTTACCTGGAAAGTTGTATAGTATCTGTTAATAAAGGTGGAGGTGTGTGTATTGCAAAAAAATCTAGTAATAGTTGAATCTCCAGCTAAAGCTAAGACAATAGGAAAATTTTTAGGCAATAATTATAAAGTTACAGCTACTATAGGGCATATTAGGGATCTGCCTAAGAGTAGCCTTGGTATAGAAATAGAAAATAACTTTAAGCCTTATTACATCACCATAAGAGGAAAAGGCCAACTCATTCAAGAGTTAAAAAAAGAAGCTCAAAAATCAAAAAATATTTATCTTGCAACAGACCCAGACAGAGAAGGAGAGGCAATTTCATGGCATCTAGCAACTGTTTTAGGAATAGATAGCAATGAAAAAGTAAGGGTTGAATTTAGAGAAATTACAAAAGAGGCTGTTCTTAATGCAATTAAAAAGCCAAGAGCAATAGATCAAAACCTTGTGGATGCTCAACAAGCTAGAAGAATACTAGATAGATTAGTTGGATATAAAATAAGCCCTTTATTATGGAAAAAAATAAGAAAAGGGTTGAGTGCAGGAAGAGTACAATCTGTTGCAGTCAAATTAATCTGCGATAGAGAAGAAGAGATAAATAAATTTAAACCAGAAGAATATTGGACAATAAAAGCAGAATTTGTAAAAGATAAGGAAATTTTTGCTGCAAACTTCTTTGGTAAATATATAGATGGAAAGGAAATGAAAGTCGAGTTAAAAAATAAAGATGATGTTGACAGAATTTTAAATAGTTTAGATGAAAAAGGTTATTATGTAGAAAGTGTAAAAAAAGGTACAAAAAGGAGAAATCCATATCCTCCATTTACAACAAGCACATTACAACAAGAGGCATCAAAAAAGCTAGGTTTTAGTACAAAGAAAACAATGATGATAGCTCAGCAATTATATGAAGGAATAGATGTAAAAGGAGAAGGGTCTGTTGGGTTGATAACTTATATTAGAACTGATTCCACAAGGGTTTCTCCTGAAGCCATCAAAAATGCAGGTAAATATATCACTGAGAAATTTGGAGATAAGTATTTTATTGGTGGGAATTTATATCTAAATAAATCAAGGAAAGATGCCCAAGATGCCCATGAAGGAATTAGGCCAACAAATGTTTTTAGAGAACCAGATTTAATTAAGGATTCCCTAACTACAGACCAATATAAACTTTATAAATTGATTTGGAACAGATTTTTAAGTTCGCAGATGACTCAAGCAGTTTATGATACTTTATCTGTAAACATCAGAAACAATGATATAATTTTTAAAGCTTCAGGGTCAAAATTAATATTTGATGGTTTTTTAAAACTATATAATGCAGAAGACGAAGATGAAAAAGATGATAAAATGCCAAATCTTGATGAAAACGATAAATTGAATTTAAAAGCAATAACTCCCAATCAACACTTTACTCAACCTCCATCTAGATATACTGAGGCTACATTAATTAAGACTTTAGAAGAGTTAGGAATAGGTAGGCCAAGTACCTATGCTCCAACAATTACAACTATATTGTCAAGGAATTATGTTACCCTTGAAAAAAGGTACTTTAAACCTACTGAATTAGGCATTTTAGTTAATGCTCTACTAACAGAATATTTTAAAGATATTATCAATGAAAAATTCACTGCACAACTTGAAGAAGAACTAGATGAAATTGCTGAAGGACAATTGTCTTGGGTAGATGTTGTTAAAAGATTCTATGATAATTTTTCTGTAATATTGAAAAAAGCAGAAGAAGAAATTGAAAAAATAGTTATAGAGGATGAAGTCACAGATGTAATTTGTGATAAGTGTGGAAGGAATATGGTGATTAAACATGGCAAATACGGAAAATTCTTGGCATGTCCAGGATATCCAGAATGTAAAAATACAAAACCATTAACTGATGAAACTACAATTAAATGCCCTAAATGTGATGTAGGAAACTTAGTAAAAAGAAAATCCAAAACTGGTAGGGTATTTTACGGATGCAGTAATTATCCAAATTGCGATTTTGTTTTATGGAATGAACCAGTGGAAGAAAAATGCCCCAAATGTGGAAGTTTAATGGTTTTAAAGAAGGGCAAGAAGGAAAACCATATACAATGTACAAATCCTGAATGTGGTTATTCACAAATCGAAAAAATATAAAAAATTAAAATATTCTGTACATTTGTAGATAAATGTAGTAAAATTAATAATAAAAAGGTGTGAAAACAGTAGAAAAATTAGATATAATAACATAAGGAGGAATTATGAATGGAAAGCCTATTACAAAAAACAAGAAGATTAAACAAGACTCTACAAAGTTATGGTTCAAAGCCAGTATCCTTTGCCGAATTAAGTAAGATTCTAAGCCGTATGTTGGATGCAAATGTCTACATTGCTAATACAAATGGTAAAGTATTGGGATATGAACTATCTGAAGGATTCCAATGTGATATTGTTCAATCCGAAATAGTTAAAGAAAAGAGATTTCCTAAAAAATATAACGATGAATTGTTGAAATACAACGAAACTAAAGAAAACATCAAAGAAGTTACAGAGTGTGTATTTGACCAAGTTTCTAAATGTGATTATCCTGATAAGATTTCAACTATTATTCCTATTAGTAGTGGTGGAAAAAGATTAGGTACATTGGTATTGGCTCGTTTTGGTAAGGAATTTACAGAAGAAGATTTAGTTTTAGCGGAATATAGTGCAACTATTGTTGGTATGGAAATATTAAAAGCAAAATCCGAAGAAATTGAGGAAGAAGCTAGGAAAAAGTCAATTGTTCAAATGGCAATTGGTACGCTATCATATTCTGAATTGGAAGCTATGGAACATATATTTAGAGAACTAGATGGAAATGAAGGATTATTGGTAGCTAGCAAAATAGCTGATAGAGTGGGTATTACTCGTTCTGTAATTGTAAATGCATTGAGAAAATTTGAAAGTGCTGGTGTGATCGAAACTAGATCCTTGGGTATGAAAGGTACTCACATTAAGATTTTAAATGACAAGTTAAAAGAAGAATTGTTAAAGGCAAAAGAATAGTTATATAACTATTCTTTTGTTTTATAGGACTTTGGTGTGATTATAAAATAATGTCAAAATATCTACTTCCAATTTTTTACTTCATTAGATAAAATATTTTATATATTGAAACTTGTAAATTTTTTTTCAATAAATTTAGAAATTTTTGTTAAATTATGATAATTTTTGTATTATGATTAATATAAAAAATTTATGAGGTGACTATTATGGTCGAAATGTTTAAAAATGTAGATTTTTATAAAAAGGCATTAGATGGTTTATCTTTAAGGAACACTATAATTTCTCACAACATGGCAAATGTCAATACTCCAAATTATAAGCGAAAAGTTGTTGTTTTTGAAGACCAACTTAGAGATGCAATCGAAAATAAGAAAATCACTCTTAAGACTACTCATGATAATCATATAAGTAGAAGTAAAAGCAGTTTTCAACCTATAATTATTGAGGACAAGTCCCTTTCCTATAGATCTGATGGTAACAATGTAAATATTGATACAGAAGCTGCAGAACTTGCAAAGAATCAAATTATGTACAATGCAGTAATAAATCAAATAACAAGAGAATTTGAAAAGATTAAAAATGTCATAACAGAAGGGAGTAAGTATTAATGGGTATTTTTAATTCTATTGATATATCAGCATCTGCTTTAACAGCAGAGAAAACTAGAATTGATATTATAGCGAAAAACATGGCAAATGCAAATACCACAAGAACAACAGGTGGAACCCCGTATCGAAGACAAATGGTTGTATTCCAAGAAAATAAAGCAAATTCCTTTAGTGCATATCTAGAAAAGCATCTAAATGGGTTTAACGGAAAAGGAGTTAGAATAAGTAAAATTGTTGAAGACGAGTCTCCATTTAAGCTAGTTTATGAACCAGGGCATCCAGACGCAGATGAAAATGGTTATGTTAAAATGCCTAATGTCGACATAATGAAGGAAATGGTAGATTTGATTAGTGCACAAAGAGCCTATGATGCCAATATAACTGCTATGAATACATCTAAGGCAATGTTAATGAAAGCTTTAGAAATTGGGAAATAGAAAGGGGGATAATTAGTTGAATATAAACAAAATATACGAATATAATAGGCTTTTAAATCTCGAATCACAGATAAATAATACAAACGATAAAAACGACAATATAAGTTTTACAGAAGTTTTGAAGAATGCTTTAGATAAGGTTAATCAAATGCAGTTACAAAGTGATGAATACAATAAATTATTAGTTACTGGAGAAGTGGACAACCTGCATGATGTAAGTATTGCAAGCGAAAAGGCATATGTAGCATTACAAATTACTCTAAGCATTAGGAATAAAATTTTGGAAGCTTATAAAGAAATTATGAGAATGCAAATTTAGATGCGGATAGAGAAGAGGTGTAATAGTGCAGGAAACAATTAATAAATATATCGCAAAAATAACTGAATATTGGAAGTCATTGGAGAAGAAGAAAAAAATAGGCATTATTGTTACAAGTGTATTTTCGATTCTTATCATTACTGCACTTATAATTTCTTTAACAAGAACAAAATATGAAGTTCTTTATAGCAATTTGAGTTTAAAAGATATGGGAGAAATAACATCAAAACTTGATGAATTGGGAGTTAAATGGAAGATTAGTAATGATCAGAAAAGCATATTAGTACCAGCTGAAATAAAAAACAAAGTAAAAATAGAATTAGCTACTTATGGATTGCCCAAAGAAGGTTATACATATGAAGATGCTTTTAATGATATAAGCTGGACAATGACTGATTTCGACAAGAAACAAAGATTAAAAAAAGCTAAAGAAAGTGAATTAGCTTCAGTAATTTCAGAAATAGACGGAATAAAAAGCGCACAGGTATTCATAGATGAAAAAGATTCAACAAACTTCGTATTAAATGATGAAAATAATAAAACTACAGCTTCAGTATTTATCGTTAAATCTGGAGATGTAAAAATTACAAATGACAAAGTTAAAGCAATTAAGAATTTAGTAGCTGGTTCAATAAATATGAATCCTGATGATGTTCAAGTAATAGATGAAGAAGGAAGATTATTAGGAGAAGACAATGATGATTCGATAATTAATCAGGATTTATATTTAGTAAAACAAAGCCTAGAAACTAGAATCAATGAAGGAATTAAGAGTTTTTTAGAAAATATCGTTGGTTATGGAAATGTTGATGTAAGGTCAAGTGTAAAGATTAGTATGGATAGTGAGAAAACTACCATAGTTGAGTTTTCTCCACCAATTGAAGGTAATGAAGAAGGATTAATACGATCTATAGAAGAAGTTGAAGAGCATATGGTAGGAGGAGCCACTGGTGGTGTTCCTGGTACTGAATCAAATATAGAAGATTATCAAAACATTGTGGATTCAACTAGTCGTTACGATAAGATAAGCAGAATTATTAATAATGAACTAAATGAAATTAACAGGGAAATTAGCAAATTTCCAGGTCAAATAGAAAGTGTTACAGTGGCTGTGCTTATAAATAGCGATGCACTAGTAAATGGAGAAATGACTCCTGAAGAAGAGAAGGAATTTGAAGATTTAATTTATGCAGCAACTGGATTAGATACTAAAAATGTACAAGTGAAAGCTGTGAAATTTAATAATGGAAAAACTGTTGAATTTATGCCTGAAGATGAAACAGCTATAAACTGGGGTATTATTGGAATTATATTATCATTATTAATAGCTGGAATTATTAGTTTAGTTATATATTTAAGAAGAAGAAAGGCTAAACTTACAGCTGAAGAAGAATTACAAAAATTAATGGAAGAAAAAGGTGCAATTGAAACAGAAGTTGCAGATTTAGATTTTGAAGTTGAAGAATCTAAGATGAAGGCTCAGATAGATAAACTTGTAGAACGTAAGCCTGAATTAGTAGCTCAACTCCTTAAAAACTGGCTAAATGAATAGGAGAGATTAATATGCAAAAAAAGTGGACAGGAAAAGAAAAAGCAGCCATTTTACTTATTGCTTTAGGACCGCAAAAATCTGCTGAAATTTTTAAACATCTCAATGAAGAAGAAATTGAAGAATTAACATTACAAATTGCCAATATGAGAATGGTTTCGCCAGAAGAAAAAAGGACAATAATTGAAGAATTTTATCAGTTATGTCTAGCTCAGGAATATATATCTGAAGGTGGAATTAATTATGCTAAAGAAGTTCTAGAAAGAGCCTTAGGCTCTGAAAAGGCAAAAGAAATAATAAGCAAATTAACTTCTTCTCTTCATGTTAGGCCATTTGAATTTATTAGAAAAGCTGATCCTGGTCAGTTGTTAAATTATATACAAAATGAACATCCACAGACTATTGCATTAATATTATCGTATTTAACACCAGCTCAAGCTGGACAAGTCCTTTCAAGTTTACCCTTAGAAAAGCAATCAGATGTAATTAGAAGGATTGCTATTATGGATAGAACATCACCTGAAGTTATAAGAGAAGTAGAAGCTGTTTTGGAAAGTAAGTTCTCAAACATTTTAGTTCAAGATTATACTACAACAGGCGGAATACAAACTGCTGTAGATATATTAAATGCAGTTGATAGAGGCACAGAAAAACATATTATGGAAGAGCTAGATGCTAAGGATGCTGAATTAAGTGAAGAAATTAGAAAGAGAATGTTTGTATTTGAAGATATTGTTACGCTTGATAACAGAAGTATTCAAAGAATTATCAGAGAAGTTGATAATTCACAATGGGCTATTGCTCTTAAAGGAGCAAGTGAAGAGGTTAAACAAGTTATTTTCTCCAATATGTCTAAACGTCTAGCAGAAATGATAAAAGAAGACATAGAATTTATGGGTCCTGTTAGAATTAGAGACATAGAAGATGCTCAACAAAATATAGTAAATGTTATTAGAAAATTAGAGGAAGATGGTGAAATTATCACTCCTAGAGGAGGAGATGAAGTAATTGTCTAATATTATCAAATCATCTAGAATAATTGAAATTTCTGCAAAGGATTATGTTAAGGAGAAAATATCTTTGGATGAAGAAGCAACAAAAAGAATAATAGAAGATATCTTAAAGAAGGCCCAAAACGAATATGAATCCATCATAAAAAAGGCAAAAGAAGAATCCGAAAAAATTATTGAAAATGCTGAAGCAAAATATGAAGAAAAATTGCATTCTGCATATATTCATTCTAAAGAAATTTTTGCTAAATCAAAAGAAGAAGGATATAAAGAAGGTTATGACATTGGTTATAAAGAAGGATATGATAGAGGATATAACGAAGGAAAAGAAGAATCCCAAAAATTAATTAAAGAATCATTGCAAATTAAAAACGAATATATACAAAAAAGGAAATCTTTATTAAAAGAGCTAGAAGAAGATATTATAGAACTGGTAATAACCATTTATGAAAAGGTTATTAACAAAAAAATTGCGGAAGATAAAGATTTAATTGTTTCATTAGTGTTAAATGGAATAAAGAACCTTGATTTAACTGATAAGTTGACAATTATTTGCTCTAAAGAAGACTATGAAATATTAAAAAATGCAAAAGATGAGATACTGGCAAAATCTAGCCTAATTTCGGAATTGGAAATAAAGTATGATGTATCGTTTAAAAAAGGGGATTGTATTTTAGAAACTTCTAAGGGGAATATAGACGTTAGTATACATAATCAATTAAAAGAAGTAAAAGAATTATTAACTACGATATTAAAAAATGAGTGATGACAGATGACTGAGACAATAGATCTAAAGAAATATATTTATGCTGTTAGTGAAAAAAGGTTTATAAAATATACTGGGAAAATAACAAAGGTCACAGGCCTTACTATTGAATCAAATGGACCCATGGCAACTATAGGAGAATTGTGTTACATTTATCCGCATAAGAGCAATATTCCAGTTTTATCTGAAGTTGTTGGTTTTAAAGATGATAAAATATTGCTCATGCCACTAGGAGATATGGAAGGTATTGCAAGTGGAAGCACTGTTGTTGGTAGTGGTAAAAGTCTTAAAGTAAATGTTGGTGAAGGATTAATCGGTAGAATAGTAGATGGATTGGGAAATCCGATTGATGGCTTAGGCCCGTTAAAGACAGATAAGTATTATCCTGTCCAAAATTCACCCCCTAGTCCATTAAAAAGGAAAGTAATTAATGAGCCATTATCAGTTGGTGTAAGGGCCATAGATGGATTGATTACTTGCGGTAAAGGACAGAGAATTGGTATTTTTTCAGGTTCTGGTGTAGGTAAAAGTACATTGATGGGAATGATTTCAAGAAATAGCACAGCTGATGTAAATGTAATAGGTCTTATAGGCGAACGTGGAAGGGAAGTTAGGGAATTTATAGAAAGGGATTTGACAGAAGAAGGATTAAAGAAATCTGTTGTTGTTGTAGCAACTTCAGACCAACCTGCATTAATACGGGTAAAAGGTGCATTGGTAACTACAGCAATAGCAGAATATTTTAGGGATCAGGGAATGGATGTAATGCTTCTAATGGACTCATTAACTAGGTTTGCCATGGCGCAGAGAGAAATTGGACTAGCAATTGGGGAACCACCAGTTTCAAGGGGGTTTACTCCTTCCGTTTTTGCCATGATGCCAAAGCTTCTTGAAAGAACAGGAACTTCCGACAAAGGAACAATTACTGGTTTGTATACTGTATTAGTGGATGGAGATGATTTAACAGAACCAGTAACTGATACTGCAAGAGGGATATTAGATGGGCATATTGTTCTTTCAAGGAAACTTGCTAATTCTAACCACTATCCAGCAATTGATGTGCTAGCTAGTGTAAGTAGAGTCATGCCAAATATCGTATCAAAAGAACATTTAAATATTGCCAATAAAATTAAGGACTTGATGGCTGTATATAGGGAAGCTGAAGATTTAATAAATATTGGAGCATATAAAAGAGGTTCAAATAAAAGAATAGATACTGCAATTGATTTAATTGATGAAATCGAAGCCTTTTTAAAACAAAGTGTCGATGAAACTACAAGCTTCGATGAAACTATAAACATGATGAGAAGTATTGTAGAAAAGGTTCAATAGTTCCCTGGAGGTGTGTATATTGTCAGGGTATAGCTTTAAATTTGAAAAATTGTTGAATTATAAGGAAAAAATAGAAGATATAAAAAAAGTTGAATTTACTGAGAGCAGCAACAAACTTAATATGGAAGTGGAAAAATTATCGTCTTATAATAGATATAAGGAATCTTTACTAAATAAAAAAAATTCAAGAAATACTGCTAGTGTTGGTGAATATAGGCTATTCTGCAATTATATCAACGATTTGACAAAAAAAATAGAAAACCAAAAAAAGGTAGTAGAAGATGCAAAGGAAGAATTTAATAAAGCGAAAGAGGAACTATTAGTAGCAATGCAAGAAAGAAAATCCTTTGAAAGGCTTAAAGAAATTCAATATGAAGAGTATTTAAATGAAATTAAAAAACAAGAAGAAAAATTAATAGACAATATAGTAACTTACAAAACAAATACCCAACAATAGGGGGAAAAGTCTATGGATACAGCAAATATAAATGATGCTCAAAAAGTTGATAAGAAAAAAGGTTGGTTAAAAATTTTAATAATATTTATTATTGCTTTGATAGTTATTCCATTAGGAGTCTTATCAATTTTATATAACTTTAACCAAACTTTTAAGAAAAAAGCTAATGAATTTTTATCTAAAGCACCTGGTGCTGTAGGAGAATATTTTTCTAATATACCAACTGAAGTTGAAAGAATGAAGATGATTAATTACTTAGCTAATTATTATTTGGATTTAGATTCAAGTACAGCAGCTGAAAAGATCTATATTTTAAAGAAAGATGATGAAAAGCTTTATGTAGATTTAATAAAAAGCATGAATTCAAGTTCTTCAGTTAAGACAGAAGAAATACTGAATAAGATTAGGAATATGGAATTAAGGAATGACTTATTGTTTTCAGTATATGATGAAGTTTTAAAAGAAGAAGAAGAAAGGCTTAATTCAGAGGTCACAAGAATTGAAAGACAGGATATTTTATTATCGAAAAATGAAATAGAACATAATTACAACGACAAGGAATTTATAAAAATTTTAGAAAAAGTAGATTCAAATATTTTAGGAGAAATACTTTATTATATTGAACCAGAATTGAAAGATTATATTTTAAATAGTTTTAACATAAATAAGAAAAATGATATTTTAGATGTTATTAATAAAAAAGCAGAAAAGATTTCAAATTTAGAAGAAATAGCAAAAGTTTATGAAACTAAGCCTTTAAATGTTGCTTTAGAAACATTAGGAAATACTGATACATACTCCATGGAGGATTTAGCTGTAATATATAGCAATTTACCTGTAATTAAATCAGCTGAAATTTTATCAAATATAGAAGATCAAAACTTTGTTAAAGAACTTTTTACTAATATAATTCGCTATGAAAGATTGCAAAATTTAGAAACAGATTTAACTCAAAATATAAGTAAGGGAATAAAGTTTTTCAATGAGTATAACAAAAAAATAAATGAACTTGCAACAATTTATGATAAAATGTCCTCTGATGCTGTAGCCAAAATTGTAGAAAAAATGATTGCCAACACAAAATCAGTTACGTCAATTGAACTTGCATCTGAGAACATATTACAAATTTCAGATAGGGATATTATATTAGATGTATTTGAAAAACTTAAAAAGCAGAACCAATCAAAAATATTAGAACTAATGGAACCTGAAGCAGCATCTGAATTAACTAGACTTCTAGCAAGTCCTAGAAATTAAATAAAAAAATAAGGAAAGGAGGTGAACTAATGAGGACAGTACTGATGGATTTAAATATTCAAGTAAATTCATCAACTTCTAAAACAGCTGTTGACAATAAAGGTAGCAAATCTTCAGAAAAGGATTTTCTATCTACGTTAAAAACATTTGAAGAAAGTAAAAAAGTAAATGACGATTCAGAAGCCATTAACAAAAAAATTGTGAATAATAAATCTAGCAAAAAAGAAGTAAAAAACATTGAAGAAATAGATAATGAAAATAAAGAAACGGATGTATCAGAAGAGAATGTAAACATTCCAATGAATTTCACGAATTTCTTAAATTTAATGCCCAACAACATAGAAATAGCTGAAAATAATATGCCAGAAATCATTGAAGAAAATAATGAAAATCAAATAATAGAATCAGTAGAAAATAAGTTAGAAAATGAAAAACACCTTCTAGAAATGTCATTCCTAGAGAATAATGAAAAACTGGAAGAAAACATAGAAAATATTACACTTCAAAATCAAAGTAATAAATCTGAACATTCTACAGAAAATGTAGAATCAATTGTAAATGATTTTGCTGCAATTGAAGAGAGTAATATAATTAAAAAAGATGCTGTAATTAATAGTGATGATTCAAAAAATAAGGTAAATGATTTAGAAGAATTAATTTCAAAAGATTCAATTGAACTTGATAAAATTAAATTCAATGAGAATTATATACATCAAGATAAAGAAAATTTAGATATGCAACATTCAGAACAAAATCAACAAATTAATTTAGATAAAGAACTGATAAAAGAAGAAAAAAATGATGTTCCAACAAATGAAAATGAAGTTGAATTGAATACACAATTTGTTTTACCAAATAAAAATGAAATTTCTATTGCAGTAGATGAATTAGACATGTTAGACAAATCTGAAGCAATAGATAAAAAAGACATAATTAATCAAATAGTTGAAAAGGTAAAATTTGATTTTCAAAATCCAAAAAATGAAGTAAAAATAAAGCTAAAACCCGATGTACTAGGAGAGATGGTAATGAAAATTGAAGTAGAAAAAGGAGTAGTAACAGCAAAAATTGTTGTTGATAATCATAAGACTAAGGAAATAATTGAAGGGAATTTAATTCAACTAAAAGAAGAAATAAAGAATACTGGACTAGAGATTAAAACCTTTGAAGTATTTGTGAAAAATGATGGAAATATGGACAAACATAATTTAAATTATTTTAACTTTAATAGATTTAATAGAAATAATGGAAAAATCGCTATAAAGGGAACTAACCAAAAAGCATCTTTAATTTATGATGAAAATCTAGCTGAAGATGATAAAAAAGTAAACATTTATGGCGAAAGCGTTTTGAATTTATTAGCTTAGAAAGGAGGAAAATATGGAAGTTAATAATACTGATTTACAATATATTTATAAATTTAGCGAAAATAATACTACTACAAGTAGCAGTAATAGATCAACTAATAATGCTGATTTAGATAAAAATGCATTTTTAAGATTATTGACAGTACAATTAGCAAACCAAGACCCTTTAAATCCAATGGAAGATAGAGAATTCATAGTACAGTTAGCACAGTTTAGTACATTGGAACAAATACAAAATTTAAATACTACAATTACTGCTAAATCAGAAGAAATACTAGATGCTCTTACTGGTATGAATAATAATCAAGTAGATGCAAATATTGAATTATTGAAGGAGCTAATTAATATTAGAAAAGCAATAGAAGCCTATGGAATGGGAATCAGTTTAAAACAAACTGAAATAGCTGAGGATGTTGTACTTGAAAATGAATCCGAAAGCTAATCTGGAGTTGATTGTATGAATAAGATAAATAATGATTTAAATATAAAAAGGCTGGAAAATCAGCTAATATCGATTTCTAAAGAAAAAAGTGTAAAAAAGAGGGACAAGGATTTCGAGCAAATATTAGAAAACATACAAAACAGGGATTTTGAGATTAAATTTTCCAAACACGCAGTAGAAAGATTAAGTAATAGGAATATGAATCTCGATATGGAGGAAATCAATAAATTGAAAAATGCATTTAAAATGGCTGAGAGCAAAGGAGTAAAAGATGCATTAATTATAATGGACGACAAAGCTTTTATAGTGAATGTCAACAATAGGGTAATAGTAACTACAATTAATAAAGAACAATTAAAAGAAAATGTTTTTACAAATATTGATGGAGCAGTGATAATATAGCTGGACCTTCTTAGGAGGCTATATAGACTTGATCGACAGAGAGTCTATGCTGCTCCAATAATGGAGGAGGTATGTCTTATGATGAGATCAATGTACTCAGCTGTTTCTGGCTTGAGGATACATCAAACCAAAATGGATGTAATCGGTAACAATATTGCAAATGTCAATACAGTTGGGTATAAAAAAGCTCAAGTTACTTTCCAAGAAGTATTTAGCCAAGTTGTAAGAGGTGCATCTGCACCAACTGGTGGAAAAGGTGGTACTAACCCACAACAAATAGGTTTAGGTGTTGCTTTAGGGTCTATAAACACAATTCATACTAAAGGCCCTAGCCAAAGAACAGACAATCCAACAGATTTAATGATTGATGGAGAAGGATTCTTTGTAGTATCTGATGATCCAAACTTTAACAATAGATACTACACAAGAGCTGGTAATTTCTCAATAGATAGAGATGGGAACTTAGTTACAGCAGATGGATATAAGGTTTTGGGCTATGCTGCAGATGAAAATGGTAACATTACAAATGAAATAACAAATATTAGGATAAATATGTCAGAAACAAAAGCACCAACTGCTACTGACAAAGTTCAATTTAGGGGTAACTTAGATAGTAGATTAAATAATGGTGAAAAGCAAAGCATAGATACAGTTGTATATGATAGTCTAGGTAATTCATATACCCTCACATTTATAGTTGAAAAAACTGATAAAAATACGTGGAATTTAAGACTTGCAAGGATTACAGATAGAACTACTGGAAATTATTATGAAGTACAAGATTCTGACACATATTTATCACCAATTAAATTAGGATTTGATAATGATGGAAAATTAATATCTATAAATGATCTAGACATATCTAATGAAAATATCAAGATAAATATAACAGGTTTATCAAGTGTAATATTTGATAAAGACAAAGAAGGAGAAACATTAGGGACTCCAACTACACCTGGTGGTACTTTTAAAGAAATTGTTTTATTCGATACGGAGGATAAAGACAGTATTAAAAATATATATCAGTATGCAAACGAATTTGGATTTAAACCTTATGCTATGAATGGTAATACTTCAGGAACTTTGGAAGGATTTGCCATAGATGCTACAGGAACAGTTGTAGGAGTCTTTACAAATGGCGAAAGAAAAGCTTTAGGACAAATAATGTTGGCAAAATTTGATAATCCTATGGGACTTCAAAAGTTAGGTGGAAACCTATTTATTGATACAAGAAACTCAGGTGAGCCACAATATGGTACAGCTTCTACTGGTGGATATGGGGCCATAAGCCCAGGGAATTTAGAAATGTCCAATGTTGACATTGCATACGAATTTACAGAAATGATTACTACTCAAAGGGGATTCCAAGCAAATTCGAGGATAATCACAACTTCTGATGAAATGTTGCAAGAATTAGTAAACATGAAAAGATAATAGGTAGGATAGGATTTCCTATCCTACCCTATAAAAATAAGGTGGGATAAAATGATAAAAGTAAAAAGACTAAATAATAAAGAATTTGTTGTTAACAGCGATTTAATTTTATTTGTTGAAGCTACACCAGACACTGTTATTACTCTTACTAATGGCCAAAAAATAGTTGTAGCTGAATCTATTGATGATGTAATAGAAAAAGTAATTGATTACAAAGCAAGGATATTTGCAACTGCTAGAAGATATAGTGGAAAAGAGGTGTAAGATTTTGGATATTGCAACAATATTGGGCCTTACTTTAGGGGCATTATTTACAATTTATGGTATTTTGCTATCAGGGGAGTTGGCATCATACTATAACTTTCCATCAATATTAATTACTCTTGGTGGTACTATTGCTTCAACAATTTTATCATATCCAATGAAAAGCTTTATTAATCTTTGGAAGGTGCTCAAACAAGCTTTTGTTAACAAAGATGTCCCTGCTAATGAAATAATCGAAGAAATAATAACATTAGCAAATATTGCAAGGAAAGAAGGTCTTTTAGCTTTAGATGAATATGCTGAAAAAATTGAAGATGATTTCTTAAAAAAAGGTATTATGTTAATTGTAGATGGTACAGATCCAGAATTAGTTAGGAATATCCTTGAAACAGAGTTAAATTTTCTAGAAGAAAGACATGCTCAAGGACAAGGGATTTTAGAAACAATGGGTGCATTTGCTCCAGCCTTTGGTATGATTGGAACATTAGTTGGTTTAATAAATATGCTTAAAACACTGGATGATCCAAGTACAATTGGACCAAACATGTCTGTAGCATTAGTAACAACTTTCTATGGCTCTGTTTTAGCAAACGTAGTGTTTTTACCACTTGCAAGAAAATTAAAGGTAAGAAGCCAATCAGAAGTTTTAATTAAGGAGTTAATGATAGAAGGCTTGCTATCAATACAAGCAGGCGAAAACCCAAGGATTATAGAAGAAAAACTTAAGACCTTTATACCACCTGATCAAAGATTATCAATTAAGAAACAACAAGCAGAGAAAGAGGGAATATAATGTCTGGTAGGCGAAGAAGAGTAGATGATTCAATCAGTAGTGGAGAATGGCTAACTACATATAGTGATATGGTAACATTGCTTCTATGCTTTTTCGTGCTATTATACTCTTTCTCTAACCTAGATGCTGATAAGTTTTATAGTGTTATGAGTAGCTTTAGAGGTGGTATTGGCATTTTTGAGGGAGGAACTTCAGTAAATTTTCCTTTTAATCCAAATGAAGAGAAATTAGATATGGAAGTTGAGTTAGAAAATTTACGCTCATATTTACAAGACTATACTGACAGAATGGGCTTAGGAGACAGGGTCATAATTCAACCTGAAGAAAGAGGTCTTGTAATTAGATTTATGGATAATGTGTTTTTTGATTCAGGCAGTGCTGAAATTAAAAAAGAAGCCTATGAAATTTTAGACTCAGTTGGAGAAATATTAAATAAAGAAGAATTTAGAAATAAGCAGATAAAAGTTGAAGGTCATACAGATACTGACCCAATTGTTAGAGCTTCAAAGTATCCAACAAACTGGGAGTTATCAGCAGCAAGGGCAACTAATGTTTTAAGATATTTAGTAGAAAAATGTTCTATTGATGGAAGTAGGATATCATCATCTGGATATGCGTATTACAGAAATATAGCCCCCAATGATACTCCAGAAAACAAAGCTAAAAACAGAAGAGTAGATATTGTTATTTTAAAGGATGAATATGAAAAACTAGAACCTTAGAAAATGAGGTGTTAATATGAATAAGAAGAATATATTAATTGTAATATTAATACTAATGCTTGCATTGTCATTAGGGATATTAGCTGGTATGTTTTTCTTTTCCAATAATACAACTGCTAAAGAAAAAGATTTAAAGGTTTACACATTAACTCTTGATGAAATGTATTGTAATATTAAAAGCAGCAGAAAGATAATGAAAATTACAGTAACTGTTGAAACAACAAGTAAAAAAGCATATGAAGAAATGAATAATAAACAATTTCTTATAAGAGATGAGGTAAATAAAATAGTAAGAAATTCAACAGAAGAGGAATTGGAAGGAAAAGAAGGACAAGTTTATTTGCAAAATAAAATCAAAAAAAGTTTAGAAGATTTATTTGAAGCACAAAACGTAAACGTATATTTTGATGACTTCATAATTCAATAAGGGGAGGGATTTTATTGTCTGAAATATTATCACAATCAGAAATTGATGCCCTTCTCAATGCCTTAACTTCTGGTGAATTGGATGTTAAAGAAATTCAAAATGAAGAAAATACTAAAAAAATAAAAAAATATGACTTCAAAAATCCCCAAAAGATTTCGAAAGACCAACTAAGGACTTTAGAAGTGATACATGATAATTTAGGTAGGTTTTTACAAACATTTTTAACAGGATATTTGAGAACTGCAATAAAAATTGAAGTCCTTACTGTTGATCAGTTTGCATATAGTGAGTTTAGCAATGCCCTTTCAAATCCAGCATTTTTGTGTTTGATTGATTTTAGTCCTTTAGATGGACAAATATTAATGGATATATCGACAAATGTAATATATACAATTATTGATAGGTTGCTAGGTGGAGACGGAACTGAAAGGCAAGAAGTTAGAACTTTTACTGAAATTGAATTGACTCTTTTAACCAAAATGGTTCAAAGGATGTGTTCAGATATAAGAGAAGCTTGGAGTAATGTAATTGATTTAAATCCAAGATTAGAAAAAATAGAAACAAATCCACAATTTGCTCAAATAGTTCCTCCAAATGAAACAATAGCTTTAGTAACTATGAATATTTCAATAGGCGGAATTGAAGGTATGATGAATTTTTGCATTCCTTATATCCTTCTTGAACCAATACTTGATAAATTAAGTACAAGGCTTTGGTTTAGTAATTCTAAAAAAGAGCGTTCAAAAGAAGAAATGAAAATTATAAAAGAAAGAATTCTAAAAACTCAAGTTCCATTAATTGCGGAATTAGGTACTACAAAAATAAAAATAAAAGATATTTTGAATTTACAACCTGGAGATGTAATTAAGCTTAATAATAACATGAACCAATACATTCCAATAAGAATAGGAAGTAATATAAAATTTATGGGGGAAATTGGCGTTTGCAACAATAGAATGGCCATAAAAATTGCACAAGTAATAAAGGAAGGTGAAGCTAACAATGGCTAATGAGATGTTATCTCAAGAAGAAATAGATGCTCTTTTAAGAGGTAATTCAAATTTTGAACCAGAAATTCAATTTGAAGAAACAGAGGAAATATTGACTGATATTGAGAAAGATACTCTAGGTGAAATTGGAAATATAAGCATGGGAACTGCAGCTACCACATTATCTAAATTATTGAATAGAAAAGTCAATATAACTACTCCAAATGTAAGCATTACAACAACTGAAGAGTTGGCTGAAGAATATACTATACCTTTTGTTGCCATTGATGTTAGTTATAAAGAAGGTTTGCAAGGTAGCAATATATTAATTTTAAATACTGATGATGTAAAAATAATAACTGACATCATGATGGGTAAAGAGATTTTTGATCTAGAAAGAGAAATAACTGAATTAGATTTAAGTGCTGTAAGTGAAGCAATGAATCAAATGATGGGTTCTGCATGTACTTCGTTGTCAGAGATGTTTTCAAGAAAAATTGATATTTGGCCTCCAAAATCAATGGTAATTACATTTCAAGAAGGAAAGGAAAAAATTGAACTACTAAAGAATGAAGGTCCAATTATAAAAGTTTCCTTTAAGATGGTTGTAGAAGACATAATTAATAGTAGTATAATGCAATTAATTCCTATAGAGTTTGGGAAAGACATGGTAGAAGCGCTTATTAATAAGTCAACAGCACATAGTGATGAAAAACCTGAAATTTTGACAAAAACAGAAGAAAAATTTGAAAATTCAACTTCTATAAGCAAGCCTACTGTTGATATGGGTAATGATATTAATTATAATATAAGTAAAAATGAGGAAAAGGTGGTAGTGAAAAAGCCAGTTTTCCAATCATTTGGGAATACTTCTTCTGAACCATTTAATGCGACATTGGATTTAATTGGTGATATTCCTGTCGAAATTACTGTAGAATTAGGTAGAACTTACAAAAAGATTTCTGAAATACTTGAGCTAGGTCAAGGGAGTGTCATTGAATTGGACAAGCTGGTAGGGGAACCTTTGAATATATATGCCAATGGAAAATTTATAGCAAAAGGTGAAGTAGTAGTAATTGATGACAGTTTTGGTATTAGAATAACAGAAATTGATAATTCAAGTAAAAAAATTGTTTAAAGAATCATAATAGGGGGTTATAAAATGGCAAATGGAATATTAATAGTAGATGATGCATCATTTATGAGAATGATGATAAAAGATATATTAACAAAGAATGGATTTACTGTTGCAGGAGAAGCTGAAAATGGAATTAGAGCAGTTGAAAAATACAAGGAATTAAATCCAGATTTAGTAATTATGGATATTACCATGCCTGAAATGGATGGAATACAAGCAGTAAGAGAAATCAGAAAGATTAACAGTAACGCAAAAATAATCATGTGTTCAGCCATGGGACAACAAGCGATGGTTATTGAAGCTATTCAAGCAGGTGCTAAAGATTTTATTGTAAAACCATTTCAATCTGAAAGAGTGATAGAAGCAGTTAAAAAGGTACTGAGCTAATATGGAAATAAAGTATATTCTCTTTAGTTTATTAAATATATTAATATTTTCATCACCTGTATATGGCACAGGTTTTGAAGAAGTTAATATTTTAAAGACAATATTACAATTAATGTTTTATTTAGGAGTTTTTATTGCAGTTATTATATTGAGCATATATGGGACAAGATTTATTGCAAGGAATTACAGAAAAGCTGTATCAAGTAAATATGTAGAATTGTTAGATGTTATTAATATTGCTGGTGGTTCCAAAATATTAATTCTAAAAATCAACGAACAAATATATGTATTATATACATCAAACAACAGTGCAACTGTAATTGATAAATTTAGCAAAGATGACTTTCCCATAAAAGAAGATAATTTTGACAATTATTTAGAAAGATATTTTGATAGATTCAACATAAATCTAAAAACAAGCAAATTATTAAATAAACTTAATTTAAAAAAGGATTTGGATAAGGAAGACAAAAATGATGAAAAGAAAAACTAAGTTTACTATATTAGTTATTGTCATCTTATTACTTCTTACAAATGTTGTATATGCAGAATCGAACTTTTCATTATTAGACAAAACAATTACTGTAGGAAATAATGAGGATCCAGGAAATTACGTATTTTCATTGAAACTATTGTTACTACTGACAATTTTATCCCTAGCCCCATCAATCCTAATAATGATGACAAGCTTTACTAGAATACTTATAGTACTATCTTTAATTAGAAATGCTCTGGGGCTGCAACAAACTCCACCAAACCAAGTTATAATAGGTATCGCATTATTTCTAACCTTTTTTATCATGTCTCCTATAGCTAAAGAAATTAACAATGAGGCAGTACAGCCTTATATAAATTCAGAAATTACACAAGAAGTCGCTATCGATAGAGCAATGAAGCCTATAAGAGATTTTATGTTTAAACAAACTAGGGATAAGGATTTAAGTTTGTTTTTAAGTTTAAAAGGAATTAGTAATGTTTCAAGTTTAGATGAGATTCCTACTCATGTATTAATTCCAGCATTTATTATTAGTGAATTAAAAACGGCATTTCAAATTGGATTCATTATTTATATACCATTTCTTGTTATAGATATGGTTGTGGCTAGTACATTAATGGCAATGGGAATGATGATGTTGCCACCAGTGATTATATCTTTACCTTTTAAACTATTATTATTTGTTTTAGTTGATGGATGGAATCTGATTGCTAAATCTTTAATATTAGGATTCAAATAGGGGTGTTATTATGAATAATGTTGACATGATAAAGTTAGCACAGGATGCAATAAGAACTGTATTATTTTCATCTGCCCCTATGCTAATTATAAGTTTAATGGTTGGCCTTATAATAAGCATAATTCAAGCTGTTACTCAAATACAAGAAGCCACTTTATCTTTTGTCCCCAAAATTATAGCAGTTTTTGTTTCTATGCTGTTATTTGGTCCATGGATAATTAAATTGTTAATTCAACTTACAACAGATTTATTTACAAATATTAATCTTTACATATTTTAAGGATGAATTTTTATGGATGATATAGTAAATTTACTTTTAAATCATTTTCAGTTATTCTTGCTGGTGATGGTTCGAACATCTGGGATATTTGTGTTTTCTCCTTTTTTTAGTTCCCAGAATGTTCCAAATACTGCCAAAATTGGCCTTACTCTTGCTATATCTTTGTTTATTACTTTAATGTTGAAAAATACTGTTAATTATGATTTATTACCTTTAACTATTGTCATATTTAAGGAATTACTTGTAGGAATAATTATTGGATTTATATCTTATGCTTTTTTCTCTGCATTCTATGTACTAGGACAAATTATAGACATGCATATTGGCTTAGGCATGGCCAATGTAATAGATCCACAAAATAGAATTCAAATTCCTTTAATGGGGAATTTTTATTATATTCTTGCATTTTTACTGTTTTTGTGTATCAATGGACATCATAAAATTATCTTGGCATTAAAGGAAAGCTATGATTTTATACCAATTAATAGTTTTAAATATAATGAAAGCATAATGAATCTAGTTATTGACATTTTAATAAAGTCCTTTGAAATAGGAACAAAATTAAGTTTACCTATTGTTGTTGTAATCCTTTTATCAGATATAATACTTGGTATTTTGTCAAAAACAATACCTCAATTAAATATGTTTGTAGTAGGATTACCATTTAAAATTTTATTAGGATTAATGATTTTGTTAGTAGGAATGCCTATTTTTTTCAACACTATGGATGGAATTCTGGAATTAATTATTAACTATGTTTATAGATTTATAAAAACTTAGTTAAGGCTGGTAATATATGATTAAGATAAATTTACAGCTATTCTCAGAAAAAACTGAAAAACCTACGCCCAAAAGACGTAGGGAAGCCAGAAAAGAAGGTCAAGTAGTTCAAAGTAGGGAATTAACAAGTGTAGTTATACTTTTCTGTTGTTTTATAGGATTAAAATTATTAATTGAAGTTATAGGAAAAAAATTAAGTAATTTTGCAGTCAACATTTTTAATGAAATTAAAGATGCAGATTCTTACTTAAATATAAATAATTTAATTCCTAATGGGCTAAATATAGTGGCAACTTTTGCATATGTTGCCCTGCCTATTTTAGGAATTGCTTTTATTTCTGCATTGGTTATTAATTATATACAAATTGGATTTTTGTTTACATCGAAGACATTGCAATTAAAATTTGATAGGTTAAATCCAGTTGAGGGTTTGAAAAGGATTTTTTCTAAAAGGTCTTTAATGGACTTATTTAAGTCAGTTATTAAAGTAATATTAGCAGTATATGTCGCTTATTCATATATAAAAGATAATATAACAAAAATACTTCAGTATCCTCAAATGGAGTTAGTAGAATCACTAGTTGGATTTTCAAATTTAACATATAATGTCTTAATAAGAGTTTTGGGAGTTTTACTAGTCATAGCTATTATAGATTATTTCTTCCAATGGAGACAACATGAAAAAAGCCTTATGATGAGTAAGCAGGAATTAAAAGAAGAATATAAGCAAACTGAAGGCGATCCTTTGATTAAGAGTAAGATAAAAGAAAGACAAAGAAGATTAGCGATGAGTCGTATGATGCAAGAAGTGCCAAAAGCAGATGTAATAATAACTAACCCTACACATTATGCTGTTGCTTTAAAATATGATAGAGAAAAATTTGAAGCACCTTACGTTGTAGCAAAAGGAGTGGATTTAATTGCTGAAAATATTAAAAAAATAGCTAAAGAAAATGATATACCTATTGTTGAAAATAAACCATTAGCTCAAACCTTATATAATAATATTGAAATAGGGCAGATGATTACTGAAGATTTATATGAAGCAGTAGCAGAAGTGTTAGCATATGTATATAGTTTGAAAGATGAAATTAGGAGGACATAAGATGAAGCTAGGAAATGTGTTTGTAGCTCTGGCTGTTATATTCATTGTACTATTAATAATTATTCCTATTAATACAGGGATATTAGATTTTTTATTAATATTAAATATTTCATTTTCATTGTTAATACTATTGTTATCAATGTACGCAGATGATGCGTTAAAAATAACTGTATTTCCATCTATATTGCTTTTGGCTACTTTATTTAGGCTTTCATTAAATATTTCTACAACAAGAAAAATATTAACTAATGCAGAGGCTGGAAAGGTAATTGAAACATTTGGAGAATTTGTTATTCAGGGCAATGCGGTTGTTGGATTTATAATATTCTTGATAATTATGATAATTAATTTCCTTGTAATTACAAAAGGTTCTGAACGTGTTTCTGAAGTTGCAGCAAGATTTACTCTAGATGCAATGCCTGGAAAGCAAATGGCAATAGATGCTGACTTAAATGCAGGATTAATTACAGAGGAAGAGGCTAAAAAAAGGCGTAAGGAAATTCAAAAATATGCCGATTTTTATGGAGCAATGGATGGCGCAAGTAAATTTGTAAAAGGAGATGCCATTGCAGGTATTTTAATCGTAATTATTGAAATTATTGCAGGCTTCATTATTGGAGTTGTTAGCAAAAACATGTCATTTAATGAAGCACTTCAAAGGTATACAATATTAACAGTTGGGGACGGTTTAGTATCACAAATTCCTGCATTACTAGTTTCAACTGGTACTGGGTTAGTTGTTACTAGGGCAGCATCAGAATCAAATCTTGGACAAGACATTATAAACCAATTATTTAAAAATAATCCAATGCTATTATATATAATTGCTGGAGTAATAATTCTGTTAGGTATAACTACTCCTCTACCAACAATAGTTTGTTTGGTGCTAGGAATTCTTTTCATTATAGCAGCAACAAAATTTAGGAGTTATACCAAAATTGAAACTGAAGAGATTGCAACAGCAGAAACAAGTGAAGCAGAAGAGTTGAGAAAACCTGAGAATGTATTAGAGCTTTTGAAAGTTGATGATATAGAGTTAGAAGTTGGATATGGACTAATTCCTTTAGCTGATGTTGAACAGGGCGGAGATTTACTCGATAGGATTGTTATGATAAGAAGACAGATAGCTATGGAATTAGGTATAGTAGTGCCAATAGTAAGATTAAGGGATAATATCCAACTAAATCCTAATGAATATTTAATAAAAATAAAAGGTGTCAAAGTTGCAAAAGGGGAAGTATATTTGGATCACTATCTTGCAATGGATCCAGGTATTGGAGCTGGAGAAATTGAAGGTATTGATACAGTAGAACCTGCCTTTGGATTACCTGCAAAATGGATTACAGAAAAGGAAAGGGAAAAGGCTGAAATACTTGGATATACTGTTGTAGATCCTCCATCGGTTATAGCAACTCATTTAACAGAGGTAATAAAGGAAAGAGCTTATGAATTGCTTGGCAGACAGGAAGTAAAAACCTTAATTGAAAATGTAAAAGAACAATATCCAGCTGTGGTTGAAGAAGTAACTCCTAAGGTTTTATCATTAGGTGAAATACAAAAGGTTTTATCAAATTTACTTAGAGAACAAATAAGTATAAGGGATATGGTTACTATATTGGAAACACTGGCAGATTATGGACCAATAACAAACGATACAGATTTGTTAACTGAATATGTACGACAAAGGTTGTCGGGATACATAACAAATAAATATGCAGAAAATAAAAAGATAAATGTTGTAACATTAGATAATTCTCTTGAAGAGCTAATAATGAATTCAATAAACAAAACAGAAACTGGATCATATTTATCAATAGACCCAAATAAGGTGCAAACTATTTTGAATAATACATTAAAGGCTGTTCAAAGATTAACCAATATGGGAGATCAACCTATTGTATTGACAGCACCAATAGTTAGATTATATTTTAAGAGGTTAACGGAACAAATGACTAGAGATATTATTGTCTTGTCCTATAACGAGTTGGAACCATCTGTTGAAATTCATTCTGTCGGGGTGGTAGGAATATAATGAAAATAAAAAAATTTGTTGGACATACTGCCTATGAGGCAATGTTAAAAATGAAAGATGAACTTGGGTCTGATGCTGTTATATTAAGTACGAAAACTGTTAAAGAAAAGGGGCTATTTGGAATTTTTAAGAAGCCTTTGGTGGAAATTACTGCTGCCTATGATGATAATAAGGCTGCCAAATCATTATTATTAAATAGTTATGATGATAAATTAATGAATTTAAACTATGAGCTTAAGGAATTAAAAAGTTTAGTGTTGAGTTTAACTAAAAATAAAGAAAATAGTGTAGATTTATCGCCTAAATTAAAAAATTTTCATAATATAATGGTTAGCAATGGCGTTAATCCTGATATTTCGATGAAAATTCTTAAGGAAATAGAAGATGAACTAAACCTTGAAAATAAAGATTACAAGACAATAAAGCGAATAGTTAAATATACATTAATTGAAAAATTAGGAAATCCAAAAATTATTGAAGCTGATGTAAAGCCTAAAGTTATTTTTTTCGTAGGATCAACAGGCGTTGGGAAAACTACAACCCTAGCAAAAATCGCAGCAAATTATGTTTTAGAAAACAGGTATAATATTGGCCTTATAACATTAGATACATATAGAATAGCAGCAGTTGATCAATTAAAGGTATATGCTGAAATATTAAAACTTCCATTGGAAGTAGCTTATAACAAGGTTGATTTAATTAAGTTTGTTAATAAATTTTCTGATAAAGACATTATATTTATTGATACTGCTGGAAGAAGCCATAATAATTTTGAACAAATAGAAGAGTTGAAAGAAATCCTTAATGCAGTTGAAAGAAAAGAAGTTTTTCTTATAATAGATGCAACGGTTGATTATAATGTTTTAAATTCTATAATCAATAGATATAGTTTTCTAGATGATTATAGTATAATTGTTACAAAAATTGATGAAGCAAAGAATTATGGCATTTTTTTAAATATTAAATCTATTACTGATAAAGAGTTTTCATATTTTACCATGGGACAAAATGTCCCTGAAGATATAAATATAGTAAATATTCAGGAGATAGTAGAAAAATTGCTTGAGGAGAATATAAATGATTGATCAAGCTGCAAAGTTAAGGGAAATGATGAAAACAAAGCAGAATGAAGAAAAAGTTAAATATAATAATACAAGTAATAAAAAGAGAGCAAAAGTGCTTGCCATTTCCAGTGGTAAGGGAGGTGTTGGCAAGACAAGCTTTGCATTAAATTTTTCTATTTCCCTTAAAAAACTAGGATACGATGTAGTAATTATTGATGCAGATTTAGGTTTAAGTAACATTGAAATAATGTCTGGCATTAGTAGTATTAGTTCTTTGTCAGACATTATATTTGATGATAAGAATATTTTTGAAATAATGGCAAATGGTCCAGAAGGAGTTAAGATAATTTCTGGTGGTTTCGGGCTTAAAGAATTAAAACTTATGAACGAAGAAAATTTCAATAAATTAATTATTGAAATAGAAAAATTGGAAAATTCAACTGATTTCATTATTATTGATACTGGAGCAGGTATTTCTGATTCTGTTATAAACTTTATTTCAATAGCTGATGAAGCAATAATAATATGTACTCCTGATCCTACTTCATTAATGGATTCTTATACTTTAATAAAATCTTTAATTTATACTGGTTATTCTGGTAAAATAAATATTGTAAGTAATTTGGTTAGAGATAGGAATGAAGGTAAAGAGGTTTTTAACAAATTATATTATACTGTAGAAAATTTTCTAGGTACTCAAATTAATTATTTTGGGTATATAGAAATTAACAAAACATTAAGAAACTCAGTGATTAATCAAGTACCATTTATCATTTCTAACCCAAGGGATCCTGATGCAAAGAGAATAAATGTTATGGCAGCAAATTACATAGAAGATAGAGATTCATCATTAAATACAGGGAAAACTGGATTAGCAAGAAGAATACTCGATATCTTTGCAAAAAGAGGTGATTAATTGGATTCTAAATTATTATTCCTAAAAGTTGGCACCAAAATTGATATATTTAAAAAAGAAAACAGAAAAAATTTTTATCCTTCACAAGTATTAGAAATTATTGAGCCTGATGAATTGGTGATACGAGGTCCAATGAAAAAAACACAGTTAGTTTTACTGCATAAGGGAGAAGAAATAGAAATATTGTATTATGTTGAAAACAAAGGAAGATTTATATTCACTGCTAAAGTTATTTCAAGAGAATTAAATAAAATGTATACTTTAAGAATTAAGAAGATCTCTGAAATAAGAAAAATACAGCTAAGGAATTATTATAGATTGCCAGTTACATTAGAAATAGAAAAAATTTTTCCTGTTATAAATGATGATAATAAAGTTTTTATCGAAAAATGCGAAGCTAAGGATATATCGGGAGGAGGTTTAAAGCTTTATTGTAATTATCAACATGTGGTAGGGGATGAAGTCTATTTAAAATTTAAACTTGAAAATAAATTAATAGATGCAAAGGCTAAAGTGGTTAGAATAGAAGAAATTGAAAATTTAAATTATAAGTATTGCATTGGTATTACATTTGTTGATATAGAGGAACAAATTAGAGATTTTATTGTAAAATATATATTCGAACAACAAAGAATTCTTAGATTTAAAGGGTTGATATAAATGATTAAGGTCTTAGTAGTAGATGATTCAGTATTAATAAGAAAAATACTAACAGATATATTAGAATCCGATGATGAAATTAAAGTAATAGATACTGCCAGAAATGGAAAAGAAGCTCTTGAAAAAATAGAATTATTAAAACCAGATTTAGTTACTCTAGATATAGAAATGCCTATAATGGATGGTATTACAACTTTGAAACAGATTGTTTCAAAATATAGAATACCAGTTATTATGGTTAGTTCGCTTACTTATGAAGGGGCTGAACTAACACTAGAAGCCTTAGATATTGGTGCTGTAGATTTTTTGCCTAAACCAACTAATATTTTTAGCATAAAGCAAGAAGATATAAAACATCAAATTGTGGAAAAGGTTAAAGTTGCAGCAAAATCAAAATTCTACGCAATAAAACCTGTTGCTGAAGTTAAAAAACAATACGATATAATAAAGAAGAAAAAATTATTAAACACAAAATTTGATAACATAGTAGCAATTGGTACTTCTACTGGGGGCCCAAGAGCTTTACAAATGTTGATACCACAATTTCCTGCTGATATAAATGCATCTATCGTAATAGTACAGCACATGCCAGCAAAATTTACAAAATCATTAGCTGACCGGTTGGATTCAATTTCTAGTGTTAAAGTTAAAGAAGCTGAAGAAGGAGAGATATTACAAAGGGGACATGCCTATATAGCACCTGGGGACTATCATTTAAAAATATTAAAAGAAAAAGATAATCTAGTTGTTCGGTTGGACAAGGAACCAGAAGTACTAGGTCTAAGACCTACGGTAGATAAAATGATGGATTCCATCGCTAAAATAGATGGATATAATAAAATTGGAGTTATTCTTACTGGTATGGGCTCAGATGGGAAAAAAGGTATTAGAAGCATTAAAGAATCTGGTGGGTTCACTATTGCACAAGATGAAGCGACTTCTGTAGTTTTTGGCATGCCAAAAGCGGCAATTAGTACAAATTGTATAGATATTGTTTTACCTATTGATAAAATAGGAGAAAAAATATTAAGTAAAGTGGGGATGTAGTATGGATTTGGATATTAATCAATACATTAATATTTTTGTTGAAGAAGCTAAAGAACATTTACAAAGCATGAATGATGTATTGCTAGAACTTGAAAAAAATCCAAATAATCATGACTTAATTAATGAAATATTTAGAGTTGCTCATACACTAAAAGGCATGTCTGGAACCATGGGTTTTACAAATATGGCAAATTTGACTCATGATATGGAAAATGTATTACAAGCTATAAGAAATAATGAAATACAAATATCTGAGGAAATAATAGATGTATTATTTGAATGTTTTGACGCTTTAGATACATCAGTTGACCATATTATGGAAAATGGAACTGAAGATAATACAAATCACGAATCATTAATCTCAAAGCTCAACAAGATACTTAATAAAGAAAAAGACAAAAATATTACTGAAACAATTATACCTAAAAATAACAAATTAGAATTAGAGCATCATGTAATAGAAGTAGTTAAAAAAGCTATAAATGATGGATTAAATGTATATAAAACCGATGTAATTTTAAATAAAAACTGTATGTTAAAATCTGCTAGGGCTTTTATAGTCTTCAAAACACTAGAAAGTTTTGGTGAAATAATTTATTCTAATCCACCTGTTGATGATATTGAAGATGAAAAATTTGACTTATCCTTTACAGTAATAGTAGTTTCAAAGAATTCAAAATCTGCTTTACTCGATAGTCTGAATAAGATATCTGAAATTGACAAGATAGATATAACTTCTATTGATGCATCTTTTGATTTTGTAGAAACAAATGGTACAAGCTCCGAATCAAATGTTGAACAGGTTTCTGCTCATGAGGAAGATTCAAAAAATGAAAATAGTAATCAAAGCCACTTAGGGAAAATTGGCAAAACTGTAAGGGTTGACATAGATAGATTGGACAATCTTATGAATTTGGTAAGTGAATTAATAATTATAAAAACTAGAATGGATGACTTAAGCGGGAAAGCAGCTGGAGAAAACATGACAGAGGCAATTGAATACTTAGAAAGAATAACTACAAGTTTGCATGATGCAGTTATGAAAGTTAGAATGGTTCCAATTGAAAGAGTCTTTAACAGATTCCCTAGGTTGGTAAGAGACCTATCAAAAGAATTGGGTAAGGAAATTGACCTTCAAATGAGTGGTGAAGAAACTGAAGTTGACAGAACAGTAATTGATGAAATTGGGGACCCATTAATTCATCTAATAAGAAATTCTATTGACCATGGCATTGAATTACCTGAAGAAAGAATTAGACTAGGGAAACCTGAAAGAGGAAAAGTTGTTCTAAAAGCATACCCTGATGGTAACAATGTTGTTATTGAAGTTGAGGATGATGGAAGAGGTATTGACTTCAATAAAGTAGCTAAAAAGGCAATAGATAAGGGGTTAATAACCGAAAAAGAAGCAGAAAATTTAAGTCCAGAAGAATGTATAAACTTGTTATTCTTACCAGGTTTTAGCACTGCAGATAAAATATCCGACATTTCTGGACGAGGAGTAGGACTTGATGTTGTAAGAAGTAAAATTGAATCAATTAATGGAAATGTTGAAGTAGAAAGTGTTAAGAATAAAGGGACTAAATTTATAATTAGGATTCCATTAACTTTAGCAATCATTCAAGCTTTGTTAATTAGATTAAAGGATGAAATTTATGCAATACCTTTAAGTTCAGTTACTGAAATAATAAATATAGCTAATAATGAAATAAGAGATATACAAGGACAAGAAATAGCATTATATAGAGGGAAAACAATACCAATTCTTAGATTGCGAAAGATATTAGATATTCAAGAAGAACCAAATATGAATGAGGATTTAGTAGTTGTTGTTGTAAACAAAGGCGAAAAGCAAGCAGGATTAATTGTAGACAGCCTAATAGGTCAACAAGAAATAGTAATCAAGAGTTTAGGAAAGTATTTGGCTGGAATTAAATATTTATCAGGAGCAACAATTCTTGGTGATGGAAATGTATCTTTGATTTTAGATGTAAATTCTCTAATATAAGGAGGCACTGCGATGTCGTCTCAAGTAAATAGCAAATATGTGATTTTTAGACTGAACAGAGAGTATTATGGTATACCTATAGATAAAGTTATATCTATAGAAAAGATGCAAAATTTTACAAGAATTCCAAATGCACCAAAACATTTAAAAGGTGTAATAAACCTAAGAGGAGAGGTAATACCATTAGTTGACTTGAGATTAAAGTTAGATATGGATTTTAAAGAACCTGACAAGAATACCAGAATTATTGTTGTAAATGAAAAAGATAAGGATATTATTGCAGGATTAATTGTTGATTCATCATCTGAAGTTTTGGAAATTTATGATGAAAATATTGATGAAGTACCATCAAATGAAAATGTTAACTTATCGTATGTCCTAGGAGTTGGAAAAACAAAGGATAGACTAATAATATTGTTGGATTTATCTAAAGTTTTAGAAAACTAGGAGTGAAAATATGCTAGATGTTGAAAATTTAAATTATTTTATGATAGATATTCTTAAAGAACTAGGTAATATTGGTGCAGGAAACGCAGCAACAGCATTAGCTAGTATGATTTCAAAGAGAGTAAATATGAATGTTCCAAATGTGCGAATTCTTGAATTTAAAGAAGTGGCAGAAATATTAGGGGGAGAAGAAAATCAAGTAGTAGGAATATATTTTGAATTATCTGGTGATGTAATTGGCAATATGCTTTTTGTTCTTGATATGAGTTCTGCAATTAATCTAACAAACATGCTATACAACAGAGAAAACAAAGAAAGAGAATTAGATGAGATGGATATATCTGCTATTTCAGAAGTGGGAAATATTCTTGCTTCTTCCTATGCAAATTCATTATCTTCTTTAACTGGTTTAAAGATAGCAATATCTGTACCATCAATTTCAATTGATATGGCTGGAGCTATTCTAAGTGTACCTGCAATACAATATGGACATATTTCCGATCATGCTTTAATGGTTGAAACAGTTTTTGAAGAAAATCAAAATTTAGTTGTTGGAAATTTATTCTTTCTACCAAATTTATCTTCATTTGATAAAATACTAACTGCATTAGGGGTAAATTGATATGAAAATAAACACTATTAAAGTCGGAATGGCTGATTTAAATGTAACAAAAGCACCACACTTGTTAACTACACTAGGTTTAGGCTCCTGTGTTGGTATAACTTTATATGATAGTATAAATAAAATTGCTGGTCTAGTCCATGTAATGTTGCCTTCAAGTAAAGAAATAAGAAATAATCAAAACAAAGCCAAATTTGCAGATACTGGCATTGAAGAACTGGTTAAAGAAATGGAAAAAATTGGAGCAAACAGAAAGAATTTAATTGCTAAAATAGCAGGTGGAGCTCAAATGTTCAATTTCAGTTCTAATAATCAAATGCTAAATATAGGAGAAAGAAATGTCATAGCTACTAAAGAAAAATTAAAAGAATTAAATATTAAATTAGTGTCTGAAGATACTGGTGGAAATTTTGGTAGAACGATAATTTTAGACTCTAAAGATGGCTCCTTGTATGTTAGGACTATAGGCCATGGAGAGAAGGTAATATGATTCCATGGAGGGATTTAAATGGAAGTTGACAGCTTATGGGAAAAATATGCTAAAACAAAGGATAAAGAAATAAAAAAAGCATTAATAGAAAAATACATCGATTTAGTTAAGATAGTTTCAGGCAGAATGTATAATTATTATGGTAGTAAGATTGAATATGAGGATTTATTAGGATATGGGGTTTTAGGATTAATAGATAGCATAGAAAAATACGATATAAAGAAAAATATCAAATTTGAAACATATGCACAAATCAGAATAAAGGGAGCTATTATAGACAGCATAAGAAAACTCGATTGGATACCTAGATCCCTCCGAAAAAAGTCAAAAGATGTACAAAATGCAATTAATCAGTTAGAAAATAAATTAGGAAGGGATCCAACTAATGAGGAAATAGCTAAATTTTTAAATATCTCAGTAAAAGAACTGGAAAACATATTATGTGATACATCAACTTTTAATGTGGCATCTTTGGAAGATCTTATTCTTTCCAATGAGGATTTTTCAGCAAGCTTTCAACAGGAAAATACGAGGCCAGAAGAAATATGTGAAAACAAGGAGCTTAAGGAAATTTTAGTAGAGTCTTTAAATTCTCTTAACGAGAATGAAAGATTAGTAATAACTTTATATTATTATGAAGATTTAACATATAAAGAAATTGGACATGTTTTGGAGCTCTCTGAATCAAGAATTTCACAAATACATAGTAAGGCCATCTTGAAAATTAAGAATTATTTGAAGAAAAAGGGAATAGATGATAGCTTATGGAGGTGAAATATGTACAATATAAATTCAAATATTAGATTAAGTATAAGTAAGGATGGACAAAGGGGCTATATCGAAGTATTAAGTGATAACAACAATGAAGTACAAGATTTTAATATAGATGAAGTAATTAATGAAGTAAAAAAATATATACAATATGGATTAATGGAAGATGTTTTATTAAAAGTGTTAAAAAATAGAATTGTAAACGAGAAGATTCTTATTGCAGAAGGTAAAAAACCAGTAAATGGCAAAGATGGGAAAATAAAATTTTACTTTGATTTTGAAAAACCACTGATGCCAAAAATAAACCCAGATGGTACTGTTAATTATAAAGAATTGGATTCTATAAATGTAGTTAAAGCTGGAGATATATTAGCTGAATTGATACCTCCTGAAAATGGTGAAGATGGAATTAAAGTAACTGGCGATCCAATTCCTCATAAAAAAGGCAAAACACCTATATTTCCTCGAGGAAAAAATACTGAAATATCAGAAGATGGCAGATTTTTAATTTCTTCTTCTAACGGTATTGTAGAATATAGAAATGGGAGAATTATAGTTTCTGAACTACTAGTTTTAGAAAACATTGACAACAGCACTGGAAATATAAATTTCAATGGCAATGTAATAATAAAGAAAGATATTTTAAATGGATTTACTCTAAAGACTACTGGCTCTGTAGAAATTAAAGGTGCTATTGAAGGTGGTTTTGTTCAATGTGACGGAGATTTATTAGTTAGAAGAGGCATAAAGGGATATAATAGGAAGACAGTCGATATAGGAGGAGATTTATCCACTAAGTTTATTGAAAATTCAATCATTAATGCAGGAGGAAATGTTACAGCAGAAGCTATAATGCATAGTGATGTTTCTTCAAAGTCTAATATTCTGGTAATTGGCAAAAAAGGTTTAATAGTAGGCGGAGTTTGCAGAGCAAAATATGAAATTCGTGCAAAAGTTGTTGGTTCATCAATGGCAACTAGTACTGTTTTAGAAGTTGGAATAGATCCTGAACTAAAGTCTAAAAAGGATGAATTAGAAAAGAAGATAAATGAATTAAAAAATAATTTAGAAAAAGTGGAAAAATCCATCAAGATATTAGAAATATTAAAAAGCTCAAACAAACTTGATCAAAATAAAATGCAGATATACAACAATCTAATTACTACAAGAGACAATATTAATATAGAAATAGTAAATTTAGAAAGAGAATTAAATGAACTCCAAATAATAAAAGACAATTTGACAAAAGGACAAATCAAAGTTTCTGATACTGTATATCCAGGAGTAAAGATTATAATTGGAAATAGCCAATTGATTGTTAAAGATGAAATGAAGCGTTGTACATTTTATGAAGAGAATGGGAGAATAAAAATTGGTCCTTATTAAGGAGTGTTACTATGTCAATAAAACCGATTGATTATAATGTAATACTTCCTAAATCCCAAGAACTTAATAGCTATAAAATTGCTGAACAAATGAAGCAACAAAATGTTTTATATAACAATATTGTGCATAGAGAAAAAATTATAAATCAAAATATGAGAAAAGTTTTAAATACTGAAAGAACGGAAAATCTTAGAATTACAGCAGATAGTCAATCTAATAATAAATATGAAAAACACAATGAAAAGGAAAATAAAAATAAAAAAAGCAGAGAAAAACTAAATAATAAGAAAAAAAATTCTCTTTCAAATCATAAAATAGATATACAAATATAATTTGAGGTGTAATTATGTTCAATTATATTTTATTTTTTGTTGGATTTATACTAATTATTTTTTCAATAATTGTCATAAAAAAAGATTTAAAAAAATCGGAACTGGAAATTGAAGAAATAAATAAAATTGAGGAAAATGTGAAAGAATATTACAGATTAACTGAAGAAATGATAGAAATGTTTGATAATAGATTAAACGACAAAATGGAGGAAATAAATAAAGAAAAAATAAATTTAGAAAGCAATTACAAAAAAAAAGAATATATAGATAAAGAAGAAATTGAAAAATATAATGTTAATATAAATCACAGTAATAATATTACAGAAAAAATTTTGGAATTGCAAGATATGGGTTTAAGTATTAGCGAAATAGCTAAAAAGTTAAATTTGGGAATAAGGGAGACAGAAATAATATTAAAAATGTATAGATTAAAAAATATGGACAAAAATATTTAAAAATCGTTGATAATTAAAATATCTTGTGTTATACTACAATAGGATTACACACATTTTCTGACATTAAAGGGAGTGCCTAAATGGGTTCCTTTAATGCATGAAGAAAATGGAGGTAAAAAACTTGGAGGTGAATTTTTTATGTCAGTAATTACTATGAAAGCATTGTTAGAAGCAGGAGTGCATTTTGGCCATCAAACAAGAAGATGGAATCCTAAGATGGCAGAATACATCTTTACAGAAAGAAATGGAATCTACATCATCGATTTGCAAAAAACTGTTAAGAAAGTTGAAGAAGCTTATGAATTTGTAAAAGAATTAGCTGCAAATGGTGGAGAATTACTATTTGTTGGTACAAAGAAACAAGCTCAAGAAGCTATTGAAACAGAAGCCAAAAGGTGCAATATGCATTATGTAAATCAAAGATGGTTAGGTGGCATGCTTACAAACTATAAAACTATTAGAAGAAGAATCGATAGGCTTCATGAATTAAGAAAAATGGAAGAAGATGGAATGTTCAATGTTCTTCCTAAAAAAGAAGTTATTAAATTAAAACATGAAGCTGAAAGATTAGAAAAATTCCTAGGCGGAATAAAAAATATGGACAGACTTCCTGATGCTCTTTTCGTAGTAGATCCTAGAAAAGAAAAGATAGCTGTTAAGGAAGCTCGAAGCCTTGGAATACCAGTAGTTGCAATAGTTGACACTAACTGCGACCCTGATGAAGTTGATTATGTAATTCCAGGAAACGATGATGCTATTAGAGCAGTTAAACTTTTAACTGAAACTATAGCAAATGCTGTTTTGGAAGGCAAACAAGGTGTTCAAATGGATGATGTAGAAGAAAAAGAACAACAAGAATTACAATAATAATATAAAAAGGGTAAGGGTTATAAAGGATAATTCCTTGTGCTCTTACCATTTTTAACAATATAGGAGGGATATAATGAGCATTAGTGCATCACAAGTAAAAGAACTTAGAGAATTAACTGGTGCAGGAATGATGGACTGCAAAAAAGCTTTGGAAGAAACTAATGGAGATATGGAAAAAGCTATTGTTCTTTTAAGAGAAAGAGGATTATCAAAAGCAGCTAAGAAGGCTGGAAGAATTGCTGCTGAAGGATTAGTTGATGCTTATATTCACAATGGAAGAATAGGTGTGTTAATTGAAGTTAACTGTGAAACTGATTTTGTTGCTAAAAATAATGAATTCAAACAATTTGTTAAGGATATGGCAATGCAAGTAGCTGCAGCTAATCCTAAGTATATAGCTAAGGAAGATGTTAGTGAAGCGGAATTAGAACAAGAAAAAGAAATTTTAAGGCAACAAGCTATTAATGAAGGAAAACCTGAACATATTGTTGAAAAAATTGTTGAAGGTAGACTTGAAAAATATTATGAAGAAGTTTGTTTATTAGAGCAACCATTTATTAAAGATCCTGATGTAAAGGTTAAAGAACTTTTAAATGAACTGATTGCTAAAATAGGTGAAAATATAAAGATTAGAAGATTTGTTAGATTTGAAGTAGGAGAAGGTTTAGAAAAGAAAGAAGAAAACTTTGCTGAAGAAGTAGCAAAACAAATGGGAATGAAATAAAATGGAGAACGTTTCTAGTTCTCCATTTAAACAATATGATTCTTTTTACTAGGAGTGAGTTTAATGCAACCTGTATTCAACAGGGTAGTTTTAAAAATAAGCGGAGAAGCATTAGCTGGACCAAAAGTCACTGGAATAGATACTGAGACTGTAAATAAAATATGTCAACAAATTAAATATATACATAGTTTAGGTGTCCAAATAGCAATTGTCGTAGGTGGCGGGAATTTTTGGAGAGGTAGACAAGCTAAAGAAATGGATAGGACTACTTCTGATTATATAGGAATGTTGGGAACTGTTATGAATGCTTTAGCTTTACAAGATGCATTGGAAAAATTAGGTGTAAATACAAGAGTTCAATCAGCGATTGATATGAGGCAAATTGCTGAACCTTACATAAGACGTCGTGCTATACGTCATTTAGAGAAAGGTAGAGTAGTTATATTTGCAGCTGGTACTGGGAATCCATACTTTTCAACAGATACAACTGCTGCTTTAAGAGCAGCTGAAATTGAAGCAGAAGTTATACTTCTTGCTAAAAAAGGTGTTGATGGAGTATATGATTCAGATCCTAAGGTAAATGTTGATGCAAAGAAATTTGAAAAGTTAACACATATGGATATTTTAAACATGGGGTTAGGAGTTATGGATTCGACAGCCACATCACTTTGCATGGACAACAATATTCCTCTAATCGTATTTGGCATTGATGAGCCTAACAGTATTATCGATGTTGTTTTGGGTAAAAAAATAGGTACTCAAGTAAAGGAGGATTAATTATTATGTTTGATGATCTTTATAAAGAAGCTGAAAGCAGAATGAAGAAATCTATTGCAATTTATAAAGAAGAACTAATGGGCATTCGTGCTGGTAGAGCTAATCCTGCTTTATTAGATAAGATTAATGTTAATTATTACGGTCAAATGACTCCTTTAAAACAATTAGCTAGTATTACTGCTCCAGAGCCCAGATTGTTAGTTATTCAGCCTTGGGATCCTAAATTGATACCTTCAATTGAAAAAGAAATTCTAAAATCTGATTTAGGTTTAACTCCTTCTAATGATGGCAAAGTTATTAGATTGGTTATTCCAATGTTAACAGAAGAAAGAAGAAAAGAATTAACAAAATTAGTTAAGAAGAGCTGCGAAAATGCAAAAGTCGCTATAAGAAATATAAGAAGAGATATTTTAGATAGAATAAAGAAGATGGAAAAGGATAAAGAAATAAGCGAAGATGATAGGAGATTAGGAGAAGAAGAAATACAAAAAATTACTGATAAATATATTGATGAAATTGATGAAATTACAAAGAAAAAAGAAGAAGAATTGCTTGAAATTTAATTAAAACCCCTTCTTAAAGAAGGGGTTTTTAACAGTGAGGTGTAGAAATGGAAAGTAAATATTCTATTAAAGAACTTAGAAAAATGATTGATAAGACAAAACTTCCTCAACATATTGCAATTATCATGGATGGGAATGGAAGATGGGCTCAAAAAAGGCTGATGCCAAGAAATTTTGGACATCAAGAGGGAATGGAAAGAGTTATTGAAATAGTTGATGCATGCTGTAGGCTAGGAATTAAATATTTATCCCTATATGCATTTTCGACGGAAAATTGGAAAAGACCTCAAGAGGAAGTACAAGGATTAATGAAAATATTAGTTCAATACATAAGAAGAGAATTAGATAAGTTGTGCAAAAACAATGTTAAATTGAATGTAATGGGAGATATTGAAAGGTTGCCAGATTTCGCAAAATGTGAGGTAAAAAGGGCATTGGAATCAACTGCCAATAATACTGGCATGGTCTTAAATATTGGATTAAATTATGGTGGAAGAGCAGAAATAATAAGGGCTACAAAAAATATTTTAAAAGATATCGAAATGGGTAAAATTACTAAAGATGATATTAATGAAGAAAGTTTTAAAAATTATTTATATACAGCCAATCAGCCTGATCCTGATTTATTGATAAGACCAAGTGGAGAATTAAGGTTAAGTAATTTTATGTTATATCAAGTAGCATACACAGAATTTTGGTTTTCTAATATATTATGGCCTGATTTTACTGAAGAATATCTATTATTATCGATATTAGATTATCAAAAAAGAAATAGAAGATTTGGAGGAATTTAAGTGAGCGATTTAGTAAAAAGGGTAATAAGTGGTGCTATTGGGTTAATCTTATTGATTTTTATTTTAGTTAAAGGAGGATATTTGTTATATTTTTCATTATATATCCTTTCTATTATTGGATTAAGAGAATTTTATAAAGCTATAGAAAATACAGATATTACTCCTTGTTATTTTGTTGGATATTTAGGTGCTACAGGAGTTTTATTAAACTGTATTTTCCCTGAAATAGATATTGATTTGATATTTACAGTAATAATATTAGTATTGCTTTCCGTTATAGTAATAAGTAAGAAATATTCATTAAAAGATATTTCAGCAACATTGATGGGTATTATTTATGTTCCTTTTTTATTATTTCACATTGCATATTTGGAAAAAACAGTATACTTATATTTAGTTTTTATTATTGCTTTTGGGACTGATACTTTTGCATATTTTATTGGTAATTTGTTTGGCAGAAAAAAGCTTTGTCCAACAATTAGCCCTAATAAAACTGTAGAAGGTTCAATTGGAGGGATATTGGGGAGTATTGTATTGGTAGTATTGTACTCACTATATTTTAATATTAAACCTCTTTGGAGTATGATTTTACTGTCAGTTATAACTTCTATTCTTTCACAGTTAGGCGATTTAACAGCTTCAAGAATTAAAAGGATCTCTAAAATAAAAGATTTTGGTTACATAATTCCAGGTCATGGTGGTGTTTTAGATAGATTTGATAGTATAATTTTTACTGCACCTGTAATATATTACTATACTAAGATTATTTTAATTTAGGTGGTGTTTAGATGCTAACAGCTATATCTGCTATATTCGTCTTTTTAACTGTAATACTAATACATGAATTTGGTCATTTTGTTGTTGCAAAATTGGTAGGAATAAAAGTTAATGAGTTTTCAATTGGAATGGGCCCTAAGATTATTCAGAAGAAAAAAGGAGAGACAAATTACACAATAAGACTGTTGCCAATTGGAGGATATGTAAGAATGGAAGGTGAAGATGAAGCATCAAGTGATCCTAGGAGTTTTAATAATTTTCCTCCATTATCTAGAATTGCTGTAGTTGCTGCTGGAGCCATAATGAATTTTATATTTGCAATAATTGTATTAATTGTTGTTTCTTTTGGCGTTGGTTCACCAGGAACAACAATTGAAAAGACTATTCCTGATTCACCAGCTGAAGTTGCTGGATTAATGCCCGGGGATAAAATAGTTGAAATCAATAATATAGAAATAGATAGTTGGCAAAAGATATCTGATACAATAAGTATCTCTAACCCTAATGAAGAAATGAAAATAGTTATAGATAGAAATGGAAAAGAAATAACTTTTTCATTATTACCTACAACTGAAGAAGGAAGGACAAAAATAGGGATCGTACCAAAGTATGAGAGATCCATAATATCTGCAGTTAAGAGTGGAATTGAAAATACTTTGCTGATATTAAGATTAATGTTTGAATTTTTAGGAATGTTATTTAGAGGCCAAGCAAAATTAGAATATTTATCAGGACCAGTAGGAATTATTCATGAAGTTGGTGAGGCAGCTAAATCTGGTATTTATGACTTATTATTTCTACTAGGTTTTATCAATATAAATCTAGGTGTTATGAATTTATTGCCTATACCAGCATTAGATGGAAGCAGGATTGTTTTCTTATTAATTGAACTAATAAGAGGTAAACCTCTAGATCCAGAAAAAGAAGGTTTTATACATTTAATAGGTTTCATATTTTTAATTTCTTTGATGTTATTAATAACATACAAAGATATTATTAAGCTCAATATATTTGGAAGGTGAGATAATTGAATAGAAGAAAAACCAGGGTAATAAAAGTTGGGAATGTACTTATAGGAGGAAATAATCCTATTTCTGTTCAATCTATGACCAACACCAAAACAAAGGATGTTGAAAGTACAGTAAAACAAATAAAAGAACTGGAAAATGCAGGCTGTCATATAGTAAGAGTTGCTGTTACTGATTTAGATGATGCTAAGGCTATTTCTAAAATAAAAAAAGAAATAAATATACCAATTATTGCAGATATACAATTTGACTATAAATTAGCTTTAGAATCAATTAAATATGGAGTTGATGGCTTAAGGCTAAATCCTGGGAATATTGGTTCAGAAGATAGAGTTAAAGAAGTTGTTAAGGCATGTAAAGAGAGAGGTATTTCAATAAGGGTTGGAGTTAATTCAGGTTCAATAAAAAAGGAATATTTAGAAAAATATAATGGTGTAAATGAAAATTCAATGGTATATAGTGCTCTTGAACAAGTTCGTATTCTAGAAGACATGGATTTTCATGATATTAAGATTTCTTTAAAGGCAAGTAGCGTGCAGTTAACTATTAAAGCTTATGAAAAAATGGCAGAATTGGTCGACTATCCTTTTCATTTGGGGGTAACTGAAGCTGGACCTGCATGGAGAGGAACAGTTAAATCTGCTATTGGAATTGGAGTTTTATTATCTGAGGGTATTGGTGACACAATAAGGGTTTCTTTAACTGGAGATCCTGTTGAAGAAGTAAAAGTAGGAAGAGAAATATTAAAATCTTTAAATCTTTTAAATGAAGGAGTAGAAATTATATCCTGTCCTACATGCGGGAGAACAAATATAAATTTAATTGAAATTGTGGAAAAGGCTGAGAAAAAGCTTTCGGGAATAAATAAGCATATAAAAGTAGCAATTATGGGATGCCCTGTAAATGGCCCAGGCGAAGCTAGGGAAGCAGACATAGGTATAGCAGGTGGAAAAGGTGAAGGATTAATTTTTAAGAAAGGTCAAATAATAAAAAAAGTAAAAGAAGAAGATTTACTAGATGAATTAATAAAGGAAATTGAAAGTCTCTAATCCTTTTCACTGAGGAGGGCAGGATTCATTGATGAGCAAAAGAGAATTATACCTTTCAGAGGTTCTATCAAAGGAATTATCAGATGAATTTAAAGGAAATGATCCTAAAATATATAAAGTTGAAATAAATAAAAGGAATATGGAATTATTTTTATATATTTCAGCAGATAACTTAATTGACGATTCTTTGCAAAATAGAATCTGTGAAGATATTAAAAGAAGATTTCCTGATTTTAAAGTCAAAATAAAAATCCATTATGAAATTAATGGAACTGTAGAAGATAAGCTTAAATTTTATGAAAGCAAAATCATAGGGATTATTAAATCTGAGATACAATCAAGTAATTCTTGGATAAAAGAATTAAAATGGGAGTTAAATATTGACTCCCTTATAATATTTCCGCCAAACAATGTAGCATATCATTTGATGAATGAAAATGGTCTTTTAAAAAAGATTAAAGAAAATATTCTAAACGAATTAAATTTAGATTTAAAAGTAGAGTTGTCAGATAAAAATTTCCAAGTAGAAGAAGATTTTTTATTAAAAAAAGAATTGGAAGAAAAGGAAATTGCAGCAAATACATTAATTGTAGCTAATAAGAAAGAAAATGTCAAAAAGAACAAAGAAGATAATAATGATAAGGATTTATCTAGTAATTCAGATAAAAAATATGTTTATGGGAAATTAATAGATGATGAACCGATGAAAATTAAAGATATTAATATAGATACTGGTTCATGTACTATATTAGGAGAAGTATTTGAACTAGAAACAAATGAATTAAAAAATAATAAAATTTTGGTTACTTTTTATGTAACAGATTTTACGGATTCGATAACAGTAAAAGCATTTTTATCACAAGACAAATCATCAGAATTTCTAGAAAATATTAATAACGGAGCTTATGTTAAAATACACGGGGATATTGTATTTGATAATTATTCAAAGTCCTTAGTATTAATGTTAAAACATCTGAATAAAGTAGAAAAAAAGGCTAGGATGGATAATGAAAAAGATAAAAGGGTAGAATTACATCTACATACTCAGATGAGTGCCTTAGATGCTATAAATTCCATTACTGACTTAGCAAAAAGAGCTAAAGAATGGGGACATAAAGCCATTGCTGTTACTGACCATGGAGTAGTGCAAAGTTTTCCAGAGGCTATGGAAATAAGTAAAAAACTCGGCATAAAGATTATTTATGGCATGGAAGGATACTTAGTAAATGATAGAAAAGAGATTGTAACAAATTTTGATGAAAATAGGGAATATTCAACATATGTAATATTTGATATAGAAACTACAGGTTTATCGTCAACAAATGATATGATTACTGAAATAGGCGCTATAAAAATAAAAAATGGCGAAATTATAGATACATTTAGTCAGTTAATAAATCCTGAAATGCTTATTTCAGAAAAGATAATTAACTTAACAGGCATTACCAACGAAATGGTAAAGGACATGCCAACCTTAGGTGAAGTAGTATATGATTTTAGAAATTTTATAGATGATTGTGTTTTAGTTGCTCACAATGCTTCTTTTGACGTAGGATTTATTAGAGAAAAATTTAAGCAATTTAATATAGAAATAAATAATCCAGTGTTAGATACTTTAGAACTTGCAAGAGCAGTATTTCCAGAATTAAAAAGCCATAAATTAAATGTATTGGCTGAACACTTAAATGTTAATTTGGAAAATCATCATAGAGCTGTTGATGATGCTAGAGCTACTGCTGAAATATTTATTAAAATACTAGAAATTTTAAGGGAAAGGAATATAACAACTTTTAAGCAAATAAATCAGCTTAATGGAAACAGGGACATAACAAAACAGGAGACTTTCCATGTTGTTTTATTAGTAAAAAACTATACAGGGCTAAAAAATCTTTACAGGTTAGTATCTGAATCACATATTAAGTATTTCTATAGAAGGCCAAGAATACCTAAATCCTTATTAGAAGCATATAGGGAAGGAATAATTGTTGGTAGTGCTTGTGAATCTGGTGAATTATATAGAGCGATACTTGAAAATAAAAGTGAAGCAGAATTGAGGAATATAGTACAATTTTATGACTATTTAGAAGTTCAGCCAATTGGAAATAATATTCATTTAATTAGAGAAGGTAAAGTTAAAGATGAAATAGAGCTAAAAAATATAAATAAAAGAATTTATGAATTAGGCAAAAAATATAGAAAATTAGTTGTTGCAACTGGCGATGTTCATTTTCTTGACCCAGAAGATGAAATTTATCGCAAAATATTATTACATGTACAAAATTATCAAGATGCAGACATTCAGCCACCACTATATTTTAAAACTACTAGAGAAATGTTAGATGAATTTTCATATTTAGGAGAAGATGCAGCCAGAGAAATTGTAGTTATAAATCCAAATTTAATAAGTGATATGTGTGAAGATATATTACCTATTCCAGAAGGCACTTTTCCTCCAATTATTGAAGGAGCTGAGGAAGAATTAAAAGAATTAACATATAGTAAAGCAATTGAAATTTATGGTGATCCCTTACCAACAATAGTTAAGGAAAGACTTGAAAGGGAATTAAATTCAATAATAAAGAATGGATATGCAGTCATGTATATAATCGCTCAAAAATTAGTTTGGAAATCATTAAAAGATGGTTATTTAGTTGGTTCAAGGGGTTCTGTTGGTTCATCTTTTGTTGCAACAATGAGTGGTATTACAGAAGTAAATCCTTTACCTCCTCACTATATCTGTCCTCATTGCAAATATAGTGAATTTTACACAGATGGTTCTGTTTCATCGGGAGTTGACCTTCCTGATAAAGAATGTCCTAAGTGTGGTTCTAAACTACATAAAGATGGCCATAATATTCCTTTTGAAGTATTCTTAGGATTTGAGGGCGACAAGGAACCAGATATAGACTTAAACTTTGCAGGAGAATATCAATCAGTTGCTCATAAATATACCGAAGAACTTTTTGGAAAAGGATATGTTTTTAGAGCTGGCACAATTGGAACTGTTGCAGAGAAAACAGCATATGGTTTCGTAAAAAAATATTTTGAAGAAAAGAATCAATCAGTTAGTCCAGCTGAAATAAATAGGCTAGTAAAAGGATGTACAGGAATAAAGAGAACATCAGGGCAGCATCCTGGTGGAGTTATGATTGTCCCAAAGAACAAAGATATTCTAGATTTTACTCCTATACAATATCCTGCTGATGACGAAACATCTGGAGTTATTACAACGCATTTTGATTACCATTCAATTAGTGGTAGAATTTTAAAACTTGATATTTTAGGCCATGATGTACCTACTATTATAAAAATGCTAGAAGATTTAACAGGAGTAGACCCAACTAAAATACCATTAGATGATCCTAAAACAATGAAATTATTTACAAGTACTGAACCGCTTGGCATCAGCAAAGACGATATAAATTGTGAAGTAGGTACATTAGGTATTCCTGAGTTTGGAACAAAATTTGTAAGACAGATGTTAATAGAAACACAACCTCAGACTTTTTCAGACTTAGTTAGAATTAGTGGTTTATCTCATGGTACAGATGTATGGGTTAATAATGCTCAGGAACTTGTAAAAAATGGAATAGCTCCATTAAGCAAGGTTATTGCAACAAGAGAGGACATAATGTTATATCTAATAAACAAAGGAATGGAAAAGAAACGAGCATTTAAAATTATGGAGAATGTTAGGAAGGGAAAAGGATTAACACCAGAAGATGAAGAAGAAATGAGAAAATTAGATGTACCTGAATGGTATATTGAGTCTTGTAATAGGATAAAATATATGTTTCCTAAAGCCCATGCTGTAGCATATGTTATGATGTCCTTTAGAATTGCATATTTCAAAGTATATTATCCTGAAGCGTTTTATGCTACATATTTTACAACAAAGGCTGAGGATTTTGACGCAGATTTAATATTAAAAGGAAAAGAAGCAGTTATAGAGAAAATTAATTATTTAGAAAAATTGGGGAATAATATGACTGCAAAGGAAAAAAATCAACTAACTGTTTTAGAAGTAGCTTTAGAAATGTATGCAAGGGGCTTTAAGTTTAAAAAAGTTGATCTTTATAGGTCAGACAGCGATAAATTCTTAATTGAAAAAGAGGGCATACTACCACCATTGAAGTGTTTAGAAGGACTTGGAGATAGTGTAGCTAGAAAAATTGTTGAAGAGAGAAATATATCAAAATTTTTGTCTATTGAAGATTTAGTTATTCGTTGCAAGGTAAATAAACAGGTTTTAGAAGTATTAAAGAGTCATGGTTGTTTGAAAGATTTACCAGAAAGCAATCAGTTAAGCTTATTTAGTATTTGATTTTTTAACCTATTATGGTATAATTATAATGACAAAAGAGATTTGGAGAAATTTAAGAGTGGGTTGCCCCACTCTTGATTTTTTATTAACCATAGAGATAAAACCAATGGGGGTGACTAATTTGAATAAAAAAAATATTATAAATACTGTCAATAATATCGCAGAACCTATAGCTAATGAGCTAGGATATGAGATTGTCGATATAGAATTTGTTAAAGAAGGAAATAGACATTTTTTGAGAATATATATTGATAAACCAGAAGGAGTTAATTTAGATGATTGTCAAAAAATGAGTCAGTTGGTTGGAGACAAACTAGATGAGATAGATCCAATTAAAGTACCTTACTATCTGGAAATATCATCTCCTGGGCTTGACAGACCACTTAAAACTAATAAGGATTTATTAAGAAATATAGGCAAAGAAATTGAAATTAAATTATATGAGCAAATTGATGGTAAAAAGATTTTAGAAGGTGTATTGGAAAACTTTACCGATGATGAAATAATGTTAAAAGTTGAAGAAGATAAAATCATAAATATTAAAAGAAATAAGATTGCATTAATTAAATTGGCAATAAAATTTTAAGGAGGATCTTAAATGAATCTAGATTTTATCAATGCTCTTACAGAAATTGAAAAAGAAAAGGGCATTTCAAAAGATGTAATTTTTGATGCGCTTGAGTCTGCCTTAATCTCCAGCTATAAGAAAAACTTTGGCACTTCACAAAATGTTGAAATTGATATGAATAGAGATACTGGGGAAGTTAAAGTTTTTGCAATAAAAAAGGTTGTAGAAAAAGCAGAAAATGAAAATTTGGAAATAAGCTTAGAAGAAGCTAAAAAAATTGATCCAAGGTATGAAATTGGAGACCAAGTTAGAATTGAAGTAACACCAAAGAATTTTGGAAGAATCGCAGCCCAAACTGCTAAACAAGTCGTTATACAAAGAATTAGAGATGCTGAAAGAGAAGTTATTTATGAAGAATTTGTAAATAGGGAAAATGAAATAATAACTGGAATGGTTCAAAGAATAAGTAAAAACATTGTATACATTGATTTAGGAAAAACAGAGGGGATATTACCTCCATCGGAACAAATGGAAAACGAAGAGTACAAGCAAGGTGACAGGTTAAAATTATTGATATTGCAAGTAAATAAAACAACAAAAGGACCACAAATCATACTCTCTAGATCTCACCCTAATCTTGTTAGGAGATTATTTGAATTAGAAGTACCTGAAATTAGTGAAGGCATAGTCGAAATACATTCTATTTCTAGAGAAGCAGGCTCACGAACAAAAATTGCCGTATATTCGAAAGATCCCAATGTTGATCCATTAGGGGCTTGTGTTGGAACTAAAGGAAATAGGGTAAAAGTAATAGTAGATGAATTAAAAGGCGAAAAAATTGATATTGTTATATGGAGTAAGAATATCGAAGAATTCATAGCCAATAGCTTAAGTCCATCAAAAGTACTTAAAGTAATTCCAAATAAAGAAGAAAAATCAGCCATAGTTGTAGTACCTGATTATCAATTATCTCTAGCCATTGGAAAAGAAGGGCAAAATGCTAGATTAGCAGCGAAATTAACTAACTGGAAAATTGACATAAAATCTGAATCTCAGTATAAAGAAATGTTTAATAAAGAGGTGATTGAATGAGGGTTAAAAAGGTACCCATGAGAAAGTGTATTGGATGTGGGGAAAATAAACCTAAAAAGGAACTAATTAGGATTGTCAGAACTACTAATATGGAAGTAAAAATTGATCCTACAGGAAAGATGAATGGTAGAGGAGCATATATTTGCCCCAATATTAATTGTCTAGAACAAGCTAGAAAAAGTAAGAGATTGTCTAATGCACTGGAAGTCGAAATACCCAATAGTGTTTATGAGGAGTTGAAAGTGTTACTTGAATCAGATATGAAACAATGATATGACCTTAAATGAGAATGGGGGGTATATGTGTATGAAAAAGATAAGGGTTTACGAATTAGCTAGAGAACTTGAAACCAGTAGCAAGGATCTGATTAATAAATTAGTTGAACTGGATATAAATGTTAATAGCCATATGAGTACGTTAGAGGAAGAGGAGGCAGAATTGGTTAAATCACTTATTATAGAGGATACTCAAACCAAAAAAAGCAAGAAAGAGAATAGTGGAAAGATGAAAGAAAAGAACGAAAAGAATAAAAAAGAAATAATTGACGATATTGATGAAATTGAAATTTTGGAAAAGAAAAGAATTAAAAAATTTAAAAATAAGAAAAAAAGAAATAAAAATGTTTCAAATGCAGAAAATATAGCTGAAAATAAAGAAAGTAAGGAAATTACGATAGAATCAGATAGCACAATCGTAGTTAGAGAATTAGCCGAAAAAATAGGAGTAAGTCCATCGCAATTGATTTCAAAATTAATTAATTTAGGTGTAATGGTTAATCAAAACCAATCTATAGATGCTGATATAGCTGTAATAGTGGCAGAAGAATTTGGAGTAGAAGTAAAGTTAAAAGAATCTAAAAATCATGAAGAGGAAGAAGATTTATTATCTAAATTAGATTTCGAAGATGACCCAAATGTTTTAGAGCCAAGAGCACCTATTGTTACAGTAATGGGACACGTAGACCATGGCAAAACATCTCTTTTGGATGCTATTAGAAAAACAAATATAACACAAACCGAAGCAGGTGGGATTACCCAACATATTGGTGCGTATATGGTAAATATAAACAATAGGAAAATTTGCTTTATTGATACACCAGGACATGAAGCTTTTACTGCTATGAGAGCAAGAGGAGCACAAGTAACAGATATTGCTGTATTAGTAGTAGCAGCAGATGATGGAGTAATGCCACAAACAGTAGAGGCAATAAACCATGCAAAAGCTGCCAATGTTCCAATTATAGTTGCAATAAATAAAATTGATAAACCAACAGCTAATATTGACAGGATTAAACAACAATTAGTTGAATACTCCCTAGTTCCAGAAGATTGGGGCGGAGACACTATTATGGTTCCTGTTTCTGCAAGGACAGGAGAAGGAATTGAAGAACTTTTGGAAATGATTTTGTTGGTTGCAGAAATGGAAGAATTAAAAGCTAATCCAAATAGAAAGGCTGTAGGAACTATAATTGAAGCCCAATTAGACAAAGGAAAAGGCCCATTGGCAACTGTTATAGTTCAAAAAGGAACCCTTAAAGTTGGAAGTGTTGTTGTTTCTGGTTCTAGTTATGGAAGAGTTAGAGCAATGTTTGATGATAAGGGCAGAGGAGTAAAGAAAGCTTTGCCATCAACACCAGTGGTTATTCTTGGATTATCAGAAGTTCCAAATGCTGGAGATTTACTCTATGAAGTTGATGATGAAAAGACTGCAAGGACTATTGCAGAAAAATACCAAGAAAAACTTAGAGAACAACAGATTAAAGCTGAACAAAAAGTTTCTTTAGATGACTTATTTGAAAGGATAAAACAAGGTGAAATAAAAGAATTAAATATAATTATAAAAGCAGATGTAAGAGGTACTATAGAAGCATTGAAACAATCTTTTGAAAAATTAAGTAATGAAGAAGTAAAAATTAATATTATTCACAGTGGAGTAGGTGGAATAACTGAATCAGATGTAATGCTTGCTTCAGCTTCAAATGCTATAATTGTTGGTTTCAATGTAAGACCTAACTTGAATGCAATTGATGTAGCTAAACGTGAAAAAGTTGACATTAGAACATACAGAGTAATATACGATGCAATAGAAGATATAAAGGCTGCTATAAAAGGAATGCTTGAACCTACAATTGTAGAAGAAGTATTAGGAAGAGCAGAAGTTAGAGCAACATTTAAATTACCTAGTGGCGTCATTGTAGCTGGAATTTATGTATTAGATGGCAAGATTGCAAGAAATGCAAAAGTAAGACTATTAAGAAACGATGTAGTTATTTTTGAAGGCAATATATCATCATTAAAGAGGTTTAAGGATGATGTTAGAGAAGTACAATCTGGATTTGAAGCTGGTATTGGATTAGAAAACTTTAATGATATAAAGGAAGGAGACTTAATAGAAGCATATTTATTGAAGGAAGTTAAAAGATAATCATAATTTAAATATTAATGGTTATTATTCGAGGTGACACTATGAATACTAAAAGGTTAAACAGAATATCAGAAGAAGTTAAGAAAGTTATTTCTGAGTTACTTTTCAATGGCTTGAAGGATCCGAGAGTTCATCCTATGACTTCTGTTACTGAAGTTGAAGTAACTAAAGACTTAAGATATGCAAAAATATATATATCTGTTTTAGGCAATGATGAAGACAAGAAAAATACAATGGAAGGATTGGAAAGTGCTAAAGGATATATAAGAAATGAAATTGGTAGAAAAATCAATTTAAGATATGTACCAGAACCTATATTTTATTTAGATGAATCTATTGAACATGGAATTTATATTTCAAAGTTAATAGAAGATGTGAACAAAAATATAGAAGATACAGGTGAAAATCAAAATGATATCTAATCTAGAGTCTTTATTTAGTGATGCATTTAAATATATTTTAAATAGTAAAAATATTTACATTGCATCACATGTTCAGCCAGATGGTGATAATATTGGTTCACTACTTGCTTTAGGAATGGCACTTTTAAAGCTCGAAAAAGATGTGTATATATTAAAAAGTGACATAATTCCATCTGACTTTAGTTTTCTTCCCAATATTGAACTAATTAAGGATTATGATGGAGCTGATGATATAGATCTTTTTATAGCAATTGATTCAAGTGATGAAGAAAGACTTGGCAAAAATAGGGATTTATTATCCAAATCTAAATTAACTATAAATATAGACCATCATATAAGCAATACAAGATTTGGAGATATTAATATAGTAGATGAAAATGCTAGCTCAACTGGCGAATTAATATTTGAATTTATTAAATTTATGAATATTTCTATAGATGAAAAAATTGCAACTTGCTTATATACTGCAATTAGTACTGATACTGGAAGCTTTATGTACAGCAATACAAGTGCAAAAGCTCATGAGATTGCTGCAGAATTAATTAGATTTGGTGCAGATACAGAAAATATTAATATTAATATTTATCAAAACAAGAGTTTAGAAAGAATTAAGTTATTCATAAAAACCATGAATAATTTGGAATTCTACTTTGATAACAAAGTAGCTTTGGTTTCTATAACACAAAAGATGTTAGAAGACTGCAATGCTTCAATGGAGGATTCTGAAGGAATAATATCTTTTGTGAGAGGAATTTCTCCTGTAGAAATTGCTGTTCTTTTGAAAGAACTTAGTGATAATGAAATTAAAATTAGCATGAGAAGTAAGCGATATGTTGATGTTTCAAGTATATGCTATAATTTTGGTGGTGGAGGGCATATAAGAGCTGCTGGATGTACAATATATGATTCTTTAGAAAAGGCTAAGGCTTTGATTATAAATGAAATTAAAAAATATATTTAGGTGATTAAATGGATGGAGTAATAAACCTTTTTAAACCAAAAGGCATGACTTCTCATGATGCAGTAAAAGTAATAAGAAAGATACTTAAAACAAACAAAATTGGACATACCGGAACACTAGATCCTAATGCATCCGGAGTATTACCTATTTGTATAGGAAAAGCTACAAGAATAGTCGAATATTTACATGAATTGGACAAAGAATATATTGCAGAGCTTACATTAGGAGTTATGACTGATACTCAAGATAGTGAGGGTAGAGTATTAGCTTGTTCAGATAAAGTAGTTGATGAAAAGCGTATATATGATGTTATGGAAAAATATAAAGGAGATTTAATTCAAATACCTCCAATGTATTCTGCAATTAAATATAAAGGCAAAAAACTATATGAATTAGCCCGTGAAGGAAAAACTATTGATAGACAACCTAGAAATATAAGAATCTACGAACAGAAAATATTAAATATTAATGATTGTAAGTCGATCATCTTTTATGTAAGATGCTCAAAAGGTACTTATATTAGGACATTGTGTAATGATATTGGACTAGACCTTGGTACCTATGGATATATGTCCTTTTTAATTAGAACTGGAGTTGGCAATTTCAAGATTAGTGATTCATATAGCATTGAATATATAAATACAATTGGGAAAGATAATGTTGACAAAATTCTCATCCCAATTGATAAGGCATTAAATCATTTAGATGAATTTATTGTTGAAGAAAAATTTTATAATAAATTAATAAATGGAAATATGATTGAAGTTAAACCAACAAATATTAATTTCTTAAATGATAATTTAAAAATTTACTGTAAAAATAGATTTATTGGAATTGGAAGACTAGTAACGAAAGATTTAAGTCTTTTCTTAAAGATGGATAAAGTTTTGGTAATATAGGTGATAAAATGGAAATATTAGATTTGTTAGAATATAAGGAAGAGAGATTTAAAACTGCAGTAGCATTAGGGAATTTTGATGGAATACATTTAGGACATCAAAAGTTGATAAACTATATGGTTAACAGATCAAAAGAAATTGGGGTTAAACCTTCTTTGTTGTTATTTAAAAATCATACTAAAAAAACTATCTCTAGAAATAGTCCCAAGATTATAACAATTAATGAACAGAAGTTCAAAATTGCTGAAGATTTAGGGGTTGAAATTATATATCTATTAGACTTTGATGAAAATATTATGAAATTATCTGGAGAAAAATTTGTGGAAGATATTATTTTAGATAAAATAAACGCAAAATTAGTAACTATAGGTTTTGATTATAGATTTGGATTTAAAGCATCAGGAGATGCAAATTATTTAATTGAATTAGGGAAAAAATATGATTTTGAAGTTAAAGTTGTCGAACCAGTTTATGTTGATGATAAGATAGTAAGTAGTTCGAGAATTAGAGAGTTGATTTCAGAAGGAAAAGTTGAAGAAGCAAGGAAGAATCTTGGTAGGCCTTATTCTTTTATTGGAAAAGTAATTCCAGGAAGTAAACGAGGAACTGAATTAGGTTTCCCTACAGCTAATATTCAGTTATTGGATAACTTTGTTATTCCTAAAACTGGTGTCTATCTAACTAATACAATAATAAATAATGTAAAATATGTATCTGCAACTAATATAGGGTATAATCCAACATTCGACGAGAATAAATTAAAAATTGAAACTCATATATTAGATTTTACTGATAACATATATGGCAAGAATATTGAAATTGAATTTATAAAATTTATTCGTGATGATATTAAGTTTAATAATCCAAAAGATTTGATTAGACAAATGAAACAAGATATTGAGGAAATAAGAAAAGCTAGTTATTAAATTTTATATTTACAATTATAAATTCCTATGATAATATTATATTGGTTATCATTTTCCTATTGCTATGTTTATCGAGTCCTCAGCGATATACACAGCTATAGGAGTATTAAAGAAATGGAGGTGTAATAATGTTATCAAAAGAAATCAAACAACAAATTATTGATGAGTACAAGATACATGAAAACGATACTGGCTCACCTGAAGTTCAAATTGCATTATTAACATACAGAATTAATGCACTTAATGAACATCTAAAGACTCATAAAAAAGACTACCATTCAAGAAGAGGATTATTAAAGATGGTTGGTCAAAGAAGAGGCCTATTAAGGTATCTTGAAAAGACAGACATTGAAAGATATCGTGCTTTAATTGAAAAATTAGGCATCAGAGGTTAGTAAATAAGAGCGGGAAATTCCCGCTCTATTGATTTACCCATATATTTTTTAACTTTAAAGGAAATAATAAAGGATATAATATTTACAAAAGGAGGAATTGCATGGAGAAAATTTATGAAATGAATTTAGCGGGAAGAACATTAAAGGTTACAATAGGAAAAGTTGCAGAACAAGCAAATGGTGCTTGCTTGGTACAATATGGAGATACTGTCATTTTAGCAACTGCAACTGCTTCTAAAGAACCAAGAGAAGGTATTGATTTCTTCCCCTTAAGTGTTGATTATGAAGAAAAATTGTATTCAGTAGGAAAAATTCCTGGTGGCTTTATCAAAAGAGAAGGGAAGCCAAGTGACAAGGCAATTCTTACAGCAAGATTAATTGACAGACCACTTAGACCCTTATTCCCAGAGGGATATAGAAATGATGTACAAATTATTGTAACAGTATTATCTGTAGATCAAGATAACTCTCCAGAAATAGTTGCTATGATTGGTTCTTCAATTGCTTTATCTATATCAGATATCCCATTCAATGGTCCTACTGGCTCAGTATTAGTTGGCTTAATAGATGACAAGTTTATAATCAACCCAACAAGCGAAGAAAGAGAAAAATCTGATATACATCTTGTAGTTTCTGGCACTAAAGATGCTATAATGATGGTTGAGGCAGGCGCTAAGGAAGTTCCTGAAGAAAAGATGCTGGATGGTATTTTAACTGCTCATACTGAAATAAAGAAAATATGTGAATTTATAGAAGAAATAGTAAAAGATGTTGGAAAACCAAAAGCTGAATTTACTGTATTTAAGCCTGATGAAGAATTAGCAAAAAAAGTTATTGAATATGGCAGAGAAAAGTTAATACAAGCAATTAAAACAGTAGATAAACAAGAAAGACTAGAAAATATTGATAAAGTAAGCGAAGAAATTAAGGAAGTATTCTTGCAAGAATATCCAGAACAAGAAGCTGATATTAATGCAGTAATAGAAAGCATGTTAAAAGAAGAAGTTAGAAGGATGATTATTGAAGATGGAATAAGGCCTGATAATAGAACAGTTGATGAAATAAGACCTATTTCAGTAGAAGTTGGCGTATTGCCAAGAGTTCATGGTTCGGGATTATTTACAAGAGGTCAAACTCAAGTTTTAACAATTGCCACATTAGGAGCTATTAGCGATGCACAGGTAATAGATGGAATAGGAGAAGAAGAATCAAAAAGATTCATGCACCACTATAATTTCCCACCATTCTGTGTTGGCGATGTAAGACCATTGAGAGGACCTGGAAGACGTGAAATAGGGCATGGTGCTTTAGCAGAAAGAGCATTGGAACCTGTTATACCATCAGAAGATGAATTCCCTTATACTATAAGATTAGTATCAGAAGTATTAAGTTCAAATGGATCATCTTCACAAGCAAGCGTATGTGGCAGTACATTAGCCTTACTTGATGCAGGAGTACCAATTAAAGCACCAGTAGCAGGAATAGCTATGGGATTAATAAAAGAAAAGGATAATGTAATAATTTTGACTGATATTCAAGGAATGGAAGACCATTTAGGCGATATGGACTTTAAAGTTGCAGGAACTAGAAAAGGAGTTACAGCAATTCAAATGGATATAAAAATTCCAGGAATTGATAAACCTATATTACAAGAAGCATTAGAAAGAGCAAGAAAAGCTAGATTATTTGTTTTAGATAAAATGGAAGAAGTAATTTCTAAACCAAGAGAACATCTATCTCCATACGCTCCAAAGATGTTTACAATGTGTGTTAATCCAGATAAGATAAGAGATATAATAGGACCTGGAGGAAAAGTAATTAACAAAATTATTGGTGAAACTGATGTAAAAATTGATATAATGGATGATACAGGAAAGATTTTCATAACAGCTCCATCTGAAGAAAGTGGAAAAAGAGCTATGGAAATGATAAACAGCATTGTAAGAGAAGTTGAAATTGGTGATGTGTATTTAGGCAAAGTAACAAGAATTACAAATTATGGAGCATTTTTAGAAATATTAGATGGAAAAGAAGGTCTGCTTCATATATCTAATATTTCAAATGAAAGAGTTAATAAAGTAGAAGACGTATTATCAGTCGGAGATGAGGTATTAGTTAAAGTAATTGATATCGATAGTCTTGGAAGAATCACTCTTTCAAGAAAAGCATTATTACCTGAGAATGTCAAAAATGATTATAAAAAAAAGAATAGTTAATTAAGCTACATGAACCAAAAATAAGGTTCATGTTTTTATTTTATAGAATAATAATTAATCTCATGAATATATATTAGTGAAAAATATATTGGAGGGTAAAAAATGAGATTAATTATTATCAAAAAGAATATACTTTTTATCATTTCAATTATTTTAGCTTTAACTATAATTATATTTATAATTAACTTATTGTATGGAAATGTGAGAGAAACTTTTAATAGCGATGTATATTATCGAGGAGATGTTGATGATAAGATAGTTGCTTTTGCATGTAATGTTGATTGGGGAAATGAGTATATTCCAGAAATGCTTAAAATATTTAATGATTATAACATAAGGATTACATATTTTGTTACTGGAAGATGGGCTGAAAATAATAGGGAAATATTAAAACAAATTTATGAATCTGGCCATGAGATTGGAAATCATGGCTATAATCATGTTGATTATGATAAGTTAACTTATGAAAAAAATAGAGAAGAAATTGAGAAAACACATAATATTATCAAAGAGATTTTAGATATGGATGCTAAATATTTTGCTCCGCCTTCAGGCGCTTATAATGAAAACACAATTAAAGCTTCAAAAGACTTAGGATATAAATTAATAATGTGGAGTGTTGATACAATTGACTGGCGTAAAGACAGTACTAAGGATATAATTATTAAAAGAGTAATAGAAAAAATTCATAATAGCGCAATTGTACTTATGCATCCAACAGAGGAAACTGTAAAAGCATTGCCTGAAATAATAGATTATCTAAAAAGTAATGGATATGAAATTGGAAAAATAAGCGATATAATAAAAGATGAGTAAAAATAGGTAGTTATCAAAGGAGGAAAAAATGTATTTAATAGATAGACTAGATAATGGAATAAGAGTTGTCATTGAAAAAATCCCATATATAAATTCTGTTTCAATTGGAGTAATAGTAGAATGTGGCTCAAAGGATGAAAATGATAAAAATAATGGCATTGCTCACTTTGTTGAGCATATGTTATTTAAAGGAACAGTAAAGAGAACTGCTAAAGAAATAGCAGAAACAATAGACAATATCGGTGGAATATTGAATGCTTTTACTACTAAAGAAACTACAGTTTATTATGCAAATGTGTTAAGTAACCATATTGAAATTGCAATGGATGTATTAAGCGACATGTTGTTGAATTCAATTTTTAAAGATGAAGACATAGAAAAAGAAAAATCTGTTGTATTAGAAGAGCTATATATGTACCATGATTCACCTGAAGATTTAGTAGTTGATTTAATACATGAAATGATGTTTAAGGGTACAAGCCTTGCTTATAATGTTTTAGGAACGAAAAAAAACATAAAAGCAATAAACAGAAATGAAATATTAAATTTTTATAAGAAAAATTATGTACCTGAAAAAATGGTAATATCTATTGTTGGAAATATAGATGAAAAAGAATGTTTAAAGATGTTGAAGTTTTATTTTGGACAACTTGCAAAGAATAATACAAACTACACATCTAAAATAGAATCTAACAATAATTATGAATTTACTAGCAAAATTAAACATTTATATAAAGATACTGAACAAATCAATTTATGCATTGGTATGGAAGGGCTTCCTATTACATCATCAAAATTTGAAGCTTTGATGTTGTTGAATAATATTTTTGGTGGAAGTATGAGCTCAAGATTATTTCAAAAAGTAAGAGAAGATTTGGGACTAGCTTATTCTATTGATACATTTCCTACAGCTTATAAAGAAGTTGGTATTTTAAACTTGTTATTAAGCCTTCATCCTAAACAAATTATAAAATCTCTTAAGGCAATTTTAGACGAAATTATTAATTTAAGAGAAAATTTAATTACAAAAGAAGAGCTAGAAAAAGCAAAGGATCAATTAAAGGGAAGTTATATATTAGACATGGAAAACACCTTTAACAGAATGCTTGAAATTGGCAAAACTATGATTATATTCAATAAAATATTTACTCAGAAAGAAATATTAAGTAAAATAGATTCAATTAGTATTGAAGACATATATGAAGTAAGTAGAATTATTTTTAACCGTAAAAAATTTAATATAGCATATGTAGGTAAAGTTAAAAATGTAAATGAAAATAAAATAAAAGAAATAATTTTTGAGGAGGGTAAATGATGAAAGTTAAAGTAATTAACAAAAGTAGTTTTGATCTACCAGAATATGAAACCGAAGGGTCATCAGGTCTTGATTTGAAAGCAAATATAGAAAATCCAATAACACTGAATCCACTTGAAAGAGCTTTAATACCTACAGGATTATATATTTCAATTCCAAAGGGCTATGAGGCACAAATACGTGGAAGGTCTGGACTTGCATTAAAACACGGTATTACATTAGCAAATGGCATAGGAACAATCGATAGTGACTATAGAGGGGAAATAAAAGTCATATTAATAAATTTGGGAAATGAACCTTATACAATTAATAAAGGAGATAGAATTGCACAAATGGTATTTATGAGGTATGAAAAAGCTGAATTTGAATTAGTAGATGAACTGGATAATACTTCAAGAGGAGAAGGTGGATTTGGTCATTCAGGTTATTAAATATCAAGTATGATTTTATCATAAATGATAATCAAAACACATTCATAAATTATCTAATTTAAAATATAATTATATAAAAAAAATAATTAACAATTTATACAAATTAACACTTAGGGGGGATAACTTGAGATTTAGCGAACTTGGGCAAAAAGAAATTGTAAATTTAAATAATGGGGGAAGATTGGGACTTATAGCTGACTGTGATTTGATAATTGATGAGGAAAATGGTAAAATCATTTCTCTGTTAGTTCCTGAAAGGAAACTTAGCCTTAGATTATTAGGTCTAGATAATTTAGAAACAGAAATTCCATGGGAGTCAATAAGAAAAATTGGTTATGATATGATTATAATTGAAACTGACCCAATTTAATAATCAATTTTTTATAAAACATATATCGTTATGATATATGTTTTTTTATTTGATTAATTTCCTGCATACATTTCCTGCATACATTTAATTGAAAAGCAAAAGATAATAATATTACTTAAATAATACAAGGAGGTAGTTATAATATGGTAGATAAAAATAATAAAGATATTATTGAGAATGAAAAAATAGAAAACATAAAAGAATTTGGGGTATCTAATTTACCAGAAGCTAAAAACAATATTCAATTCATATCAATCATAGGTGAAATTGAAGGACATAGCTTAGTACCAAGTGATAAAAAAGCCACTAAATATGAACATATTATTCCAATATTAATAGCAGCTCAACAAGATCCCAAAATCGAAGGTTTATTTATTATTCTTAACACTGTAGGTGGCGATGTGGAAGCAGGTTTAGCTTTAGCAGAATTAATAAATTCTATTGAAAAACCAAAGGTCTCACTAGTTCTTGGCGGAAGTCACAGTATTGGCGTACCATTAGCTACATCTACTGATTATTCTTTTATTGTACCAACTGCTACAATGACAATCCATCCTATTCGAACTACTGGATTAGTTATTGGTGTCCCTCAAACATATAGATACTTTGAAAGAATGCAAGAAAGGATCATTAGTTTTATACTTAGAACATCTGATATTGATAGAGAAACATTAAAAAGCCTTATGTATGCAACTGATGAAATTGCAAATGATGTTGGTACTATTTTAGTAGGAGAAGAAGCTGTTAAGTATAAATTAATCGATGAAGTTGGTGGTTTCTCTAAAGCACTAAAAAAATTAAACGAAATGATAGAAGGAAAAAATAAATAGAATAGGTTAAAAATCTATGCTATAATAACTACAGTATTAATAAAAGGGGGAATTTTTTTGAATTTATTTGAATCAATTGTACTAGGAATCATTCAAGGAATTACTGAATTTCTACCAATAAGTAGTTCGGGTCATTTAACTTTGTTGCAACATTTGTTTGGAATTAAAGAAGGTAATTTATTTTTTACGGTAATGTTGCACTTTGGTACTTTAATCTCTATATTTGTGGTGTATTTCAATGATATAATAAAAATAATAAAAGAATTTTTTGTGCTTATATTTTCTATTTTTAAAGGAAGAAAAATAAAAAATTTAAGTAAATATCAAAAACTAGCCATTTTAATTATTATTAGCTCTATTCCAACAGCAATTATTGGATTTTTATTTGAAGATTTTTTTGAATCTTTATTTTCTTCTATATTGCCAATAGGCTTTGCTTTTATAATAACAGGCTTTTTACTTTGGGTTTCAGAAAAAAAATCATTTCAAAATAAAAATATAAATAATATGTCAATATTTGATGCTTTTTTGATAGGCACAGCTCAAGGTATTGCAATTATTCCTGGTATTTCCAGATCTGGTTCTACAATTGTAGCAGGTTTATTAAGAGGCTTAAATAAGCCATTAGTAACTGAATACTCATTTTTATTAGCTTTACCTGTTACTTTTGGAGCAACTATATTAAAAATTATAGAAATATCAAAATCAGAAACTACATTATTAATAAACTTTCCACTAGTATTAGGAGTTGTTATCTCTACTATAGTAGGTATATTGTCTATTAAATTCTTGATTAATTTAATAAATAAAAATAAATTACATTATTTTTCATATTATCTTTGGATATTAGGAACACTAGTTATTTTAAGCCAATTAATATAGTCTTGAAATAGAGGTGACATCTTTGAATAGGGAAAAATCAACAACTAAAGAAAAAAAGAAAAAAACAAATAATACTGGATATAATAAGGATATTTATGGAATAGTTATTATTGCATTTGGTTTATTATCTATGTTGAGTTTATTTAGTACCAAAATGGGAATAATAGGCTCATTTATTGCTGGTACTTCATTCTCTTTTATGGGATTTGGCGCATATTTTTTCCCAATTGTAATAATGTTTATTGGTGCAACTTTTATTTTTAAAAGGTATAATTTCAATGAAAAGAAAGTCATTATATCTACATTAATGTTGTTTTTATGTTTGTTAATTTTCCTAGATCGAGATATTCCTCAGGATTTAACTTTTTTAGATAGAATTAAAAACTCTATATCTTTAAGTAAAGTTGGAAAAGGTGGAGGTATAATAGGCAGTTTCTTTGGTTTCTTTTTCTATAAACTATTTGGCTCCGGAACATATATTATCTTAGGTTTTGCTGTAATTGCAAATCTAATTATAATAACAAACAAAAACTTAAGCGAAATTATAAAAAATATTTTCTTACCAATTAAAAAACTCTCTTCAAAGAATAATAAACCAAATATATCAAATACAACAGCTATGAATAACGTTAAAAATGACATAAATGTTATCGACTATAGTAAAAGTCAAAAAACACCTTCAAAAGAAATCAGTATAAAAGATGAAAAAGAGGACATTCAAAATGAAATTAAAATAAATATAAGCAAGAAAACAGATTCTTATATAACTCCTCCTTTAACATTATTAAGGTCTCCAGCTATTAATATAAATAACAGTAATGAAAAGGAGATTCTAAATAACGCCAAAATTATCGAAGAAACTATGAAAAATTTTGGAATTGATGCTAAAGTTATTGAAATTAATGTTGGTCCAACAATAACATGTTACGAATTACAACCTTCACCAGGAGTAAAACTTAGCAGAATTGTTTCATTAGCTGATAATATTGCATTAAGCTTAGCATCTTCAGATATTAGAATTGAAGCTCCAATACCTGGAAAATCTGCAGTTGGAATTGAAGTTCCAAATAAAGTAAAGACAAAAGTGTTATTAAAAGAAATAATACTTTCAAAGGAATTTCAAGAACTAGATTCAAATTTACCTCTTGCATTAGGAAAAGATGTTTCCGGAAAGGTTGTAGTATCTTCTATTGATAAAATGCCCCACTTACTAATAGCTGGTGCTACTGGATCTGGAAAATCAGTTTGCATAAATACAATAATCACAAGCATAATTTATAAAGCATCTCCTGAAGATGTTAAATTATTATTAATTGATCCTAAAGTTGTGGAATTAAGTGTTTACAATGGTATTCCACATCTGTTGATTCCAGTTGTAACTGATCCAAAAAAAGCTGCTTCTGCACTAAACTGGGCAGTTAATGAAATGGAAAAAAGATATAAATTATTTGCTGAAAAAAGCGTAAGAGATATTAAAGCTTATAATAATAAAGTTACAAATCCAGAAGAAAAACTTCCTAAAATTGTAATTATAATTGATGAGCTTGCAGATTTAATGATGGTTGCAGCAGAAGAAATTGAAGATTACATCTGCAGACTTGCTCAAATGGCTAGAGCTGCTGGAATTCATCTAATTGTAGCAACACAAAGGCCATCCGTAGATGTTATTACAGGAACTATAAAAGCTAATATCCCATCTAGGATATCCTTTGCAGTTTCTTCACAAGCAGATTCAAGGACAATACTTGATATGGCAGGAGCTGAAAAACTCTTGGGGAACGGGGATATGTTATTCTTCCCTTCATATTATCCAAAGCCAGTTAGAATTCAAGGTGCATTTATTTCAGATGAAGAAGTAGAAGCAATAGTAAAATCAATTTCAGTTGAAGATAATAGCCAATACGATACAAATATTATAGAAAAAATTGAAAGCCCAAAAGATATTATTTTTGAAGATGGAGATGAGCTTTTGCCTGAGGCAATATCACTTGTAGTTGAAGAAGGACAAGCATCAATTTCATTGTTACAAAGAAAACTAAAAATTGGGTATGCAAGGGCTGCAAGATTAATAGATGAAATGGAAGAAAGAGGTATTGTAGGAGGATATGAAGGCAGTAAACCAAGAAAAGTACTAATTACACCAGAAGAACTGGAATCTTTATCTAGGAGTGATAATAATGAATGAAATTAAAATTTCAATAATTACTTTAGGATGTGCAAAAAATGAAATAGATTCAGAACTTATGATGAGCATTTTAAAAGACAACAATTATACAGTAACAAATGACTTAAATGAAGCAAATATCATTATAGTTAATACATGTGGATTCATAGATAAGGCAAAAGAGGAATCTATTGAAGCTATATGGGAAATGACTAAGTATAAAAGATATGGAAAATGTAAATATCTAATACTATCTGGATGCCTTGCTGAAAGGTATCCTAAAGAGTTAATGGATGAAATACCAGAAGTTGATGGAATTATTGGTACTGGCAATATTAAATATATAGCAACTATTATTGATGAATTGAACAATAACAAAGGAAAAATCATTAAAATAGGTAATATTAATGAAAAGTATCTTGAAGGAGTAAAGAGAATAAGTTTCAACCCAACAGAATATGTAAGAATTTCAGAAGGTTGCAATAATAATTGTACTTATTGCATTATCCCTAAATTAAGAGGGAAATACAGAAGTCGTAGTATGGAAGATATCATAAATGAAGTCAAATACTTGGCTGATAATGGCGTTAAAGAAATTATTTTGATAGGGCAAAACACATCTGATTATGGTATTGATTTGTATGGTAAATATTGTTTAAACAAATTATTAGATAACTTAAACAGAATTGATGGCATACAGTGGATACGAATTCTATATTTATATCCTGATAATTTTAATAATGATTTAATAAAATCCATTAGGGATAATGAAAAAGTAGTTAAATATGTAGATATACCTTTGCAACATGTAAATAATAGAATATTAAAATTGATGAACCGAAAAACTACAAAAGAAAAAATAATATCTTTAATAACTAAACTTAGAGAAGAAATCCCAGATATAGTTATTAGAACAACTTTTATAGTCGGTTTTCCAGGAGAAAAAGATGAAGAATTTAATGAATTAGTTGATTTCATTAAAGATATAAAGTTTGAAAGATTAGGAGTATTTCCTTATTCAAGAGAAGAAGGAACACCTGCATATAAATTGCCTAATCAAATACCAGAAAAAATTAAAATATTGAGAAGAGATAAAATAATGGAGGTTCAAAGAGAAATATCTGAAAAAATTATGGCTAGAAACGTAGGGAAAATACTAACTGTTTTAATTGAAGATAAAATTGATGAAAACACTTATATTGGAAGGTCTTATATGGATAGCCCTGAAATTGATGGTGTTATATATGTTAGAAGTAAGAATGATTTAAAACTGGGAAATTTCACTGAAGTTAAAATTACAGATAGTTTAGAGTACGATCTGATAGGGGAGGTAATCTAATGAATTTAGCCAATAAGATTACCATTTTTAGAGTATTACTGGTACCAATTTTTATATTAGTACTATATTCAGAAATTAGATATAATAACTTTATTGCAGCACTTATTTTTGTAATAGCTTCCCTGACTGATACATTAGATGGATATATAGCTAGAAGCAAAAATATGATAACAAATTTTGGAAAATTTGTTGACCCTTTAGCAGATAAAATATTAGTTTCTGCTGCATTGATTTCTTTAGTTGAAATGGGAAAGATCCCGGCTTGGGTTGTAATAATAATTATTGCAAGGGAATTTTTAATCTCTGGATTTAGAATAATTGCTGCTTCAGAAGGCATTACTATTGCTGCAAGTCCCTTAGGAAAAATAAAAACGATTACACAGTTAATTGCGATAATTTTATTATTGATTAACAACTTCCCCTTTTATCTGATAAATATACCAGTTGATATGATTTTATTATATATATCTTTATTTTTCACTGTTTTATCTGGAATTGATTATATATACAAAAATAGGTCTGCTTTAAAAACTGGAGTTAAATAAGTAAAAGGTGATTTTTATGAAAGCAGAAATAATAACTATTGGAACAGAAATTACTACAGGAAGCATACTAAATACAAATAGTAAATTTTTGTCTTCAAAGTTGTTAGAACTTGGTATAGAAGTATGCTATCATACTTCTGTCGATGATAGTGCTGAAAGAATTAAAGAAGCAATTGATATTTCTTTAAAAAGAGCTGATATTATTATTACAACTGGAGGATTAGGGCCAACTTATGATGATTTAACTAAGGAAATTATTTCTGAAGCTTTAGGTTTAAAACTTATAGAAGATGAAAAAATGTTGGAAATTATTAAAGATAAGTTTTCTAAATTAAACAGAAAAATGCCAGATAATAACCTAAAATTAGCAAAGAAACCTGAAAATAGTGTTTTTTTATCCAATAAGATAGGAACAGCTCCTGGAATCTTTTTAAAGGCTGATAATAAGATTATTATAATGTTGCCTGGACCTCCATCTGAAATGGAAGAAATGTTTAATAATGAAGTTATACCATTGATTCCACAAGAACAATTTGTTATTAAAAAGTCTATTAATATCACTGATATTGGAGAATCACAAGTTGAAATGGAATTAAGGGATTTGATAAATAGTGACCCAGAAATTTACATAGCAACTTTTGCTAAGGGAAATGAAGTTGAAATTAAATTAATTGGAAAAAGCCATGATAAAATTTCTTTAGAGAATAAGCTTAATCATTATATAAAAATCATTGAAGAAAAATTTAATGATTATATTTATGGATATGATAATATCCCTATAGAGGAAATCGTATTTAATATTTTAAAAGAAAAGAATTATAAAATAGGATTTGCAGAATCCTGTACCGGAGGTCTTATTAGCAGTACATTATGCAGAATACCAGGTGCATCAAATGTATTCGATAGAGGAATAGTTAGTTATAGCATTAAATCAAAAATAGAAGAATTAGGAATAAATTCCTCAATAATAGAAGAATTTGGTGTAGTAAGCAAAGAAACAGCTATAGAAATGGCAAAAGGGCTTCTTAAAAGAAATGACATAGACATTGCACTATCTATAACTGGGCTTGCTGGACCTGATGGTGGTACTGAAGAAAAACCTGTAGGATTAGTATATATATGTATTTCAAATAGGGAAAAAATAGTGCCAATAAAATGTAATTTTTCAGGAAATAGAAAAGCTATTCAAGATAAAGCTGTAAAAAAGGCATTTTTTGAGTTAAGGAAATTTTTAATAAATTTATGATTGACTCCAGTCAATTTTTATTATATTATATATTTGAACGAATGTTCGTATATAGAAAGGGGTGAATCCAGTTAATCTGGAATTATTATGGTTGATAATCTAGAAAAAAAGAAAGCTTTAGAAGTAGCCATTAGTCAAATAGAGAAACAATTTGGAAAAGGCTCTATAATGCGTTTAGGAGAAAAAGCCAAATTAAATATTGATGTTATTCCTACTGGCTCATTGGATTTAGACATTGCACTTGGCATTGGAGGATTACCTCGTGGCAGAATAGTAGAAATATTTGGTCCTGAATCCTCTGGTAAAACAACAGTATCTCTACATGCCATAGCTGAAGCTCAAAAATTAGGTGGAATTGCAGCCTTCATAGATGCAGAACATGCTTTAGACCCTTCTTATGCTGAAAAATTGGGTGTAGACATTGAAAATTTAATAATATCCCAACCTGATACTGGTGAACAAGCTTTAGAAATTACAGATGCTTTAGTCAGAAGTGGAGCAGTAGATATTGTTGTTGTAGACTCAGTCGCTGCTTTAGTTCCAAAAGCAGAAATTGAAGGAGATATGGGAGATAGCCATATTGGTCTTCAAGCAAGACTTATGTCCCAAGCTTTAAGAAAACTTGCAGGTTCAGTAAGCAAATCTAAAGCAATAGTAATTTTTATAAATCAATTAAGAGAAAAAGTAGGTGTGATGTTTGGTAACCCCGAAACTACAACAGGCGGTAGGGCTTTAAAATTTTATGCAAGTATAAGGTTAGATGTAAGAAAAGTTGACACTATCAAGCAAGGTGAGGAAATAATTGGAAACAGGACAAGGGTAAAAGTAGTTAAAAATAAGTTAGCTCCACCTTTCAAACAAGCTGAGTTTGATATAATGTATGGTACAGGAATATCCAGAGAAGGAAGCATTCTGGACGTAGCAGTTACTAATGATATCATTAACAAATCAGGTTCTTGGTATAGTTATAATGATCTAAAATTAGGTCAAGGTAGAGAAAATGCAAAAGAATTTTTAAAACAAAATCCAGAAATAGCTAAGGAAATAGAAGACAAAATCCGTGCTAGATTAGGATTAGGTGGAAATTTAAGTAATAACGGAGATAATCAAGCTTCACAACAACTTAATCAAGATGAAATAAAAAAATAAACTAGCCTCCTCACAAGGGAGGTTTATTTGTGAGGTGCGTTTATGAAAATACTCTTTTTCACAGATACCCATATCAGAGGCACGAATCCAAGAAATAGAAAAGATAATTTTGTAGATACTTTAGAAAAAAAATTATTAGAAATAACAGAAATTATTGAAAAGAATAATGTTGATTTTGTTTTGCATGGTGGGGATTTATTTGACAGACCAGATATATCAATATCTATTGCTAGTAGGTTTTTACGGATTTTAAATAATATTAAAGTTCCATTTTATCTAATAAGCGGAAATCACGATGTTTATGGTCACAATCCTGATACAATAAACAGGACAATACTAGGATTATTAAGTGTTTTGGGAGTAATTAGAATCATAAATAGAGGTGAAAAAATTATTCTTGAAAAAAATAATGTAAAAGTACAATTAACTGCTCAGCCCTATATTTATGATATTGATTCCCCAAAAAACTTAGACTATTATATAGTTAAGGAAATTGATCCTAATGTAAATTATGCTATTCACATGGTTCATGGCATGCTATTGGATAAGCCCTTTATAAAAGGAATTCCCTATACGTTAATTGATGATATTAAAGATACTTTAGCAGATATAACGCTATGCGGACACTACCACAGCGGTTTTAAAACTGTTAAAATAGATAACAAATATTTTATTAATCCAGGAAGTGTGGTTCGAATTTCTAATAGCTTAAAAGAAATTGAAAGAATGCCAAAAGTAGTTTTAATAGAACTAAGTAATGATATAAATATTAAAGAGGTATATCTAAAATCTGCCTTGCCTGGTGAAGAAGTTCTAGATAGGGAAGAGATTGAGAAAAATCTATATAAAAACGAAAGGATAATAGAATTTAAGCAGAGTATTGATGCTGCATTAGATTTTGAGAAAATGGATATTAATGAAATTCTAATAAGAGTTTCAAATGCTGAAGGAGTAGAAGAAAAAGTTATAAAAGAGGCATTAAGAAGAATTGCAAATACCCATATGAAAGGTATAAGCGGTGAATAATTATGAAATATATTAAAAAGGTCATCTTAGAAAATTTTCAGTCTCATAAGCACACTGAATTAGAATTTGATAGCAAATTAAATGTAATCGTAGGCCCATCAGATAGTGGAAAAACAGCAATCTTAAGGGGAATTAGATGGGTATTATACAATGAACCATCTGGTGATTATTTCATTAGAGAAGGTGAAAATTACTGTTCAGTCACAATTGAATTTAATGATGGAACTAAAATTAAGCGATATCGAAGTAGAAGTAAGAATGCGTATTATCTTTATGATTCACAAAATAATGAAAAAACATTTGAAGGTTTTGGAACTTCTGTGCCAGAAGAAATTATTAATGCAACAGGGATAAAAAAAGTTTTACTTGATTCAGAGCTTTCTAAGTCCATTAATTTAAGTGACCAATTAGAAGGTGCATTTTTATTATCAGAAAAAGCATCTACTAGGGCAAGTTCCATTGGAAGATTAGTTGGAGTAAATATTATCGATGATACAGTTAGAGATACTTTAAAAGATATTAGAAATTTAACACTTAAAAAAAGAAATATTGAAGAAAGAATATTAAATTTAGAAGATGAACTATCAAAATATGAATATTTAAAAGAACTACAAGATAGAATTAATAAATTAAGCATTATTAGAGATGAGATTAGTTCAAAAGAAAGTAAATTAAACTTCTATAATGATGTAAATGAAAAGATAAAATTAATATATAAGGAAAAAGAAGAAGTTCAAAATATTCTATTTAAATTAAATAATATAGAGGCTTTAAATAATTTACAGAATAATATTTCTTCTCTTATTAATAGATATAACTACCTTGCTACTAAAAAAGAACAATTAGAAAGGATATCCATAGATAAGCAATATAACTTAAATGTTATTAATTCTCTAAAAGATATATCAAAAGTAGAAATAATCACCAATAACATTGCTAAACTACATGATTTAAATAATCAACTTATAAAATATAAAGCAACCTTGAGTAAAATTAACGATGAAGCTAATAAATGTACTTTATTAAAGGAAAAGTTAAATGGAACTGTTTATTTAGAAAAAAATTTGGATAAAATGTTTAAAATAATTGAAAAATTAAAGATTTTATGTGCTGTTAAGGAAAAAGTTGATAATATAAAGAAAAGCTTAGCTATAGGAGAAAAATATATCCAAAAATTTGAAAATTTAGATAAGATAAATAACATAAAAGAAGATTTGGAACAAAAGATTATAAAATTAAATAAATTGAAAACCTTATACAGTAATCTTACCTCTATTAATAATGAAATAAAAAACGTTCAATTATCAATAAAACAGTATAATGAAACTATAGAGAATAGAATAAGTGAATATAAAGATTTATTGCTTAAATTAGAAGTATGTCCTTTATGCTTTAGCAGTATTGATGAAAAGAAAATTGAGCATGTAATAAGGCATTATATCCAGGAGGTATAATTATGGATTATGAAAAAGAATTAAATATACTTAAGGAAAATCTAGAAAAAGCTAAAAACTTAAAATATAAAGCAGAAGCTAGATTAGAGCAACTAAATCAACAAGAGAATGAAATAATAAAAGAACTTGAAAAAATGGGAATTAAACCAGATGAGCTAGAAAATGAAATAAATAAATTAACTAATGAAATCCAAAAGTTATTTAAAGAAGCAAACGAATTATTACCAATGAACCTCTTAGAAAAGAAGGGATAAAATGATTAACAAATTACAGGATTTAGATGATTTTTTAAATATCTCCAAAGAGTTTCTATCAAAGGAATTAGGAAAGCAAGAAATTATTAAAGAGCAAATAAATCAAAATAAAGAAGAACTAAAAAAAGTTGAAGAAGAAATCGATTTATTAAATAAAGTAAATATTTTACTTCAAAAAACTTCTGAATTTGCTAGAGAACAAGCAAAAAAACAAATTGAATCCCTAGTTACTAAATGCTTGCAATATATATTCGAATCAGATACTGAATTTATTATAGAAATAGAAGAACAAAGAGGAAAATCAAATGCAGAATTTTATGTTGTAAATAAAATAAATGATGTTATAATAAAAACTAAGCCAGAGTTGTCACGAGGCGGGGGAGTAGTTGATATAGTTTCACTGGCCCTGAGAATAGCGTTTTTACAAATAAATAAGCCAAAAATTGAGGGGCCTTTAATATTAGACGAACCAGCAAAGCATGTCAGCGATGATTACATATTTAATGTTGCTGATTTTTTAAAGCAGACATCCGAACTTTTTAACAGACAAATTATAATGGTAACCCATAATAATCACTTAGCAGCAATAGGAAGCAATGCATATCGAGTTGACATAAAAGACTCTGAAAGCGTTGTAACCAAGATTATATCTTGACATTATCCAATAAAAGTAATACAATTAGAATATATGTATTATGTATATTTTGCTATTTTCTTTCGTTTATAGCATTTGCATATACATCAAAATCTATGATAGAAATCAAATGCAGTATGGAACTTGAAAACTTTATACAAATGGAGGTGTTTAGTTATTGAAATTTTGTACGCAATCCTTGGAGCAATAATTGGAATTCCTGCTGGATATTTTATAAGGAAGAATATTGGCGAAGGTAAAATAAAAAATGCTGAATCAATTGCTAGAAAAATTATTGAAGATGCTGAAAAAGATGGAGAAGCAAAGAGAAAAGAACTTCTATTAGAAGTAAAAGACGAAATTCACAGGCTTAGAACTGAAGCTGAGAAGGATATTCGTGAAAGAAGAAATGAGTTGCAACGATTAGAAAGACGATTGGTTAATAAAGAGGAAATCGTTGACAGAAAAGCAGAAATGATAGAAAAAAAGGAAGAACTCCTTACTAAGAAAATGAAAGAATTAGAAGAAAAGGAAATTCAAATAGAAGAAATCTATAAAGCTCAAGTATCAGAACTAGAAAGACTATCAGGCCTTACATCTGAAGAAGCAAAGGAATTGTTATTAGATGAAATTAGAAAAGATATAATTCATGAATCAGCAATTATGATAAAGGAAATGGAAAATAAAGCAAAAGAAGAAGCAGATAAAAAAGCCAGAGAAATTATCGCAACTGCTATTCAAAAATGTGCAGCTGATCATGTTGCAGAAGCTACAGTAACTGTAGTACCTTTGCCTAATGACGAAATGAAAGGTAGAATAATTGGACGAGAAGGTAGAAATATCAGAACTTTAGAGACATTAACTGGTATTGACCTCATTATTGATGATACACCTGAAGCAGTCGTTCTCTCAGGCTTTGATCCAATAAGAAGGGAAATAGCAAGAATTGCATTAGAGAAACTCATAGTAGATGGAAGAATTCATCCTGCTAGGATTGAAGAAATGGTTGAAAAAGCTAAAAAGGAAGTTGAAAATATTATCCGTGAAGAAGGAGAACAAGCTGCTTTTGAAGTTGGTATTCATAATCTTCATCCTGAATTGATAAAACTTCTTGGTAGGCTAAAATATAGAACAAGTTATGGTCAAAATGTTTTAAAGCATTCTATTGAAGTAGCACATCTCGCAGGAATAATGGCAGCAGAATTAGGTGCAGATATTAAGGTTGCAAAAAGAGCTGGATTATTGCATGATATAGGTAAAGCTGTAGACCATGAAATAGAAGGACCACATGTAGAAATAGGCGTAGAACTTGCTAGAAGGTATAAAGAACCAAAGGAAGTATTGCATGCAATAGCTGCACATCATGGAGATATAGAACCACAAACAGTTGAAGCAGTTTTAGTACAAGCAGCAGATGCAATTTCTGCAGCAAGACCTGGAGCGAGAAGAGAAACTCTTGAAGCATATATTAAGAGATTGGAAAAACTAGAGGAAATTGCAAATTCCTTTGAAGGAATTGATAGGTCTTATGCTATACAAGCTGGCCGAGAAGTAAGAATATTAGTTAAACCTGATGAGATTAGTGAAGATCAAATCGTCCATATTGCTAGAGAAATCGTAAAGAAAATTGAAGCTGAATTAGATTATCCTGGTCAAATAAAAGTTAATGTAATTAGAGAAACTAGAGCTATAGAGTATGCTAAATAGCGATCATAATTAATTTCAAATAAATTTAAATATAAAAATATTTTAAGAGGGGGATATTTTAATGGAAGTATTAAAAGTATCAGCAAAATCAAGTCCAAATTCTGTTGCAGGTGCATTAGCAATGGCAGTAAGAGAACATGGAGCTGCTGAAATGCAAGCCATAGGTGCAGGTGCTATCAATCAAGCAATAAAAGCTATAGCTATAGCTAGAGGTTTTGTTGCACCAAGCGGTTATGATCTTATTTGCATACCAGCCTTCACTGATATTGTTATAGATGGTGAAGAGAGAACAGCTATAAAGCTAATTGTACAACCAAGATAATTTCAAAAATAAAAAAACAAAAAACCTGCCTTTTAGGCAGGTTTTTTGTGTAAATAATAAATATATGATATTATTAATTTGGGGAGGAAAATTATGTATTTTGACTTACATGTACACACTAATCATTCAGATGGTATTTTTTCTCCACAAAAAGTAATTGAACTTGCAATAAAAAAGGGTTTATGTGGAATAGCAATTACTGATCATGATACAATAACTGGTATCATTCCTGCACTGGAATATTGTAAAAACTTTAATGATTTTACAATAATACCAGGCATCGAATTTAGTACTGTCAAAAATGAGGAAGAAGTCCATATATTAGGATATTTTATTAATCCTTTCGATGATGGTATTCTAGAAATTACAGATAAACTTAAGAAAAGTAGATACAATAGAAGTATAAAAATGATAGAAAAGTTAAATGATTTAGGTATTAATATTATCTTAGAGGATGTATTAGAAATTTCAGGTGGTGAACTAATTGGTAGACCTCATATAGCAAGAGCATTAATAAATAAAGGATATGTAAATAGCATAGAAGAAGCATTTAACAAGTATTTAGATAAAGGTAAACCTGCCTATGTAGAAAGATTTAAATTAACCACTGAAGAAGCAATTTCTATTATAAAAAACAGTGGAGGATATGCTGTTTTAGCACATGCTGGTTTATTAAAGAATAAGGAGATTATAGAATATTGTATTAACTTAGGTATTGATGGATTAGAATGCATTCATTCTAAACATGAAGCTTTAGATACTGAATATCTTAAAGTAATAGCAAAAACGAATAATTTAATAATAACTGGTGGTTCAGATTTCCATGGTGATAATCTTGAAATTTTAGGAAAGTATTATATTGATATTAATACAATTCCTAAATTTAAGGAGAGGATTTAATTGACAACATATAAAGGTGAAAGGCAAAGGCAATTTCCATCAAAAATAAGTACAACTTCCTTTGTAAAGCTCTATATACTTCATTTATTACAAGAAAAAAGTTATTATGGCAATAAAATAAAAGACGAAATAAAGAAAAGATTAGATGGAAAGTGGGAACCAAGCCCTGGAATGATATATCCACTTCTTAGAGAAATGGAGAAGGAAGGATATATAGTAGGTTGGTGGGAAGAACCAGAAAAAAGATCAATTAAAAGATATAAAATAACAGATGAAGGTATAAAACATTACAAAACCATATTATTACAAAATAAGCCAACATTTGAAGATTCTTTACATATTATTAAAAATGTGTTAAAAGATATATATAAGATAAAATTTTAACATTATATGATAGCGGAGGTATATATTATGAAGTTTGATTTATCACAAAAAGGACTAGGGATTTCACCCTCTGTAACTTTATCAATAACAGCAAAGGCAAAAGCCATGAAAAATTCTGGAATAAATGTCATTAGTTTTGGAGCAGGAGAACCAGATTTCAACACACCTGAAAATATTCAAAATGAAGGTATTAGAGCCATTAAAGAAGGACTTACTAGATATACTCCTGCATCTGGTATAACAGAATTAAAAGAGGCAATTTGTAAAAAACTTTATAATGACAATTCTCTTTCCTATGAACCAAAAAATATAGTAATCTCTAATGGCGCTAAACACTCAATTTACAATGCTTTAATGGCAATCATAAACCCAGGTGATGAAGTAATCATTCCAAAACCTTATTGGGTAAGCTATCCAGAACTAGTAAAACTAGTAGATGGTATACCAGTCTATATAGATACTAAAGAAGAAAATGATTTTAAATTTAATGTTGATGATTTAAATAGAGTAAAAACAAATAAAACCAAAGCTTTGATATTAAATAGTCCTAATAATCCAACTGGTTCTACTTATTCAAGACAAGAATTAGAAAAAATAGCAAATTGGGCAGTTGAAAACAATGTATTTGTTATATCTGATGAAATTTATGAAAAATTGATTTATGATGGAAATGAACATGTTTCAATAGCTTCAATAAATGAAAAAATAAAAGATTTAACAATAGTAATTAACGGAATGTCAAAAGCCTACGCAATGACAGGCTGGAGAATTGGTTATGCTGCATGTCATGAAGAGATTGCAAAAGTTATGTCTAACATTCAAAGCCATACTACTTCAAATCCATGCTCTATTGCACAGTATGCAAGTGTAGAAGGGCTTTTAGGAGATCAATCTTGTATTGAAGAAATGAGAAAGCATTTTGAAGAAAGAAGAAATTACATGTATGAAACTATAAATTCAATTAAAGGTTTAAGCTGTAGAAAACCCAATGGAGCGTTCTACATAATGGTAAATTTCTCAAAATTGCTAGGTAAAACCATAAGAAATTATACTATTAATTCTTCAATTGATTTTGCAAATTTCTTATTAGAAGAAGGAAAAGTTGCAGTAGTACCTGGTATTGCATTTGGTGATGATCGCTTTATAAGATTATCATATGCTACATCAATGGAAAATATTAAAGAAGGATTAAAACGAATAAAAGAATTAATAGAATAATCATTTATTAAAAATATAAAAATAAAATTAGGTTTACATAAATTTATTATGTAAACCTAATTTTATTTTGAATTATATTTAATTTAGTGGTTTCTGATTTTGAATTATCTTCAAAATATAATAAATATTCAAAGTAGCAATTCAATGAATAATTATATCAAAAACAATTTAATATTTCGCTTTTAAAGGCTTTTAAGTTTTTCTTTTAATATAATAACATCTTAATTCAAAATTGAGGATTTTTATTTGCGTTTTACAATATAATAAAACATGTATTAAAATAAAAACATTATAATTTAGCAATACCAATAAAATATACTAAAAATAAGAATCAAAAAATTTTTTAATAACCTAAAATGTTATAGTTGCGTATATTTAGCATTTTTGATAAAATTAACTTATAACTATCTTTAGTCACAAAATAGTTATTTTGTGACTAACTATACATATAAAGAAGGTGGAAAAATGCACAAATTACCAACAATACTTGAAGATTATTTAAATTACATGGAAACTATTAAAGGTGCTTCTCCAAATACTGTTAAGGAGTATTTTTATGATTTACGCACTTTTTTCAGATTTATAAAAATTAGATATAAATTAGTTGATCCAAATACCGAATTTGAAGAAATTGATATTTCTGATTTGGATTTAGAAACTATAAAAAAAATAACTATTCAGGATTTATATAGCTATATCTCTTTTACTGATAAAAAACGAGAAAATGGCAACTATACTCGTGCTAGAAAAGTCGCTTCCGTTAGGTCATTTTTCAACTATTTATACTCGAAAGTAAATTTAATTGATAAAAATCCAGCTGAATCCTTAGAATTTCCAAAACGAGAAAATAGACACCCTATTTATCTTACACTAGAACAATCAGAATCATTATTAAATGCTGTATTACAAAACGATAATGAGTTTTTTAGGAAAAGAGATTATGCAATTATAATGCTATTTTTAAATTGTGGCTTGAGGCTTTCAGAATTGGCAAATATAGATATAGATAAGATTAAAGATGACACTATTTCCATAATTGGTAAAGGAAATAAAGAAAGAACAATATATTTAAACGAAGCATGTATTGCTGCAATTAATGATTACTTAGCAGTAAGACCTAAAAATGTAAAAGAAAATAAAGCCCTTTTCTTAAGCAAAAGACATCAAAGAATGAGCAACAGAGCCATACAACATATGATAGATAAATATCTTGAAAAAGCAGGATTAGACCCAAGAGTCTATTCAACTCATAAGCTTAGACATACTGCAGCTACACTAATGTACAAATATGGAAATGTTGATATAAGAGCTTTACAAGCTATTTTGGGCCACGAATCCGTGTCAACAACCCAGATATACACCCATATTGATAACGAAAGACTTAGAGAAGCTGTTAAAAGAAATCCTCTCGCTAAATTAAAGAAATAGTTTTATTTATTATAATTTATTAATTCACGAACTATTGTTTGATTTTGCTGCTATTTTATGGTATAATTAATCATAATTAATTCTTATTCGTATACAAGGGGTGTTATTTTATGTATGAAGATTTAACGCAAAAACAAATAGAAATATTATTTTTTATAAAATCAGAAATTCAGCGACAAGGATATCCACCTTCTGTAAGAGACATCTGTAAAGGTGTAAATCTTAAATCTACTTCAACTGTACACAGCCATCTAGAAAAATTAGAAGAAAAAGGCTATATTAGAAGAGATGCCACAAAACCTAGAGCAATAGAAATTCTAGATAAAAGCGACAATTCCCTACTTGTTTCTAAAAAAACAGTTGATGTTCCTATTGTAGGTAAAGTAACTGCAGGTGAACCAATATTAGCAATTCAAAATATTGAAGACACTTTTCCAATTCCTGTCGAATTAGTAAAAGACAATAATGTTTTTATGCTCAAAGTTCAAGGTGAAAGTATGATAGAAGCTGGTATTTTAGACGGTGATTTAGTGTTGGTCAAGGAACAAAAAACTGCAGAAAACGGAGATATTGTTGTTGCTTTATTAAATGAAGAAGCAACTGTAAAAAGATTTTATAAAGAAAAGGATAGGATTAGATTACAACCAGAAAATCAATTTATGTCACCAATTTACACCAATGAAGTAACAATTTTAGGAAAAGTTATAGGTTTATTTAGAAAATTATAAAAGCAGGATTCCCCTGCTTTTAATTTTTAAATTTGGATGCATCTACTAATTCCTTCTCTATTAGATTATTTAATGCTTTTAAAACTCCAAGCTTACAATGCTCATAAGTTAATCCACCTTGATAGTATACAAAATATGGTTCTCTAATAGGTCCATCAGCACTAAGTTCAATAGATGAACCATCGATAAATCCACCAGCAGCCATTACTACTTTATCTTCATAACCTGGCATATCCCATGCTTCTGGAGTTACAAAGGAATCTACTGCTGATGCAGACTGAATTCCTCTACAAAATTCAATTACCCTTTCAGGGCTGTTTAATTGTATGCCTTGTATAATATCAGATCTTTTATCATCTACATCTGGAACAACATTAAAGCCTAGCTTTTTAAATACTGCTGCTACCAAAATAGCTCCTTTAACAGCTTCTGAAACAACATGTGGTGCTAAAAATAATCCTTGCAAAGTATTTCTAGTAGTTCCAAAAGTAAGTCCACATTCTTTTCCCAAACCAGGTGCTGTTAATCTATTGGCAATTAACTGAACCAAATCTTTCTTTCCTACAACATAACCACCAGAAAGAGCTATACCTCCACCTGGATTTTTTATCAAGGAACCAGCCATTATATCTGCCCCTACATCAGTAGGTTCTTTAAATTCTAAAAATTCCCCATAACAGTTATCCACCATAATAATGACTTTATCATTAACTTCTCTTATAGCTTTAATTGCAGCTTCTATTTCATCTATAGTTAGAGCTTTTCTATCACTATAACCTGTCGATCTTTGGATCATTATAATCTTAGTATTTTTTTCTATGCTTTTTAAAACTCTATCAATATCAATTGAATTTTTTACTAATGGTATTTCTTTATATTTTATTCCATACTCCATTAAGTTACCTGGTTCATTCCCTTTAACTCCTATTACTTTTTGCATTGTATCATACGGAGCGCCTGTTATAACCATAAGTTCATCTGAAGGCCTTAAAATCCCAGATAAAGTTAAAGTTAATGCATGAGTTCCTGAAGCAATAGCTGGCCTTACCAATGCATCCTCAGTATTAAATACTCTTGCAAAAATTTCTTCTACCTTTTCCCTACCAACATCTCCATAACCATATCCTGTAGTCCAATAAAAATCTGTTGTAGATAATCTGCTTTTTTGCATTGCATTAATAACTTTATATTGATTATACTCTTTTATTTCATCTATTTTTTCGAATTTATCTAAAATTTGTTTTTCTATATGATTTACATAATTGATTACATCAATATCTATATTAAATTGTTTACATAATAATTTTAACGTTAACTCATTCATTTATATCACCTTTCTATAGTTTAACAAAAATTATGCAAATATATAAGTCTCTGAGTATCAGAGACTTATATTTTCATTTTTTTAATTATCTAATTCTATAGGTAATGGTTTAAAAGGTACTATTGTAGAAACAGCATGTTTATATATTAATTGTTGCTTACCATCACTTTCTAGTATTATTGTATAATTATCGAAACCTTTTACAATTCCTTTAATTTGATATCCGTTAACTAAAAAAATTGTTATGCCAATATTTTCTTTTCTTACCTTATTTAAAAAAGCATCTTGTAAATTTAAATTTTGTTTCATTTTATTCCCTCCTTAATATTTTTTCTACATAATTTACTATTTGATTGACTAAGATGTCCAAATTTGAATATTCATCTAAATTAAACCATTTTATTCTACTATCTCTTCTAAACCATGTCAACTGCCTTTTTGCATAATTCCTTGAACCTTTCTTAATCAGTTCAATCGATTCCTCTAAAGTTAATTCACCTTCTAAATATTTTATAATTTCTTTATACCCGATTCCCTGCATAGAAGTAAGTTCTTTAGTATACCCCATTTTTAATAAATTGGCTACTTCAGCAATTAAACCATTTTCAATCATCTTATCTACTCTCATATTTATTCTCTCATACAATTTATCTCTATCCATGTTGAGCCCAATCATTGCAAGATTATATCTATCATTTTGTTTTCTAAAATCCCTATTTTGCTCTGACATAGGAATACCTGTAACTTCATATATCTCTATAGCCCTAATTATTCTTTTTCTATCACTTACATGTATCCTTTTAGAGCTTTCTTTATCAATTTTTTCCAGCATATTATGGATATATTCATTTCCAAATTTATCTGCCAGTTCATTAAGTCTCTTTCTAATTTTTTCATTTGGTGGCACTTTCGTAAAGTTTAAATCATATACTAATGAATTTACATATAAACCTGTACCACCTACTACTATAGGTATCTTGCCTTTTTTATTTATATCTGAAATGATTTTCTCAGCAAGCTCCTTATAATCAGCAACTGTAAATTCTTCATCAGGATAAACAACGTCAATTAAATAATGAGGTATCCCCTCCATTTCTTCAGGAGTAACTTTAGCTGTTCCAATATCCATATATTTATATATTTGCATTGAATCAGCAGAAATTATTTCGCCATTTAATATCTTAGCTAATTTAATAGATATTGCAGTTTTCCCTACAGCTGTAGGTCCCACTATGACCATTAAATTTTCTCTTGAGTTCATATAACCATCCTTCTAAATAATTCTTAAGAAAGCTTTTTCTATGTCTGTTTTCTTTATTTCTAAAACAGTTGGCCTACCATGAGGACAACTATATGGATGATTTGTTTGGCTTAACTGTTTTAATAAACTCATGATTTCTATATCTTCTATTTGGTCTCCACTTTTAATAGCTTTAGTACAAGCAAGTTTCATAATCTTTTCTAATTTTACATCGTAATTTGATTTAATTCTATTAGCATTATCTAATATATCAAAGAATAACTCCTTCAAATTTGGTTTACCAAAAATTAAAGGGACCGCTCTTATTGCAACAGCATTATTGCCAAATTCTTCAACATCAAAGCCCAATTTTTTAAAAATAAGTTCGTTTTCCCTAAAAATATTCATCTCAACATTAGTTAATTCAATAATTTCTGCAGCAATTAATTGTTGCTGAATGATATTTTCGTTTTGGTATTCTTTTAAATATTTCTCATATAAAATCCTTTCATGGGCTGCATGTTGGTCAATTAAAAGTACTTTATCTTCTCCCTTTATTTCTACTATAATATAAGTGTTAAAAATTACTCCAATAGGTTTTGCTTTTGATATTAAATTATTATTTATTATTGTTTTATCTTCATCGTTTTTTATATCATTGCTTATATCGATATCATTATCCTTTTCTAAGCTACCTTCTTTATCATAAAGTATATTTGAACTGAAATCCATTATATCATATTCATTATAAAACTTTATATCATTAGTAAAATCTCTAATAATAATGTCTTTTTCTTTATCTCCTTCCTTCTCAAAGTTTTCTTCATAAGCATTAAACAGAATCTGCAAACTTTCATCTTTTGTTGAATCTTTATGTTCTCCAAAATTCATTTTTGGTACTGATAACGCACCACCAAACAATGAATCTCTTACAGCCCGTTCTAAAACTGTTAAAACTTCATCAGGATTAGAAAATTTTATTTCTTCTTTAGTTGGATGAATATTAACATCAATTCTTTCTGGCTCTATTTCAATAAAAAGTATAAAACATGGAAATCTATTCAATGGAATAATAGACTTATAATACTTCTCAATGGCATTAGAAATTAATAAATTATATACATATCGTCCATTTATATATAAATATTGATGACTTCTATTTCCTCTGTATAACTTGTTATTTGAAATAAAACCATATATTTTTATTCCATTATCAATTATATTGATTTCAATTAGATTATTAGAAAATTCTTTGCCCAAAATACTATAAATATGAGCTCTTAAATTATTATTTTTTGATGTTTTTAAAACAGTTTTATTATCCTTAATAAATTTAAAAGAAATATGTGGATTACCTAATGCCATTCTGTAAACAACATTTGAAATATTATTAGATTCTACCAAATCTGATTTCAAAAATTTTCGTCTAACTGGTAAATTATAAAAAACATCCTTTACTATTATAGTCGTTCCTTTTGGACATCCAATTTTTTCTTTTAAAACTAATTTCCCTTCCTCAAATATACCATGTATACCTGCAACTACCTCATCAGTTTTTGTAATAATCTCAACCTTAGATACTGTACAAATGCTGGCTAAGGCTTCCCCCCTAAAGCCAAGGGATTTAATTCTGTATAAATCTTCAATTGATGATAATTTAGATGTAGAATGCCTTTTAAAAGCTAATTCAATATCATCTTCAGCTATACCTTCCCCATTATCTGTAACCCTAATATAAGTCTTGCCACCATCTTTAATTTCAATGATAATTTCGTCACTATTGGCATCAACTGAATTCTCAACAAGTTCTTTTACTATGGATGAAGGCCTCTCAATAACTTCTCCAGCAGCAATCTTTTCTATTGTACTATCATCTAATAATTTTATTTTCCCCACTCTAATCACCCTTTAAGGATTTTGCATCCTGTTTTAAATCGTATAGAATATTTAACGCTTCCCTTGGGGTAATATTATCAATATCTAAATCTGCTATTCTTTCAATAAAGTAATCTTTCCTAAAATCCATCATATCTATTTGTTTTACTTCTTTAACAACATTATTATTTAGGTCAATTTGATGATTATTTTCTATTAATGACAATATTTCATTAGCCCTATTAATGATTTCCATATTTATACCAGCTAACTTTGCTACTTCTATGCCATAAGACTTATTAGAACTGCCTTCTATTATTTTTCTCAAAAAAACTATCCCATCCTCTGTTTTTTCAACTGCTATAGTGAGGTTTTTAATACAAGAATTCTTTTCCTTTAACTGTGTTAACTCATGATAATGAGTTGCAAATAGAGTTTTCGCTTTTATGTTTTTTATTATATATTCTACAACAGCCCATGCTATGCTTAAACCATCATAGGTACTTGTACCTCTCCCAACCTCATCTAAAATAATTAGGCTGTCTTTAGTTGCAGACCTAAGAATATTTGAAACCTCCTTCATTTCAACCATGAAGGTACTTTCACCTTGAGCTAGATTATCAGCAGCGCCAATTCTAGTAAATATTCTATCAACAATAGAAATATCAGCATAACTTGCAGGAACAAAAGAACCTACATGGGCAAGTAAAGTAATAATTGCAACCTGACGCATATATGTTGACTTACCAGCCATATTTGGTCCTGTAATTATTTCAACCATATTTTTTTTATTATCTATATAAGTATCATTTGGAACAAATAAATTCCCTTCCAAATTATTTTCAACTACAGGATGCCTTCCATCTTTTATATGAATAATTCCATTTTTGTTTAGTTTGGGTCTTACATAATTATATTTATAAGCAACTTGAGCAAAAGAATTTAATACATCTATTGTGGAAATAATCTTTGCTGTGTTTTGAATTCTAGGAATATTTTCCTTTACTTTATTTCTTACTTCAATAAAAATCTGATATTCTAAATCCAATGATTTTTCTTCAGCTCCTAAAATCTTATTCTCCATTTCTTTTAATTCTTCTGTATAATACCTTTCAGCATTGGTTAGAGTTTGTTTTCTAATAAAATAATTTGGAACTAAACTGATATAGGATTTAGTTACCTCAAAATAATATCCAAAAACCTTATTAAATCCAATTCTTAGGTTTTTTATTCCAGTTTTTTCTCTTTCTTTAAGCTCCAATGAACTTAGCCATTCTTTACCTTTTTCACAGATTTCTTTAATTTCATCTAATTCCTTATTAAATCCTTTCTTAATAATTCCTCCCTCTTTAATCGTTATTGGAGGATTTTCTTCTATGCTTTTATCAATTAAATCATAAATATCTTCTAAGGTGTCTAATCTATCTCCATAATTCATTAACTCAAGATTATTAGAATTTTTTAGAAGGCTCTTTAATTCTGGTAGCACAGATATCGAATTCTTTAAAGATAGCAAATCTCTAGCATTACAATTGCCATAAGCAATTCTACTGCTAAGTCGTTCAATATCATAAATCTTATTTAAGATGACTTTTACATCATCCATAAGTTCAATATTATTGACAAAACATTCTACAACATCTAATCGCCTTTCGATTTCTTTAATATTTAAAAGAGGCTGATCTAACCATTTTTTTAAAAGCCTACCGCCCATAGAAGTAGAGGTCTTATCTAAAATTCCAATTAAAGCCCCTTTCCTGTCCCTTTTAATTATTGTTTCATGTATTTCTAAATTATTTCTAGTATAGATATCTAAAATCATATATTTATTTGGTTCATAATAATTTAAAGTATTAATATGGTCCAAAGAAGATTTTTGAGTTACACATAAATAATCAATTAGCTTTTTTACTGCAATAGTTGCAAGAATTTTTTTATCTAATTCTAATTCCTTCAAAGAATTCTTTTTAAACTGTTTTAATATCGTTTGTTCAAATCCAGTTTTCAAATCATTTATATTATAAACACTCATATATGGATTAATTGAGTTTTTCAATACCCTAATAAATTTTTTATTCGAATTAAACTCTTCATTACAAATGATTTCTGAAGGATATATCTTCCCCAACTCATCTAAAAGAAAATCATAAGAATTATCTTTATCACCTAAAAATTCTGTTGTATACATTTCACCAGTCGAATTATCAACATAAGCTATTCCAACTCCTGAATCGTCCAAGTATATTGATGCAAGAAAGTTATTAGATTTTTCGTCCAAAATTGCAGCATCAGTTATGGTGCCAGGTGTTACTACTTTAATTACTTCTCTTCTCACAATTCCTTTTGCTAGAGCTGGGTCTTCCATCTGCTCACAAATAGCAACTTTATAGCCTTTTTCAACTAACTTTGCAATATAGCTATCTGCAACATGATAAGGCACGCCACACATTGGTGCCTTCTTATCCATGCCACAATCTCTTTGAGTTAAAGTTATTTCAAGCTCTTTTGATGCTATAATTGCATCGTCAAAAAACATTTCATAGAAATCCCCTAATCTAAAAAACAATATGGAGTCTTTGTAATCCTTTTTAATCTCCATATATTGCTTCATCATTGGTGTTAAATTTTCCAAATGCTTCCCTCCCCTAAAGTCGGAAAAGCCTAAACTAAAGAACCTTCTAAGAAAAATGTCTTAGCAGTATCTATCTTTACATTAACCATAGTTCCAATTAGGCTTTTATCTCCTTTAAAATGAACTAATTTGTTTGTTCTAGTCCTACCAGTTAAATATTCAGGATTATTTTTGCTTACTTCCTCAACTAATACTTCTAGTGTTTGACCTTCTAATTGCTTATTTTTCTTTAAGGAAATTTCGTACAATACTTCTGTCAATTTTTGGAACCTTTCATGTTTTACTTTATCATCAACTTGGTTTTCCATTCTTGCAGCGCGAGTTCCTTCTCTCTTTGAATAAATAAAAGTAAAAGCTGAATCATATTCTACTTCTTTAACTAATTCTAATGTATCATTGAAATCCTCATCAGTTTCACCAGGAAAACCAACTATAATATCTGTTGTTATCGCTATATTAGGTTCTGCCTCTCTAAGCTTTTTTATAAGCCTTAAATAATCTTCTCTAGTGTATTTCCTGTTCATTTCTTTTAATATCCTATTGCTTCCTGACTGAACAGGCAAATGTAAGTGCTCACAAAGTTTATCCAAAGTCCTATATGCATCAATTAATTTATCAGATAAGTCCTTTGGATGTGATGTCATAAATCTAATTCTTTCAATGCCATCTATTTTATTAATATCTCTTAATAAATCTACGAAATCATAGTTTCTGTTTAATGTCTTACCATAAGAATTTACATTTTGGCCAAGTAAAGTAACTTCTTTACAGCCATTTTTAGCTAATTCTTTTATTTCATTGATAATATTTTCTGGTTCTCTACTTACCTCCCTACCTCTAGTATAAGGAACGATGCAATAAGAACAGAAGTTATTACATCCAAACATTATGTTTACAAAGGCTTTAAAAGAATACTTTCTATTAGCATCTATGTCTTCAACTATCTCCCTTTTGTCTTCTAATACATCTACAATTGTTTTTCCAGTTTGTAAATGATTATTTATTAACTGAGGAAGTTTGTGTATATTATGAGTACCAAAAATAATGTCAACATGTTTATATTTAGAAAGTATAACATTCCTAATTTCTTCTCTTTGCATCATACAGCCACAAATTGCAATGATTAAATCAGGTTTTTCCCTTTTAAGCTGGGCCAATGCCCCTAAATTCCCATATACTTTTAATTCTGCATTTTCTCTAACTAAACATGTGTTATATATTATTAAATCTGCATCATCTATAGATTCAGTTTCATTATATCCCATATTAGTTAATATCCATGAAATCTTTTCAGAATCATGCTCATTCATTTGACAACCATAAGTCTTAATATAATACTTCTTTTGTCCTTTGTTTATGCTCATCTCTACACCTCTCCTAATTTATTAACATATACATTATAGCATAACTTTAATAATTATTAAAACTTAAATATCTAAATGAAAATTTTCAATTCAATATTATTTTAAATATAAATTATTTTTTTATTTTTGAATGATAATAATGATAAATATTATAAATTTAACAAAGTGATGAAATAAATTTTAATTAGTGTATAATATAAGGTAGGAAGCACAAAAAAGTGTTTCCCTATAAGCAAAAAATGGGAGGAGATTATATGAATAAACCAATTTTATCTGCGCATTTCCAATCAAGGACTCCTTCAGATGTCCGTTTAGCACAAATAAGGTATGATAAACGTGAAAAAAAACCAGAAACAGTAATAAATGTTGCTATTGGTAACGTTTCTCTACCTACAAATCCTGCTATGCAAAAAAGGATGTTTGCATTAAACAGTCCAGATAGCCCATTTGCCAAAGGAGTAATTCGTTATACAGGTACTGCAGGTACTGTTGAATGCCAAAATGCTTTTAAAAACATCCTAAAGAGCGAAGGATTTAATGTAGATAATTTACATGTACAAATAGTTGATGGCGGTTCTGCTGGTATGGAATTAGTTATATTAGGAGTTTGCGGACCTGCTGGAACAGATGAAAAACCATTACTTATGATTGACCCAGCTTATACAAATTATACTTCATTTGCAGAAAGAGTTGGGCGCAAAACTATTACAATAAAAAGACACATGGGTGAAGATGGTAAATTTAATTTGCCAGATATGAATGAAATTGAAGATTTAATTAAAAAATATAACCCTGGTGCACTATTAGTTATACCTTATGATAATCCAACTGGTCAATTCTATACTTATGACCTATTAAAGGATTTGGCAAGATTATGCGTTAAATACAATATGTGGATGATTAGCGATGAAGCTTATCGTGAATTGTATTATGTTGAAGGAGAAAAACTAGTAAGTATTTGGGGATTGTCAGATGAAGATGTTCCAGGTATCGAAGGAAGAAGAATATCAATAGAAACTGCATCTAAAGTATGGAATGCATGTGGTTTAAGAATAGGTGCAGTAATAACTGACAATGCTGAATTCCATGATCGCTCAGTAGCTGAATATACTGCTAACCTATGTGCAAATGCAATAGGTCAATATATCTTTGGAGCATTAGCTCATGAAAGCAAAGAAGATATCCTTGCATGGTGCAAACAACAAAGAGACTATTATAAAGATATAATCACTAAAGTTTACAATAGATTCAAAGAATTAGAACCAAATCTAATAGTTTCAAGTCCAGATGCTTCTATCTACACTGTAATAGATGTTAGGAATATAGTAAAACCAGGATTTGATTCAATAGATTTCGTTCTATATTGTGCTGAAAAAGGATCTGTAGAATTTGAAGGTAAAGAAACAACATTGCTTGTTGCTCCAATGAAAGGTTTCTACGATATAGCTAATGACGATGAAAATCCAGGTAAAACTCAATTTAGAATTTCTTATGTTGAAACACCAGAAAATATGTTAAAAGTTCCTGATTTATTTGTTAAATTATTAAGACAATATGAATCACAAAGGTAATAAAAAAGTAGGATGGGAAACCATCCTATTTTTTTATCCAAATATTTTTTTAAGAAATCCAAACTTTTTCTCTTCCGCCTTCTTTAATTTTTCTTTTAATTCTATATTTTCAAGGGTTTTCTCTTTGATTTTCATTCTTAATTTAGCATTTTCGGATATCAAAACATCTCTTTCTTTTGAATTCAATTCATTCCTTAACATTATGATTTCCTCTTTTAGTTCCTCGATTGCCTTAATATTCATTGCATTATTATTTTCAAAATAAACTTGTAATTTTTGAAAAAATTCTTCTTTTAAACTTATACTAATTTCTTTTATTAATTGATAAGTATCTATTTCTTTATTAATTGAAACAAGATCTCCAGTACTTTCATCTTGATTATTCATCACTATTTCTGGAGAAGATAGTATTAATTTTATTTGTTTGTTGCTAAACCCCTTTTCTTGAAGGCTTTTAATATATAATAACAACTCAATTTCCTTATAGGTATAATACCTATGGTTTGAGTTGTTTCTTGGGACTTCAATATCAAATTCCTTCTCATAATACCTTAATACATGTGGGGCATAGCCTGTAATTTCTGCTACCTCTGAAATTGTATATTCCTTATTTACATCAAGCATATCGAACCCCCTACCCCAAAGTCTTGATACTTTATAATTTCTTTAAAAATTTAATAATTCCTTTTATTTTTTACATATTTTTTTCATACAAATTATCGTAATTATATACATATAAAACTATAAACTGTCAAAAAATTTATAAAGGATTGGATTACATTATTTTAATCCAATCCTTTTGTTACAGTTAAATTAAATATTTATATCATGTTCCAAAAATTTAATTAATAATTCTACACAGTTGATAATGTCATTTTTTGAAGCCATTTCAACTGTAGAGTGAACATATCTTGTTGGTATTGATATTACACCTGAAGGTACTCCTTCCTTAGTAACGTGAATTGCTCCAGAATCAGTACCTCCAAATTCCAATACTTCCATTTGATATGGAATCTTATTTTCTTTAGCAATCTCAACTAATAATTCCTTAACCTTAGGATGACAAATAATTGAGTTATCCTTTACCTTTATAGCAGCACCTTTATTTAATCCTACTGCGAATCTCTTAGCTTTTGGTGTATCTCCATGGGAAGTAACATCTAATGATAATCCTATATCTGGATCTACTTTATATGCTGCAGTTTTTGCTCCTCTTAATCCAACCTCTTCTTGAGTAGAGAATACAAAGTATAAGTCATTAACAGAATTTTTTATTTGCTTAATGGCTTCAATAGCTATAAAACAGCCGACTCTATCATCTAAGTAATTTGAAAATACAACATTTTCGTTTTCATCAAATTCAGTTTTATATATACAGATATCTCCAATTTTTACCTTCTTTTCAGCTTCTTCTTTACTAAAGGCACCTATATCTATGTACATATTCTCTAATTTAAGCTTTGACATATCATCTACTGGTTCATGATAAATTACTCCAACTGTGCCATTTTCAAAAATTACCCTTTGACTAATGGAGATATAAGGAGATATTCCGCCTACATTTGTAAACCTTAAGAAACCTTTTTCGTCTATATCTGTTATCATGAATCCTATTTGATCCATGTGAGCAGAAATCATTATCTTTTTCCCATTTCCTTTTTTTCTTGCAATAAGATTCCCTAAATTATCTGTTTCTATTTCATCTACATAGTCTTTTATTTCATTTTTAATAAATTCCCTAATAGCTCCTTCATTACTCGATGGTCCATAAACACTTACTAATTCCTTTAAAAGATTAAAATTAATATTCATTTATATTTCCCCCTTTTCAAAATGAAGTAATATTTCCTTTAACAATTCAAATGTATTATCGTAATCCTTTTTACTCATTACAGATGCAGTAGAATGTATATACCTACATGGTACAGATATAGCAGTTGTTATACAGCCTTCTTTAGCAGTATGGATCTTGCCAGAATCATTTCCACCCATTGAAGTTTTTCTATATTGATAAGGAATATTATTCTTTTCAGCTATTTCTACTATTTTATCTCTAAATTTCCTGTTATAAATAGTTGTTCTATCTATTAAAGAGATTGCTGGACCATTATTTAAATAAGTTGGAATTAGATGCGTATCTAATTTAGGCATATCATAACATAATGTTCCTTCCAAAATAATTGCATAGTCTGGATTAACTTCAAATGCAGCAGGACCTGCTCCAACTAGCCCAACTTCTTCCATAACTGTAAATACTGCATAGAAACTAATATCTTTTATTTCTTTAATTAATTTTATTAATAACGAACATCCCACTCGATTATCTAGTGCTTTAGCCTTTACTAGACCATCGCCAAATTCAACATAATCAGAATCAAATATTGCATAATCTCCAATATTAACATGTTTTTCAGCTTCTTCTTTCGATTTAGCACCAATATCTATATATAACTCATCAATATTCAATGCTCTTTTTCTTTCATCTGGTTTTTGTAAGTGAATTGGTTTAGCTCCTATTACTCCTGGTAATTTATTTTTACCAACTAAAACAGGTTTAGATACTAAAATTCTCTTATCAATGCCACCTACTGTTATAAATTTAAGAAATCCGTCTTTATCAATATCCTTTATCATCAATCCAACTTCATCCATATGGGCAGTAATCATCAATTTTTTTCCGAAGTCTTTTCCTTTTTTATATGCAATAATATTCCCTATCTTATCAATCTTGTAGCTGTCAACATAATCCTTTATTTCAGAAATGATTAAATCCCTAACTTCTTTCTCATTGCCTGACACACCTGAAGCTTCAGTAAGCTCTTTTAATAACATAATAATCCCTCCAAATTATCTCTTGAAATAGAAGCTACGAAAAATGCCAAAAGTTTTCCAGTATTTTTTATGTCTTCCATATCAACTACTTCAACTGAAGTATGCATGTATCTTAATGGAATAGATAAAAGCAATGAAGGTATCCCTTCTCTTGTAATCTGCATTGCCCTTGCATCTGTTCCAGTAGGACCTGGGTTAACTTCTATTTGATTTGGAATATTATACTCTTTAGCAATTTCAACTAGCTTTCTTCGTAAATTAGGATGAATATTTCCACCTAATGCAATAGCTGGACCTTGACCGAGTTCTATTGTTGAAGATTTAGGAAGTTCTGGAGTAGATCCAAAACCTACATCCACTGCAATGCCAATGTCTGGATGAATTTTATAGCTACTTACTAAAGCTCCTGCCATGCTAACCTCTTCTTGAACTGTAGTTACAAAATATATATCTGCTTCATGCTTTATATTCCTTAATTCTTTCATACATTCAAATAAGGCAGCAACACCAGCTCTATCATCAAGGGATTTACCTGCAATTCTAGACCCTAAAAGATTTTTAATATTTCTTCTAATTGTTATTGTATCTCCTATATTTACAAGCTTTTCAACTTCTTCTTTTGGATATCCAACATCTATTATCATGTCTTCTAACTTTACTGCCATATCACGTTCTGATGGTTCTTGTAGATGAGGTGGTTTTGAACCAACTACTCCAAATAAATCTTTTATTCCATGGACTATAACTTCTTGACCTATTATGGTTCTTGGATCAATACCACCTACATTTGTAAATCGAATAAATCCATTTTCTTCTATGTCCTTTACCATCAATCCAATTTCATCCATATGGGCAGCAATCATAATTTTAATATTTTTTTCATCATTGTATGTACCTTTTTTAATCCCAATTATATTTCCTAGCTTGTCCACTGAAATATCATCTAAATATTCTTTGAAACTTGAAATGATGGTATCTTGTAAATGGTGCTCATATCCTGATACACCTTTACTTTTGCATAAAGATTCTAAAAATAATTTAGTATCCAAGATTTACCCTCCTTATATTAATTTTTTATAAAAAAATGTTCTAACAGGTTTAAACCTATATTTTTCTGGCATAATTATTTGCTCTGTACTGCCAACAAACAATATCCCATCATCGCTAAGAGAGTTATAAAACTTTGAGTACAATAATTCCTTTGCTTCTTCTGTAAAATATATCATGACATTTCTACATAAAATCAAATCCACATTGCTTGGGAACCTATCTTTTAATAAGTCTATTTTTTTAAATTCTACGCACTTTTTAATATCTTCAGAAATTTTATATGAATTTTCTAACTTAGTAAAAAATCTGTTAACAAAATCTTTTGGCAGATTTTCTAATGCTTTACTATTATATAAACCAACCTTAGCTTTATTCATTGCCTCTTCATCAATATCTGTTGCCAAAATCTTAATTTTATATAAAGGTAAAAACTTGGTCATCAACATTGCTAATGAATAAGGTTCTTCACCAGTTGAACAGGCAGAACTCCACAGGTTTAACTCTTTTTTCTTGCTTAATAAAGAAGGAATTATATCTTTTTCTAAAACATCCCACTGATTAGGATTTCTATAGAATTCAGAAACATTTATAGTTAGATAATTTATAAATTGCTCAAGAAGAGCTTTATCTCTTTTAAGCCCTTGAAAATAATCATCAAAATCCTTGAAATTATTCCTTGTTAATAGAGACTGAATCCTTCTTTTCATCTGCTTTTCTTTATAATAGTTTAAATCAATGTTTATTAGTTTGTTAATATTTATCTTAAACTCTTCATACTTGTCCATTAAATACCTCCCTTTTTCTCCAAATGAATATAGGGCTTTAATGCTATTATAACATTAAAACCCCATTCTAAATAAGTCTTTCATTAAATTTTCTACAAAATCAACAAAATTTCATGTTCTTTATTACTTTTAAGCCTCATTTACATCTTTTAAGCTTAAACTTATTTTCTTTTTTTCACTATCTATGTCTATAACCTTTACATTTATCTTATCTCCAATATTGAGCACATCTGAAGGTTTGTTAACACGTTTATTAGATATTTGAGATACGTGAAGTAATCCATCTACTCCTTCTTTTAATCTTACAAAAGCTCCAAAATCTAATAAATTAACTACAGTACCTTCTACAACATCACCAACTTTTACGTTTTTAGAAAACGCTTCCCAAGGTTCTTCCATAGTTTGTTTTAGTCCAAGGGATACCCTATTTTTAGCTTTATCAAAAGATAATACTTTTACATTAACCTTTTGACCTTCTTTAACAACTTCAGAAGGATGCTTTATTTTATTCCAAGATAAATCTGAAATATGGATTAAACCATCTACTCCACCTAAATCAACAAATGCTCCAAAATCAGTTAATCTACTAACGACTCCTTCCCTTATTTGACCTAATTCAAGACTAGCCCAAAGTTCCTTTCTTCTATTATTTAATTCTTCTTTTTCTACTTCTTTTCTTGATATAATTATCCTCTTTTTATCTTTATCAAAATCTATGACTTTTACAATTAATAATTTACCTTTATATTGACTAAGATCTGATACATATTTTAATGAAACCTGAGATGCTGGCATAAAACCTTTTAATCCATGAACTAGAACAGATAAGCCACCTTTTATAACATCTAATACTTTACATTCAATTCTTTCTTTTTCTTTATAAGCATTTTCAATTAAATCCCAGTTCTTTATTTCTTCTATCCTTTTAGTAGATAATAATACATTCCCTTCACCATCATCTAATTTTACAACATATACTTCAATTATGTCTCCTTCTTTATATAAATCTCTAGGATTAACATCTGGATCATTTGATAATTCTTCCTTAGAAATAATTCCATCTGATTTATAGTTTATATTTACCATTACTTCATTTTCAGTTACAGAGATTACTTTTCCTTTTATTATATCTCCTCTATGTATCCTGATAAAGGAGCTTTCTATTGCTTCCAACATTTCCATGCTATTTAGATTCTCCATTGTCTGTATAACCTCCTTAATTATCCAATCAGGTGTAGATGCACCTGCTGTTATTCCAATTTTATTAAATTTTATAAGTTCATCTAAATTTAATTCATCTTTGGTTTCAATATGATATACATTATTACAATATTTTTTACTTATAGACACTAGTTTATTTGTATTTGAACTATTTTTGCCACCTATTACAATCATTGCATCAACTTTTTTTGCTACTTCTTTGCAAGCTTCTTGACGTTGATTTGTTGCATTACAAATTGTATTAAAAATTTTTACTTCCTTTCCTTTTCCCTTGACAATTTCTGATAATGTATTAAATTTTTCTTGAGTATTTGTAGTTTGAGAAACAACACATACTTTATCCATCAAAGGAAGATTTAATGCTTCATCTTCCGAATTGATGATAAAAGCTTCATTATTGCACCATCCATTTATCCCTTTAACTTCAGGATGGTCTTTATCGCCAACTATTACTATATTATATCCTTGATTATAATATTCTTCAACTTTCTTATGAACGGATTTTACATAAGGACATGTACTGTCCACTATTTCAATACCTTGTCCCATCAACTTATCTATTATTTCCTTACTAACACCGTGGGACCTAATAATTATCTTACTATTGCTCAATTCATTAATTCTACTTATATCATCTATAACTAATAATCCATCCTCTTCAAATTTATTAACTACTTGAGGATTGTGTACTAATGGACCTAAAGAATATATATTTTTATCTCTATTAGAAAGCTCTTTTTCTGCCATTTCTATGGCTCTTTTTACTCCAAAGCATAATCCAGCTTTATCTGCTAAAATAATTTCCACAATTTTCATCCCCTTTGTTTTAGTGAATATATAGATTCTAATATCTTTTTACTGATAAACAGGTAATCATCCTTAGTTGGTTTCTTATTTTGGTATTCTGATAAATCAATTTCTTTTCCAAAATAAATATTAATTTTACTAAACAGCTTGTAATTACCATCTATATAAACTGGCAAAATAGCAGCATTTGACTTAAGAGCTATAAGTCCAACTCCTGGTTTCGCATTTTCCAAATCAATTTTCTTAACCCTTGTCCCTTCAGGAAATATTCCTAAAACACCATCTTCTTTTAAGATATTAAGAGATTTCTTTATTGTTGACAAATCTGTTTCTTCCCTATCAACTGGAAATGCTCCCAATTTGCTTAAAAAAGAAGCTACTATCTTATTTTTAAACAATTGCTTTTTTGCCATCCAAAAGATTTGTCTAGGATACATTATAGATATGATAATTGGATCAAATTCATGTGTATGATTAGCACATATGATAATATTTCCCCTATTTTCTTTGTCCTCAATATTTTCTTTTCCATATACATTAATCCTATACATTGCTTTAAATACAACTACTGCTATTTTCTTTAAAAAACTATACAAGGACATCAACTATCACCCTTAATAATGGACAAAATTTCTTCAACACATTCATCAACTGTTTTACCTGTTGTATCTAAAAGATAAGCATCTTCACTTTTTACCAAAGGAGAAACATCTCTAGTTGAATCTATCTTATCCCTCATTTCTATTTCTCTTTTTATTTCTTCATAGGAAATATTTTTTTCACCTTTTTCAAGCAATTCCTTATATCTTCTCCTTGCCCTTTCTTCCACACTTGCCACAATAAAAAATTTATAATCTGCATTAGGCAAGACAACTGTTCCAATGTCCCTACCATCCATTATTACAGACTTAGTTCTTGCTAAGTTTTGTTGAATTCTTACCAATGCTTCACGTACTTCTTTTATTTTTGCAATATAGGAAACATTTTTACTTACTCTGTTTTCTCTAATTTCTTTATCTACATTTTTATTATCTAAATAAATATGATTATTCCTAAAATCTATAGTAGTTCTTTCGAGAACTGCTTTAACATCTTCCTCAGATTTGGGATCTAATCCTTCGTTTAATACTTTTAATGTTATTGCCCTATACATTGCACCAGTATCAATATATTCAATGGATAAGATTTCAGCAAGTTTCTTTGCAATTGTACTTTTGCCAGCTCCAGCTGGTCCATCAATTGCAATACTTATTTTTTTATTTAACATTAGCATCCTCCTTAATTAAGGATACAAATAATAATAACCACCCTCTGGTGGCTTATGCTTTACGACAAGTCAGGCCTTAATACTTTAGCATTTTTTAAATATACATGTTTGATATCTTTTTGTACCAGGTTATCGCTATCATATAAAACCATAACTCTGATACACTTATTTATACTTCCCTCTACAAACATTTCATTAAAACACATCAATGCACAATGTAAATAACCTAACTGTCTAGCAGCCTTTGCTGGATATTCCTTATTTAAATCAGATGTACAAGAAAAAATAATGCTAATAACTCTATCCTTATCTAATTTATTTTTATTTTCAATTTCTATTAGTAATTCTTTAGTAGATTCCAAGATGCTATCGGAGGAGTTAAATTCAACAGTAGTTGCACCCCTTATTGCAACAACAGCCACATTATCACTCCTTTTTAATTATATATTAAATTACCCCCATAAACAAGAGTTAAATATTGCTTCCTGCTAAATAGCCTGTTGAATAAGCTATTTGTAAATTAAACCCTCCCGTTAATGCATCTACATCTAAAATTTCACCAGAAAAAAACAATCCTGGAACTATTCTAGATTCCATAGTTGAAGGATTTATCTCTTTAACATTTACACCACCGGATGTAACAATGGCTTCTTCAATAGGTCTCAACGATTTAAAAGTCAAAGGAAGATTTTTAATATAATTTATTAATGTTAACCTTTCTTCTTTGGTAATCTGATTTATAGGTTTATCAATGGGTATGCCAGCCAATTTTATAATTACTGGAATAATTTTTTTAGGCAACAAGTCATCTAATCCATTTTTAATTTGTTTATTATTTTTTTCATGAAAATCTCTTAATATCCTGCTATCCAGCTTTTTATCATCCAAAGCTGGTTTAAGGTCAATAAAAAATTTAATTTTTTCATTTATATAATTGTGTAAATAATTGCTCATTGAAAGCACTATAGGACCTGAAATGCCATAGTGAGTAAATAGCATTTCTCCAAACTCTTCATGTATTTTTTTATTATTTACATAAGCTTTCAAACTTACATTTTTCAGAGATAATCCTTGCAGTTCCCTTACCCATTCTTCTTCTATTTCTATAGGAACCAAAGAAGGCATCAACTCAGTAATAGTATGTCCAAGGCTTTTGGCAAATCTATACCCATCGCCTGTAGAACCTGTTCTTGGATAAGACATGCCCCCAGTAGATATTAGTAGTTTATCAAAAATCATCTCATTTTCCCCAATTACTACTACAAATTTATTATCTTTCATATAAACATAATCTACTTTTGAATTTAACATTAATTTTACATTATTATCCTCTAAAAATCTTTCAAATGCTTTAATTACATCTGATGATTTATCGCTTGCAGGAAAAACCCTATTGCCCCTTTCTACCTTTACTTTTACCCCATATCTTTCTAATAGACTGATTATATCCATATTGGTAAAAGAATAAAAACTACTGTAAAGGAAACTTTTGTTTCGAGTTACTTTATCAAAAAATTCATCAATTGGAGCATAATTTGTAATATTGCATCGGCCATTTCCAGTTATAAAAAGCTTCTTCCCTATTTTCTCATTTTTATCAATTAAAGTTACATCTTTACCTCTTGAACCAGCAATACCTGCTGCAATAATACCCGAAGGTCCTGCGCCAATTATTCCAACTTTTTCTGTCATAATCAAGACTCCTTTAAATGTGATGTATCATTAAACAATGTCAATACATTGTTATAATCTCTGCACTCTATAATACTAAGTGACACATTATTCAATGAAAAATTTTTATAATACGATAGTCCAATATTTAATAGGCTTAAAATTATTACTTTTAATGTGGCATTATGTGAAACTATTGCTATATTTTTGTCTTTATTTTCCTTTATTATCTTATTTACATAACTCATTACCCTTCTTTTTAAAGCTTCTAAAGTTTCAGCACCTTCTAATCTAAATTTCTCAGGACTGCTCATCCATATTGAATATTCTTCTTTGAATTTATTTCTTATTTCCTTTAATGTTAGCCCTTCCCATGGGCCAAAATTGATTTCTCTAAATTCATTGGTCGCTACAACTGGCTTGTTAACTATGCTAGATATTATTCTAGCAGTTTCCAAAGCTCTAGATAAATCACTACTATATATTATATCTATTTTTTCACCAACTAATCTTTCACCTAATTTTCTTGCTTGCTCTTTCCCTAAATCAGTTAGGGGAGCATCTTTTTGACCCTGAATCTTATATAATAAGTTCCATTCTGATTGCCCATGTCTTATTAGGTATATTTTTGTCAATTATATCCCTCCTTTATGTATTTTATGATATAGTAAAAGTTATTTAAAAACAATATATCATTTATGATAATATTAAATATGATATTAAATAGAAAATAAATAAAGCGATTTTATTATCGCTTTATTTATTTTCTATATTGGAATCATATACATTATACTTTTTCCAAATTCTTTCTAACTCTTCAAAATATCCCCTTATATCTTGTCTCTTTTCAATTCCTAGAGCAATAATTAAAGCATTAATTAAACTCAAAGGAGCAACTAAAGAATCTACAAAAGAAAGCATTTCATTTGTAGCTACTAATGTAATATCTGAATATTTTGCAGCTGGTGAAATTAAACTATCAGTTATACTAATAACTTTACATCCTTTTTCTTTACAAAAGTCTAAGGCTTCGAGTGTCCTTTTTGAATAGCGAGGATAACTAATACCTATTATTACATCTTCAGAACCAGCTCTAAATAACTGTTCAAATATATCATTTACACCTGATGAAATTACTTTAACAGATTCAAATAAGAAATTTAAATAGAATCCTAAATATCCAGCTAAAAAAGATGATGACCTTAAACCTAATATATAAATACTTTTAGCGTTTAAAATTAAATTAACTGCTTTTTCAAAGGCTTCTTGGTCTGTTTCATTTATAGTCCTATGTATATTTTCCATGTCTTTTTCCATTACTTTTTTCAAAATGCTTTCTTTATTAGAATAATCATTTACCATAGATAGTCTTTGGACAGTTGTTAATTTGTTTTTCACTATTTCTTGTAACTGTTTTTGCAAGTCCTTATAACCTTCATATCCCAAATAATGTGCAAATCTTACAACTGTAGATTCACTTACTCCAACTGTTTCTCCCAGTGTTAATGCAGTCATAAAAGCTGCTTTATCATATTCATTTATTATAAATTCAGCAATAAGCTTTTGTCCTTTTGTTAATTTATTGTATTCTCTCTGAATTCGTTTAATTAAGTCCGCATCCATATCCAATACACTCTTCCTTATGATTTCTTATTAGATTATATCCTTCTTCTAATGCTTTTAAATTTAGTTCTTCAGTTCCTCTTGGAATTCTCTTGCAAACAGCTTTTTCCAAAGATTCTTTAGATACAATTTTAGTTAATTCATATATAGCTCCCAATGCTACAACATTAGATACCATAGGATATCCTAAAGAATTTGTTGCAGTTTCTATTATAGGAACAACATAAGTTGTTATATCATCTCTCTTAGGTATGTTTGTGACTGATTTATCAACTATTAAAATACCATTTTCCTTTATAGTATTAATATACTTATCACAAGCACCTTGTGTTAATGCAAGCAATAAATCACATTTGTTTACCTTTGGATAATTAATTTCTTTGCTACTAATTATTACTTCTGCTTTACTGGCACCACCTCTTGCTTCAGGACCATATGACTGGGATTGAACTACATTTAAACCGTCCATTAATGCTGCTTCAGCTAAAATAATACCAGCTAATATAAGTCCTTGACCACCTGAGCCTGTTAGTCTTAATTCTTGATAAACCATGTTATACCCCCTTAGTGAAAGAATCAATTATCTTTTGATACTCTTCAGTATATTCTGGTCTACTGCTTTTATATAATTCTCCAATAACAAACTTACCTTTTCTTTCTTCTTCTGGTAACTTATCATAAGCTGCAATATTTATTGCATTTTCTTTTAGATAATTTATCATATCTACTGCTTCGCCTTTTTTATTTTTCCTACCATAATATGTGGGGCATATGGTCAATGCTTCAATAAAAGAAAATCCTTTATTTTTTATTCCATTTTCTATTTGTTTAATTAGCATGTTTGCAGTATAGACTGTACTTCTGCTTACATAAGTTGCTCCTGCTGCCTTAGCTAGCTCACATAAATCAAAGCTTTTATCTATATTTCCGTAAGGTGCTGTAGTTGCTCTATCTCCTGTTGGAGTAGTTGGTGAATACTGACCACCTGTCATTCCATAGGTATTATTGTTAAATACTATAGTTGTAATATCTATATTTCTTCTTGCTGCATGAATCAAGTGGTTTCCTCCAATAGCAGAAGCATCACCATCTCCTGTAATAACGATTACTTTCAATTCAGGCTTTGCAAATTTTATGCCAGTTGCAAAAGCCAATGCCCTACCATGAGTTGTATGAACAGTATTAAAATCCAAGTATCCAGAAGCCCTTGATGAACAACCAATACCAGAAACAATACATACTTCATCTTTGCTAAGTCCCAAATTATCTATAGCTTTAACTATTGCTCGGGTTACAATTCCATTACCACATCCAGGGCACCAAATATGGGGCAAATGTTCAGTTCTAAAATATTCCTTCACTAAATCACTAGGCATAGTAAACCTCCTTAATAAAATCGACAATTTCTTGAGGAGTTATTAAATCTCCATTGACCCTACCATATTTTTCTACTTTTGTATATCTGCCTGCAACCCTGTCAACTGCTAAATAGTATTGACCTAAATTCATTTCTACAACCACTATACGTTTTACTTTTTTTGATAGTTCTGTAAGTTCTTTTTCTGCAAGAGGCCATATAGTTATTGGTCTAAATAATCCAACTTTCATTCCATTTTCTCTCAATACATCTATAGCTGCTTTGCAAGATCTTGCAGTTGAACCAAATGCTACAATTGCAACTTCAGCATCATCAAGTAAATATTCATCTATCTCCACGATATCATCTTTATTATCTTCAATTTTACTTACTAATCTTTTTATTAATCTTTCTGCTATTTGCCCATTATTAGTAGGGAATCCTGTTTCATCATGAGTTAATCCAGTTACATGGAATCTATATCCTTCGCCAAAACCTGCCATTTCAGGAACTATATCTCCAGCTTTTACTTCAAATGGTTTATATTCTTCAGGAGGACAAGTTGGCTTTTTCCTGTTGTAAATTTCTATTTCATCAATATTTGGAAGCTCAATTCTTTCTCTCATGTGTCCAATAACTTCGTCCATCAGAAGAATTACAGGAGTTCTATATTTTTCTGCGAGATTAAAAGCTCTAATTGTTTTATAAAAGATTTCCTTTACTGACCAAGGATACAACGCTATAATTGAATGTTCTCCATGGGTACCCCATCTTGCTTGCATAATATCCCCTTGAGCTGGTGCAGTTGGCATTCCAGTACTTGGTCCGCCTCTTTGAACATCAACAATTACACATGGAGTTTCAGTTATAACTGCATATCCTATACCTTCTTGTTTCAATGAAAAACCTGGACCACTTGTTGCAGTCATTGCTTTAACTCCTGCAATAGAAGCACCAATTACCGCAGATATGCTTGCAATTTCATCTTCCATTTGTATAAATTTACCTCCAACTCTTGGTAATTTTTCGGAAGATAATTCAGCTATTTCAGTAGATGGTGTAATTGGATATCCAGCATAAAATCTCATACCTGCCAAAATTGCTGCTTCAACACAAGCTTCATTTCCCTGCATTAATTTCACATTTCTATCAACCATATTACTTACCTCCTAGATAAATGGCAAAATCTGGACATCTAAGTTCACATTGGCCACATTGTATGCATGAGTCTAAATCTTTTATATTAACTTTACCATTTTTAATTTCAAGTACATTTTTGGGGCAAAATGCAACACATATTCCACAGCCCTTACACCAGTTTTTATCTACTATAAGAGAAACCTCAGTTTTTATTGACAATTTAATTCCCCCTTTATGCATTCCTTAATTTAATCTTATCAAAGTATATTAATCAATGCAAGATTTATTTCATTTTTATTATATATATATTACTTTTTGCAAGATTAGTTTCATATTTTATTTTTTTGGAAAAAAATAACAAGCCAAAAGGCTTGTTATACTGGGTAAATATTAAATTCTTCATTTAGTAACAATTCATTATCTACTTTATATTTTTTTGCTTGACGCCTCTTAAAAAATTCCAAAGCTACTTGGGGGAATAAGGCATAAGTTAAGACATCTTCATCTTGTTCAATGTATATCTTTATTTCTTCTTTTAATTTTTCCAATTGAGGTTCTAACAAGTCTGCAGGTCTTCCTGTAAAGACTTCATCGTCTCCAATTATCTTCTTTCTTATTTCTTCAGAAATAGGCATTGTTGGTTTTCCATATAAGCCTTTAACATAATTTTTAACTTCTGCTGGTACCATCTTATATCTTTCGCCTAAAACGACATTAAAAACAGCTTGAGTTCCAACCATTTGACTCATTGGAGTAACTAATGGAGGATATCCTAAATCTTCTCTTACCTTAGGAACTTCTTTTAATACTTCATCTAACATATATTCTTTTCCTTGACTCTTTAACTGAGAAACTAGATTAGATAGCATTCCTCCAGGAACTTGATATATCAAAGTATTGACATCTACATCAAACATTTTTGGATTCAATAACCCTTCTTTTATATACTTTTCTTTCAATTTCTTAAAGTAATCCGAAACCTCTAATAATAGTTCCATATTTATATTTTCAGGATAATATGGAGTACCACTTAAAGCTGCTATCATTGGTTCAGTAGCTGGTTGTGATGTTCCGTTTCCAAGTGGAGATATGGCTGTATCTATAATATCTACACCTGCTTCAATAGCTTTCATATACGTTAAGTTCGCAATTCCACTTGTAAAGTGTGAATGTATTTCAATAGGAACTTTAACCTTCTTTTTCATCTCCCTTATTAATTCTTCTGCTACATAAGGTAGCAATATTCCAGACATATCCTTTATACAAATTGAATCAGCTCCCATTTTTTCCATCTCTATAGCCAAATCTACATAATACTTCACATTATGAACAGGGCTTGTTGTATAGCATATAGCAGCTTGAGCATGGCCACCATACTTCTTAGTAGCTTCAAGGGACTTTTTAATATTTCTGACATCGTTTAATGCGTCAAAAATTCTTATGATATCGATTCCATTTTCAATAGATTTTTTTACAAATTCTTCTACTACATCATCTGGATAATGCTTATAACCCAATAGGTTTTGTCCCCTTAACAGCATTTGCAACTTTGTCTTTTTAAAAACCTTTCTTAGTGCCCTAAGCCTTTCCCAGGGGTCTTCATCTAAGAATCTTAAACATGCATCAAAAGTAGCTCCACCCCAAACTTCTAAGGCATGGAAGCCAACATTGTCAAGTTTTTCTGCAATTGGAAGCATATCTTCCAATTTCATTCTTGTGGCTATTAAAGACTGATGAGCATCCCTTAAAATAGTATCAGTAATTTTTATTCCTGACATTTGTCTCCTCCTATCTTGCTTTTTCTATAGCATATAATACAGGGGGATTATTTTTTTGATTAATAAATTCATATTTTAATACATTAAATTTCTTTTGGTCTAAATTAACTAAGAAATTTTCTACTGCATCTTTTTCCTCCAATCCCCCTTTGTGGCCTGTATAACAAGTAATTAATAAAAGTCCGTTTTCTTTTAACATTTCTAATGCTTTTTTTAAACTAATTAATGTTGTCTCCTTTTTTGTAATAATACTTTTATCACTTCCTGGCAAATAACCTAAATTATAAATTATGAAATCTAGTTTTTCATTTATATGTATATCAATATTTTCATGTCCATCTAATATTAATATAACACGATTGTCTAGATTTTCACAAGCCAATTTTTCTTTAGTACTTTCAATGGCTTCTTTTTGAATGTCAAATCCATAAACCTTACCTTGTGGACCTACACATCTAGCTAATAATAGTGTATCATTTCCATTACCAACAGTACAGTCCAAAACAACTTGTCCTTCTTTTACAAAGTTAAGTATGAAATCTCTAGATATCTTAATAGTATTTACTATTTTTTCATAGCTCATTTTAATCACCATTAATTACCAAATTATATTTAAAAAAATAAAAAAGTTCATTATCTTAATTATAAACTCTTTAAATATTCGATTTCATCGTCATTTAAATATCGCCATTTACCAACACCTAATTCTCCTAATTTTAATTCTCCTATTTCAATTCTCTTTAATTTTTTTACAGGATGATTTATTGCTTCACACATTTTCTTTATTTGTCTATTTCTGCCTTCATAAATTGTTATATCTAGAATTGATTCATTTTCATATTCTCTTATTACCCTAATTTTAGCCTTTGAGGTATATCTTCCATCAATTTTTATTCCGTTTCTAAACCTGTCAAGCTCAGATTTTGTTGGAACACCTTCTACTATTGCAATATACCTTTTCGGTATCTTATTGGAAGGATGAGTCAATTTGTAAGTTATATCTCCATCATTTGTGAGTAATAATAACCCTGTGGTATCTGCATCAAGCCTTCCTACTGGATATATCCTTTCTTTTACATCTTCTATCAAATCTGTTACTATTTTTCTATTCTTTTCATCTTTTAAAGTTGTCACATATCCAATTGGCTTATTCAACATGATATATACTTTGTTTTCCTCTGGTTTAATAACTTTATCATTAACTCTAACCTCATCTTTATTTTCGTCTATAACAGTACCCAATTGAGTTACAACTTTACCATTAACTTTAACTTTTCCATTAAGTATCAATTCCTCAGCTTTTCTCCTTGAGGTTACTCCACATAAAGCTATATATTTTTGTAATCTCATATTATCACCTTGCTTATAATGTATTCTTTATTTACCCGTAATCTTTTCCATTAATCTCTCAAAAATATTAGCTTTTTTCACAGTAGTTTTTGCAATTAAATCACTTCTATTAATTAATTTACCATCAAGAAAAGTATAAATAAACCCAATCTTAGTACCCTTTCCTACGGGAGCACTAATACTATCTGGAACCTCTATAGTAATTTTTATCTTATCTTTTTCATCTTCCCTTAATAAATAAGTAAAGCTTGTATCAGATACTAAATCTATATATTTTTTCTTTCCATTTATTAAATCAAGTTTCTTAATGAACTGACCTTTGTCATATATCAAATATGGTTTAAAGTTATTAAATCCATAATCCAATAATTTATAATTATCATTAAACCAATTACTTGCATTTAATGAAACAGCAATTAATCTATGGTTGTTTCTAGTTGCGGAAGAAACTAAACATCTTCCAGATTTCATTGTATATCCTGTTTTTACGCCATCTCCGCCTTTATATTCCCAAAGTGTCTTATTCTTGTTATAATAATAATTATTTTCCAGTCTATCTGATATATAATTCTTCGTGCTAACAATTTTAGCAAATTCTTCATATTTAAAGGCTTCTCTTGTAATTAATGCTAAATCAAAAGCAGTTGTATAATGTAAATCATCATGTAATCCATGTGGATTTGTAAAGTTTGTATTAATGGCACCTATTTCCATTGCCTTTTTATTCATCATGTCAATGAAATTTTCTAAACTTCCGCCAACATGTATAGCAATAGCAACTGCTGCATCATTTCCCGATCTGAGCATTAATCCATATAGCAAATCTTCTAAAGTTACAACTTCGCCTTCTTTTAAATATATACTGGAACCTTCTATCCCAACAGCTTCAGCTGGAATGACTACTTTATCACTTAAATTTCCATATTCTAATGCTATCAACGCAGTCATAATTTTAGTAGTACTTGCCATTGGCATTTTTATATGTGGATTTTTTTCATACAAAATCCTACCTGTATTTGCATCCATTAATATACATGATTTGGCACTTAAATCTAGCTCCTCACTATTTACTATACTTGAACATAAAAATATAATCAACAAAATAACTATATATTTTACCTTATTCATCAGGAAACCTCCCTATTAATCAAAAGAAGCAAGATATACATCCTGCTTCTTACATTATCATATCATTTGAGCTGGTTCTTGATTATTATTTTCACTTTTATTATCGTTTTTATTGTTTACTATGCTTTTTTGAATGTTATCTGCCATTTTTTCTATAAAACTAAATAAATTTGAAAGTGCACTATTGCCTTCATCAACAGTTAGTAATTTTACTTGATCGTTTCCTACTACTATAAAACCTACTGGAGATAAACAAACACCTGCTCCGCTTCCACCGCCAAATGGGAACTTCTCCTCTGATAAATTGTCTTTTTTGTCTTTAGATTTTCCAAATTCACTTCCTCCAGAAGCAAAACCAAAGGATATCCTAGAGACAGGAATTATTACAGTGCCATCTGCAGTATAAACAGGATCTCCAACTATTGTATTTACATCCACCATTTCTTTTAAATTAGCCATTGTAGTTTTCATTAAGCCTTCTATTGGATGCTCTGGCAAAAATACCACCACCTTTTCTTTTCTTCATATATCTGATGTAGATAATAATAATATAAACCAAATTTACTTTTATTATGCACAAAAAAAATATTTGAAACATGTCCTCATGAAACTTTGGAGTTACCATAATATATTTATTGTCTATCTCATTTATATATTTATCTTTCAAAATAAAACTATAGATAAGACAGCTAATGCTCCAAATTATGCCAGTTACAATCCCCAACAAAAATGGATCTTTAATGCCTATTATTATATTTAAATATATTTTTTTTGTTTGCCCCTTATCTATAAAATATCTTAGCAAATCGTAGGCATCTATTTTTTTTAGACCAGATTTAGATTTCTTACTTTCCTTCTCTTTTTTTGTTGAATCTATTTCTTTTTTTATTAATCCAAATAAATAACTTACTGTTACCTTATATTTTGAATAATCAGTAAATTCATAATAAAATTCTATTTTAAGTGGTATTATTAGTAAAATTAATAATATAAAAAGAAAAAGTATTAAAAATACCACTTTACCACTTCCTTATTTTGGTATATCTATATTTTTTCAAAAAAAAGAAAAATAATACTAAAATTAGTATTATTTTTCCAGCTCTAGGTTATCTAAATTATTATTAAACTCTTCAATAGGAGGTAATTGATCTAAACTCTCTAACCCAAAAGTCTTTAAAAAAAGATCAGTTGTTCCATAAAGTATTGGTCTACCAACTTTCTCTAGTCTACCCAATTCAGTTATTAAACCTCTTTCCAATAGTGTTTCTATCGCCTTATCGCATTTTACACCTCTTATTGCTTCAATCTCAGATTTTATAATTGGTTGTCTGTATGCAATAATGGATAATGTCTCTAGAGCAGCATTGGACAGACTCTTTGTATATGTAGGATTCGAAAGTTTCTTAATCCATTCATAGTGTTCTGGTCTAGTAGATAATTGATAAGATTTATTAATTTTCATTATTCTTATACCGCGTCTATTGTAATCAAATTCACTTATCATCTCGTCCAAAAGCTCTTTTACTTCTTCTTCTGTAATTTCAAGAATGGAAGCTATATCTTTTAATTCCAGTGGGTCTCCCCATGTAAACAATAAAGCTTCTATTATCGCCTTCAACTCCCTTTTATCCATAAGCTACTCCTCTTTCTGCCTTTTTATTATAATTAAGTCCGAAAAATCTTTTTCCTGCACAACACTTATGTATTTCATATTCATCAATTCTAAAATAGATAAAAAATATGTTATTATTTCCATTCTTGTACTATCTTCTTTTAATAGATCACTAAAAAAAATTTTATTCTCCTTTTTTAATCTATTTTTTATATTAGAAATACATTTTTCTAATGTGTATTCTTCTCTTTGTATTTCTTTAATATCTAAAATTTTACCTTCTCTGCTTCTCTTTTTTATAATGTTATTTAAAGCCTTTAAAAGATCACTTATATTCATGTTCTCTATTTCTAAATTTTCATTAAAAGTATCTACTATATCTTCTTTAGGTTTATAAAAAACCTTTGACTGTATGCTTTCCATTTCTCTTAATTTCTCTGCAGCACTTTTATACTTTTTATATTCAATTAATCTTTTTACTAATTCAGCCCTTGGGTCTATTTCCTCATTATCTCCTTCACTATCATCTGTTTTTGTTTTTTGTGGAAGTAGCATTTTTGACTTTATTTCCAATAATGTTGCAGCCATTACTAAAAAATCACTTGTTATTTCTAAATTTAAATCCTCCATCTTTTGAAGGTATTCTAAAAATTGCTCTGTTATCAAACTAATAGGTATATCATAAATATCTATTTCTGCTTTTTCTATTAAATGCAATAATAAATCCATTGGACCTTCAAAAATATCTATTTTTACTTTATACTCCATATATTACACTCCATAAATAGTTAAGTATTATATTCAATACATCTAAAACATAAGAAATAATTGGATTTAAAATTTTATCTATTGACTTTGTCCATATAAGAATTACAAGTATTATGTATAAATACCTTTCATATCTATAAAAATTATATTCTAGTTTACCTGGTAGTAAACTGGCCAAGATTTTCGAACCGTCTAAAGGAGGAAAAGGTAGTAAGTTAAATACTCCCAGCATAATATTATACCATAATGTAATTAATAAGATTTTTCGTAATATTGGATTTGATATGTCAATTATAAATACTATAACGCTCATTAAAATAGCAATGAGGAAATTTACAAATGGTCCAGCTAAAGAAACTAAAATCGTGTCTCTTTTTCTATTTTTAAAATTTAAAGGATTAATAGGTACTGGCTTGGCCCATCCAAACCTAAAAATTAATAAACATATAAATCCTATTGGGTCCAAATGTTTTAAAGGATTTAAACTAAGCCTACCTGCATTTTTCGCAGTATTATCCCCTAGAACATATGCCATATAGCCATGAGCTAGTTCATGAAAAACAATCGCAATAAACAATCCTGGTAAATTGTAAATTAAATTCATGTTTTACACCTTTCTGTTAATTTTAATATCAACATTATACAACCTCGACACATAAATGTCGAGGCTGTTTTATTATCTTCCCTTTAAATATGATTTTATGGTCCTACTTAATATATTCAACAAACTAGCTTTTTGCACATCAGATTTAATAACTAAATTAACCCTATCAATATCTTTTCCATCTAATGTAATTATTAATTCTCCAACAACATCTCCTGCAGACATAGGACTTTTAATAATATCTGGTAAAACCAATTCTTTTTCAATGTTGCCAGATTCACCTTTTGGCAATAAAACAAATGCATCCCGTTCTAGCATAACATCTACTTCAAATACTTTCCCTTTTTCAACAGGTATTGTTGCTATAACATCGCCTTTTCTCCCTATAGTGACAGATTCATAATTAGCAAATCCATAATCAAGGAGCTTTTTAGCTTCATCAAATCTAACCTGAGATGATTTAGCTCCAAGTACAACAGCAATTAACTCTAAATCCCCTCTCTTTGCTGAAGCAGATATGCAAAATCCAGCTTCACTTGTAGAACCAGTTTTTATTCCTGTTGTACCTTCATATTCCTTAATCAATCTATTTGTATTGACCATTGTTTGAACGCTGTTCTTATTTTTCCCTACCTTTAAATCATACATATAAGTAGTGAGCCATTCATTAACTATTGGATATTTTAACAGCTCCCTTGACATGATTGCAACATCATAAGCTGAAACATAATGATTTTCACCAGGTAATCCACTGGCATTTGAAAAATGAGTATTTTCCATTCCAAGTTTTTTAGCCCTTTCATTCATCATCTTGACAAAAACTTCTTCTGATCCTGCTATATGTTCAGCCAAAGCTACTGCTGCATCATTAGCAGATCTTATGGCTATAGCCCTAAAAAGATCTTCTACAGTCTGTGTTTCTCCAGCTTCTAAGTATACTTGTGAACCTCCCATCCTCGATGCATGGCTACTTATTACTACTTTGTCATCTAATGATATTTTACCAGAATTTAAAGCTTCAACTCCTAATAACATGGTCATTATTTTAGTTATGCTTGCTGGTGCTAACCGTTCATTTTCATTAAACTTATATATAACTTTACCAGTCTTAGCATCCATTAGTATAGCAGCCTTTGCATCAATCTGTAAATCTGCATAAGCAGTAATACCGATGGAATTTGTGAAGATTAAAAATATTACAATTATAGGTGCAAGTATCCTTTTCACCTTAATACCCCCATTTAATTTATTTATTTTTATATTCTCCACAAATTCCCTACTTATGCAGATTATTAATAATTGACAATATTTGGTTAGTCTTTATTATTGAATTTCTTCATATATTAACTTCTTAGGTTCTTTATTTTTATCTCCTATTATAAAGATATCCAATAATCTATTTTTAACATCTTCAACTTTATCTATGTCATTTCCATGTATATATGCTAAAGTTTCTCCACATTCAACTTTGTCATCAACTTTCTTATTCAAAACAATTCCAGCTGATAAATCAATTTGTGATTCCTTAGTTTCCCTTCCAGCACCTAAAGCTAAAGCGCATTTACCAACTTCTTCAGCATTAATGGATTTAACATAACCATTTTTATTAGATTTAACTTCTATAACATATTTTGCCTTTGGCAAAAGCTCAGGATTTTCTACATAAGATACATCTCCACCTTGATATCTTACTAATTCTTTAAACTTTTCAAAGGCTTTTCCAGAATTCACAACATCAATTAACATCTTTCTTCCTTCTGATTCATTATCTACTTTCCCTGCAAGAACTAATAGCTTTGAGCCTAATATTAAAACTAACTCATACAAATCTTCTGGGCCACTTCCTTTTAATGTATCAATAGCTTCTCTTACTTCCAAAGCGTTACCTACTGCCTTCCCCAATGGTTCATCCATATTGGTTACCACTGCAACAGTCTTTCTTCCATAAAGATTGCCTATTTCTACCATTGATTTAGCTAACTTAACTGCATCGTCTAAATTTTTCATAAATGCACCAGAGCCTACTTTAACATCCAAAATAATCGCATCTGATTCAACTGCTAATTTCTTGCTCATAATACTAGCTGTTATCAATGATATATCATCAACTGTTGCAGTAACATCTCTTAATGCGTATAGTTTCTTATCTGCAGGAGTCACATTGGCAGTTTGGCTACATATTGCTATATTTATTTTATTTACATTTTCTTCAAATTCTTCATTGCTTAACTCAACCCTAAATCCCTTTATTGATTCTAGTTTGTCCAAAGTCCCACCAGTATGGCCTAAGCCTCTACCTGACATCTTTACAAATGGTACTCCACATGCTGCCACCATAGGGCCTAATACCAATGTTGTAGTATCACCAACTCCACCGGTTGAATGTTTGTCTACCTTAATTCCATTAAGCTTTGATAAATCGATTTTATCACCTGAATTTACCATTGCCCTTGTTAGATCCAATGTTTCTCTTTTATTCATTTTGTTTAAATAAATAGCCATTAAAAGAGCTGACGCTTGATAATCAGGAATAAGTCCTTTTGTATAATTTTCTACAAAATAATTAATCTCTTCTGTACTTAATTCATATCCATCTCTTTTTTTCATAATAATATCATACATCCTCATAATTATCCCTCACTTAAATACTGCGAAGTATTTCTATTATTAACTTTTCAAATCTATCTTTAACTTTTAAAGAAGTTTCAACTACTTCTTCATGATTTAATGGCTTATCTAATATCCCTGCAGCCATATTAGTAATGCATGATATGCCCAAAACCTTTATGCTTTCATGATTTGCTACAATTACTTCTGGTACTGTTGACATACCTACAGCATCTGCACCTAATATTCTAGCTAATTTTATTTCCGAAGGTGTTTCATATGTAGGCCCTGTAAGCCACATATAAACTCCTTCTTTAAGCTCCATGCCCAATTTTTCTCCTGATTTTTTTGCAATATCAATTAAGCCCCTATCATATGCCTTTGACATATCTACAAATCTAGGTCCTAGTTGATTCAAATTTGGCCCAATTAATGGGTTCTGCCCTGTGAAATTAATATGGTCTTTTATAATCATTAAATCTCCTGGATTAAAGCTTAAATTTACACCACCTGCTGCATTAGTTACTATTAAATATTTTATTCCTAATCTAATTAGTACCCTTATAGGAAAAGTTACTTCTTTCATGGAATAGCCTTCATAGTAGTGGAATCTTCCTTGCATAGCAACAACATTTTTTCCACCTAGTTTACCAAAAACCAAGTATCCTGCATGTCCTTCAACAGTTGAAACTGGAAAGTTTGGTATATCCTCATATTTAATCTTTACTGGATTCTCTATTTTTTCTGCCAAAGAACCAAGACCTGAACCTAATACTAATCCAATTGAAGGTTCAATATTAATTTTAGATAATATATAATCTTTAGATTCATTAATTTTTGCTAAATAATCCATTTTAACTCCTCCTATGCTCTTGGATGTGAATTATTGTATATTTCTCTTAATTCTTTATTATTAGCCATGTAAGAATATATTTGAGTTGTTGATATATCAGAATGGCCTAAAATCTCCTTAACAGTCCTTATATCAGCACCATTTTCAATTAAATGAACAGCAAAGGAATGTCTAAGAGTTTGAGGAGTAATATCCTTATTGATATTTGCTCTTTTAGTGTACTGCTTAATTATTTTCCAAAACCCTTGCCTTGTAAGCCTTTTCCCACTATAATTTAGAAACAATGGTTCTTTATCATTACATATATTCGCTCTATAATTTGTAATATAATATTTCAATGCTTTTAATGCTTCTCTTCCAATAGGTATAACCCTATAATTTTCATTTTCCCTTACAATAAGTAAACTTGCATCTAATTGGACATCATCCATATTTAGAGATATTATTTCTGAAACTCTAAGACCTGTTGCATAAAGTAGTTCTAACATAGCTTTATCCCTAGCACCTTTAAAATCCTTAGGATTTGGTTGAGATAATAATAAATTAACTTCATCAATGGTTAAAATAGATGGTATTTTCTTTTCACATTTAGGTGATTTCAAATTCATTGTTGGATCTTCATCTATTATTCTTTTGCTCAATAAGAATTGGAAAAAACACCTTATTGAAGCTAAGTTTCTAGAAATAGTTGATGTTGATTTCCCCTTTTTTTGTAAACTCATTAAATATGTAATTACTGTAGTTTTAGTAGTTTCTTTGAAACTAGTTATTTTGTTTTCTTGTAAATATTCTTTAAACTGCATGATATCTCTTATATAGGCTTCTAGTGTATTTTCTGTTAACTTTTTTTCATTTTTTATATACTCTAAATAATCACCAACAATTTTCTCAGACATTATACTTCTCCTTTGCTATTAACTGTTTTTCTATATCATAATAAATTTAACAAAATATTGAGTATAAAACCCTTCTATTATACATCCTAATACTATTAAAAGAGAAAAAACAAGTACTGACATAGAATAATCAGCTATATTTTTGTTTAAATATCTGCGCTTTTTATTTTTTTTCATATTAACAGAGTTAGAGAGGGCTATTGCTGTTACAATCAGTAAACTAGGCAATATAATTAAATACTGTGGCAACAAAGCCATCAAAGAAAACATAAATCCTTTTAATCCATAATTCTTTACTAAAAATCCTACTAAAAAACCTATATTTATTCCATTCCAGCACATTATTATTGGAATAATGATTAAACCTATTCCCATTAAGCCAAATATCCATATAAGAAAAATGACTTTATAGTTAATAAATAGTGAAGAAAGAAAAACATCTTTAAAAGAATATTTGCCATGATTTATATGTTTTAAAAATACATTCATATAGTTTGCTAATTCTATGCTTTTTGTTTTATCTAATCTATTAGCTATAATAGATCCTATTAATATACCTAGTACGAAAGTTATAGCTAATAAAGAATAAAAGATAAAATTATCTTGAAAATGTCGTTTAAACAAGCTTTTAACTTTAAAAAGCATATTTATTTCCCCCTTTGTATACAAGCCTAAAACATAGTATGCAAAGGTGGAAAACATTATCACTTTTATTTGCTATCCAAATATTTTTTTGCAAATAAAATTCCTATAATTGTTTTACTATCAGTTATCTCTCCCCTTTCAATCATTTTCATTAAGACATCAATATTATATTTTTCAACAGTTATATATTCATCTGTATCCTGTTCAGCTTCTTCTTTTACTAGATTGGTTGCTAAAAATAAATAAATCTTCTCATTTGTAAAACCTGGTGATGTATAAAACTCAATTAAATACTCCATTTTTTCTGTCGTGTATCCAGTTTCTTCTTTCAGTTCCCGTATTGCAGTTACTCTTGGTTCTTCATTTATTTCCATTTTTCCAGCAGGAAGCTCTAGTAAAAATCTTTCTACTGCCTTCCTATATTGTTTAACCAAAATAATTGAACCATCATCTGTAATTGGGATAACTGCTACACTTCCAGGATGCTCAACAATTTCCCTTTTAGAGTATTTCTTATCTGGAAGCTCAACTGTATCAACTCTTAAATTTAATATTTTACCTTCATATAATCTTTCTGATTTCATTGTTTTTTCTTCAAACATTATATCCTTCCCTTTCTTTAATTAATTTAATAACATAATTACCAACAGCTCCTAATGTTAAAAAGTATTCTGGATCATCTTTTATGGATCTACCCATGGTAGTTGTTTTTAGGTCAAAATCTTTCATTGCATTAAAAACAAGTTCCCCATCTTCAAATATGACATTATGTTTTTTATCAATGTTATTTTTCATAATCTGTTCCATTAAAAACTCTTCTTTATCTTTTTCTAAATGCGGTAAAACTAAATTTGATTTTGTATTTGTTATTTCAGAAAAAACAGTTATAGTATGATGGCTTATTCCTCTATGCCTAATTCTGCTGTCGTGAAAGCTAATTCTAGGAACAGCTACAGGAAAACCACCAAGGTTGTTTATAGCATCTATAATGTAGCCTTGTTCAATACCTGTAAACCCATATTTAGTACCTGTACCTACGATTCCTGGACCCATAGAAATTATTGTAACATCACTTTTTAATATCTCTTTTGCTGCAATTAGTCCTGTATAAATATTTATACATTCTAAATCTCCACCAAAAGCATGACCTATAGTTATAGTATTTTTTATCAGTCCTTTGTTTTTTAATTCAGATACAGTATTACTAAAATATATCGGTAATGCACCACCATCAGTCATAATGTAATTTATTCCAATATCCTGCTTTAAATATTTCATTGTGGCTACAATAGGTGCAATCATACTATGCAGTGTACCAACTATGAATATATGGTTATCTAGACTTTTAAAGTTTACAAACACATCATGATATGGACTATTTTCTTCTTCTGCTGCTAAACATTTTATTTGATAAGGAGTATATCTTAATTTCATTATATGCCCTAAACCTTCTAAATTCATAGTACAATTGCTATAATTATACATTACAAAATGATACCCACCTGTACCCAAATTTAACTCAACTGCAGTTGTATTTAATACTACTATATCATTTAAGTTGATTTTACCAGTAATGTCTTTATAATTAACAGCCTTATAAGATTTTCCATCTATATCAACATAAATAACTTCTATGTGTTCATCTTCTTTAATTATATCAGTAACAATTCCTTTTTTATAGCTTATCATCTTCATACCTTCCAATCATATCTAAAAATCTTAGGAATTTATTATTATCAATTACCTTTGAAAAAGAAACTTTCTCTGACAGAATATGAATAATAATTAGCATTAGTAGAAATACTATTTTCCCTATCATATTTAAAGAGTTAGCAGCAAATATTCCCAATGTATAGCCTAAAATATTAGAACCAGCATCTCCCATCATTACCATTGCTTTTAAATCTAATTTTATATAAGGTATTAAGATTCCAAAAAATGATAATATTACATAAACATACTTATAGCTTACACTGGCAATTAATAAAACTATTGCAGAAAATACAAACATCTTAACTGCTCTACCAGGTCTTAAATCAAAAAGATTTATAAAATTAGTAAATAAACCAATAATAAATGTATTAACTATAAATTCAACTATATTGTTAGAGATAACTGAACTGATAAAGAGGGAAATGAAAAAACCAAAAACAGCTTTTAATGCCCCAGTTGTTATCTCACCATGAAATAAAGCAGTTAAATGGCCTCTTAACCCTTTTATGTATCTTGTACCAATTAAATCATCTAAAACTCCTAAATACCCCATAAAGATAAATCCTAGAAGATAAATAAGATAAAAGTTATCCTCAAAGCCAAATAGAACTTGAATAACGCCCAAAGTAACAACTTGTACAAAAATAAATACTACTCCTACAGATGTTGGAATTTTTTCAAGTTTATAATTTTCACAAACTATCTTAGCTTTCTTCATCATGTTTATTATTCGAGGTGTAAAAATATAAGATAAAATCAAAGATATAGTAAAACTAAATATCATTATAAAATACATAATTTCACCTTTTATATCCTTTAATGTATAGAATTATTGATGTCTTTAAAATATCATAAAATTGTTTTCCCCTATGTATAAAGCCTTTTAAATTTCTACCTGAATATCTATGCTTCATAGTTACAGGAACTTCTAAAATTTTAAAACCATTATTTATAGTTTGAACTGTCATAGCCAGTTCTATGCCATATCTGTTTGGTATATAATTGATTTTATCTAATACATGCTTTTTATAAACTCTTTGGCCAGATAAAGTAGTTTCTATTTCTACCCCTGTAAAATAATATACTGATTTCTTTGCAAATCCCTTTACAAGCCCAAAGCCACCTTTTACTTCTGCTTTTGGAAATCTGGCTACAGAAACATCACATTTCCCTTTCAATACTGGTTCTATGAGATTTCTTATTTCTATACTAGTCTCTCCTAAATCTCCATCAACTAAAACTAAATAATCATAAGTAATACACTCCACTGCTTTTTTAATGGCGTACCCTTTTCCTCTATTTTTTTCAATATCAATAACTGTAATGCCTAATTGTTTGCAAATTTCTGAAGTATTGTCAGTAGATCCATCATTAACAACGACTATTTCATCTATACAATCAACTTTTTTTAATCCATTAATTGTATCAACAATTAAATCCGCTTCATTATAGGCTGGAATAACAGCTACAATTCTACCTTTTTCCAACATAGATCTCTCCATTTAATAACTATTATTCTCAAAATTGTAATGAGGAATTACACCTATTGCTGTATTTTTTACACCATAATTTCCACTAATACCTTGCATTACTAATATCATCGCCACCTTGCCCATAATAGTATCTACATTATCTACAGTAGAAATTCCAAGAGTTTGATATTTTGGTATATACGAAAAATCAACATTTAATTTTTCTACTCCTATTATAGGTATATTATAATTTTCTGCAACTTCTACTATAATCTTATCCACCTGATTAATCCTGTTTGCAGGGTCTTCTTTACTACCACCACATATTATTATGTAATCAATATTTTCATCATATTTTCCCAATAATTCAATAAAGCCTTCTTTCTCCAATTCACTCAGTAAATAATTCTCATTACCTCGTATTATTGATTCTGTTATTAAAGATACTATCTCCTCAACTGGATTCCTTGAATTATGAATATTAAATCTGTTAAGAAAACTATCTATATAATCTTTATTAACTATATCTTTATTAATCGTTGTTACATTTACTACTTTTGCTCCAGCTAACTCAAGATCCCTGCCAATACCTGATGTAACATAATCATTATTAGTTTCTATAATAGCTATATTTAAACCATTTAATTTATTCTTTATTATATGATTATAAGTTAGTTCAATGTACCTATCCCTAACTTCAATTTCATCCTCTAAAACTTTTTCATTATTCTTCAGCCTTTGGTTTTCTTCTAATAGAGACTCTAATTGAGTTTCAATCATTTCTGAAATATTTTCTTTTTGTTCAATGACAAATTTTTGAGTATTCATAGTAAAACCAATTAAAATTCCTATTCCTAAAGCAGCAAAAATTGCAACGATTGATATTATGTAAAATTTAAAACTAGGTAGCATATGAATCCTCCTTAGAAGTTAAAAAGTAATCTCAACTTTATCTTCAGTAATGTAAGTAAGTACCGAGTTAAAGGGTTAATTACAATTAAAATAATTATAGGTATAAAAGCAGCTACTAAAATAAGCCATAAATATCTAGTTTTAAAAGATGATTTATAAAGCTTATTTACACCTTTAGCATCAACTAGTATGCCACCCACCTTGAGCCTAACTAAAAAAGTACTCGCCATTCCTGGCCTTCCCTTTTCTAAAAAATCTATCATATTAGTATGAGTTCCTACAGCAACGATTAAATCAGCATTTTTTTCATATGCTAATAAAAGAGCAATATCCTCACTGGTACCTGGCGAAGTAAAAATTTTCGATTTTAATCCTAGATTTTCCACCCTTGATAATCCTGGAGCCCTTCCATCTGTATAAGCATGTACAATTATTTCCTTTGATTTCATTAGACAATCATCAGATACACTATCCATATCACCAATTATAATATCTGGAACATATCCAAATTCTAAAAGTGCATCGCCACCACCATCAACACCTATTAATACAGGTTTAACCTCATCAATATAAGACTTAATAGCTATTAAATCTTCTTTATAATCTTTTCCTCTAACCACAATTAATACATGTTTCCCTTGTATTTTAGTTTCAGTCTCAGGTATCTTTATTTTCCCAGTAACTAATGATTTCTCCTTTTTAGCATATTCCAATGTATTTTCAATAAACTTATCTAACTCTTTCTCTATATTATCATAACCCAATTTTGTTAATTCTTCAATCTTACTATTATTAAGTAACTCACACCTTGCAATTTCTTCTCCTTGAAAAATTATTTTATCTTCATAAATTTCAATAATTTCCCCTTCAACAATTTTATCAAAAAAATCTTCATCTTCCACTTCGAAAATAGGGATATTTTTTTCCATTAAAACTGCTGGACCCCTATTTGGATATCTTCCGCTAATGGTTTTTTCAGTATTTATAACGCAAGCTACTTTTTTCTCTGCTAATGATATGGCTGCCATTTCATCTAAATCCCTATGAGAAATAATTGCTATATCATTATGATTTAATCTATTAACTAATTTTTTTGTTTTCCTATCTTTTTTGGCAATTCCTTTTATATGCATAATAACCTCCAAAGATTATACAACTATTATTGACAACTTTTATTTTATTATATCATAATTAACACAAATAAAAACATCCTCCTAACATGGAGGATGTTATGATACTGCTTCTTGTTCCAGCCTTAATTTATCAGCAATTAATGCTATAAATTCGCTGTTTGTAGGCTTGCCTTTAGCATTATTAACAGTATAACCAAATAGTTGATTAATAGTATCTAATTTCCCTCTAGTCCAAGCAACTTCTATAGCATGTCTTATAGCTCGTTCTACTCTTGATGGCGTTGTATTGTACTTACTAGCAATAGTTGGATAAAGTTCCTTTGTAATAGCTCCTAGATAATCCATATCTTTTACTACCATCATTATAGCTTCCCTTAAATATAGGTATCCTTTAATATGAGCTGGAATGCCTATTTCATGGATGATCTTTGTTACCTTTGCCTCTAAATTGTTTTCTAATGAATGCGATTTATTTACAGTATAGATTTCATCCTTTTCATTAACACTTGGTACATTATCTGAAGAAGCAATTTGTTTTAACCTTTTAATGAAAACTTGAAAATCAAAAGGTTTTACAACATAATACTGAGCACCTAATTCAATTGCTCTCTGAGTAATTTTATCTTGTCCTACTGCTGAAAGTACAATTACTTTAGGAAAATACCCATCTTCTATTTTATGTAACCTTTCTAAAACTTCTAAGCCATCAAGATGAGGCATTATAATATCAAGTATTAACACATCAGGTCTCTCTTTTTCAATAATCTGTAATGCTTCAATGCCATCTTTTGCAATACCAATGACCTCAAATTCCTCATACGATGATATAAATCGATTCAAAATATCACAAAATTCCCTGTTATCGTCTGCAATTACAATTCTTGTTCTACTCATTTATTAATCCCCCTGTATGAAATTTTTGTTATAATTTATAAATATATATTCGACAAATATATAAAAACTCCTTCTTTTTTTATATAAAATTTTTTAATTTTTAAAAAAATCCCTAGGATTCCCTAGGGATTTTTTGATTTTCTAACATCCATTCTATAAATATTCCATATCCTTTAGTAGGATCATTTACAAAAACATGAGTGATAGCTCCAATTAATTTACCATCTTGAATTATGGGACTACCACTCATACCTTGAACAATCCCACCAGTCAGTTCTAAAAGCCTCTTATCTGTAACTCTAATTATCATGCTTTTTTGTTCTGGTTTAGTCTGAGGTTGAACTTTTAAAATTTCCACCTCAAATTTTTCTACTTTATCATCGTTAATGGTGGTATAAATATAGGCTTTCCCTTCTTTTACTTCTTCTTTAAATCCAATTGGTATTGGTTCATTAGTTATAGTGTTTAAATACTCTTTTTTCAAAGTCCCAAAAATACCAAACAAATTATTTGATGTTATATCACCAACAATGTCATTTGCCTCGTAAAAAACTCCTCTAATTTCTCCAGGAGAGCCTTTTTTCCCTTGCTCAATTTTAGAGATTTTTGCATTCATTATTTTCCCCTTGTCAACTGAGAGTAATTTCCCAGTATCAGAATCTACAATTCCGTGACCTAATGCACCAAATGTTCCATTGTCTTTATCTATATATGTTAAAGTACCAATACCAGATGTTTTATCTCTTACCCAGATACCTAATCTGTAATTATTATCTTGTAGACATTGTATTGGGGTGGCTTCTGTAATAAATTCTGCTTTATTCCTTTGGACTAAAATTTTGACCTTTTTGCCTTTTATTTCATTAAGAATTTTTACTACATGTTCAGCATCATTTACTTTTATTCCATCAATTTCTAAGATACTATCTCCAACTTTAATTCCTGCATCTCGGGCTGGACTATATCTTTTATTATCTACACCAATAAGATCTGTTACAGCAACCACTAATACGCCTCTTGTATTAAGCCTTACACCAATTGCATTTCCACCAGGGATTAACTTAGGTCTATCAACTACACTTACAGTATAGTTTTTAACAGGAATAATCCCAAATAACTTTATCTGTATTTCAGCATTACCTGTATCAATTCCATTTATTGAGTATGTCTTTTTTAAACCTATATTTTCTGAATTACTTGAGATGGCTTCTATTACATTATCCTTTTCTTTATTGCTATTAGTACTTAAATAAAATGGAAAAGTTATATCTAAATACTTATTTTCTCCTTTAATTATTTTTATATCTGAAGGAGAAAATAAGATTTTGTTAGTCTGAATTGTAAAACTTAATAAAATTAATATAATAAATAATAATATTAATTTTTTCTTAAACCTAAGTTTTTCCAAAAATTATCACTCTCCTAAAATACTTTTCTTTTGTTCACCTCCTATCTGAAATTTCATATTTAATTTAGCCTTTTTTGTGTTGATTTATTCTATATAAATATTTTTTTAAATGGGAACTTACTTCAACTTTGGCATAAAAAAAGAGTTTTGATTTTTATCAAAACTCTTGAAACTATTTCATAATTTTTTTATTTTTTTAATTTTTTTGACATCTCAATCAATTCTGAAGCATGCTTTAATGTAGTCTCTGTCATATTAAATCCGCCCAAAAGCCTTGCCATTTCTTGAATTCTTTCTTCATCGGAAAGTTTTACTACTTCTGTAATTGTTCTATTACCCGTACTTGTTTTATTTATTACAAAATGACTATCTGCAAAAGCAGCAATTTGTGGTAAATGTGATATGCAAATTACTTGATGATTTTTGGAAATATTATATATTTTTTCTCCAACTACTTGAGCAGTTCTTCCAGAAATACCTGTATCAATTTCGTCAAACACTAAAGTAGGTATTTTATCTAAAACAGCTAAAATACTCTTAAAAGCAAGCATGATTCTTGACATTTCTCCACCAGATACGATTTTTGATAATGATTTTAAATCTTCCCCTGGATTAGTTGATATCAAAAACTCGATTTTGTCAAAACCAAAAGGAGTGAAATTTGATGTCCTACTGAAATCAACTTTAAACTCTACCTTCGTCATATTTAATTGGGATAATTCCTTTTTTACTTTATTTTCTAATTCCCCAGCAATTTTTTTTCGCATTTCTGAAAGAAGAGTGCAGTTTTCTTCTAAGGTTTTTTCTAATTCTCTTATTTTATTTAATGATTTTTGATATTCCTCTTCAAAGTTTAAAAGCTTGTCCAATCTTTCTTCTGCTTCATCTCTAAATTTAAATATTTGCTCAATAGTATTTCCATATTTCCTTTTAAGTTTATTAACCAAGTCTATTCTTTCATGTAAATAATTTAATCTTTCTTGATCAATATCTATATTATTAAAATAATAATTTAATTCACGATTTATATCCTGTAATTCATAATTTATATCAGATAACCTGTTGTAAATTACTTGCAATTTCTCATCATATTCTTTAACTTCAGATATAAGAGATAAAGACCTGTTAATTAAATTAATAACTCCTTGATAACTATAATCTTCATTATCTAAACATGATAATGCCATTTCTATGGACTGGGATATCTTATTTATATTTGAAAGTTTCTTAAATTCTGCCTCAATAGCATATTCATCTTCTTCAGTTAGATTTGCTTCATTAATTTCATCTATTTGAAACTTTAGAATATCAATTTCCCTGTCTCTTTCGCTACTGTTTATGGTCAAAGAGTTAATTTTTTTCTTCTCTTCTTGCAACTCATCATAAATTTTTCTAATTTTTGATTTTAACTGTACAAACTGCTCATCCCCAAATGCATCAATCATAAGTAAGTGATTATTAATATCTAATAAAGATTGGTGCTCATGTTGACCAAATATATCTACTAACTTAGTTGTGATTGATTTTAACATCGATAAATTAACAGTTCTTCCATTAACTTTGGAGATACTTGGTCCATTGGAATATATTTCTTTTGTTATAATCAATAAATTATCTTGGTCAATATCAATTGCCAAATCCTCTAAAATTGGTTTTAAACTGGGTACATCTTCTATATAAAAGACACCTTCTAATAATGATTTATTGCAGCCAGAACGGATAAATTCCTTGCTTGTCCTAGAGCCAAGTATCATGCCTAGAGCCTCAATTATTATAGATTTACCCGATCCAGTTTCCCCTGTTAACACATTAAGGCCTTTAGTGAAATTTATCTTCATATTATCTATAATTGCAAAGTCTTTTATATTCAATTCCACTAACATAAAATACCCCCAAAGTTAAATAAAATTAATTAAGATTTTCATGAGCTTCCTCAACAATTTTAAAAATATCATCTGAATTAATTGTCTTTTCATCATTGTTTTTTAAATATATTAGAAATTCAATATTTCCAGTAGCACCAGTTATGGGTGAATAAGATAATCCACAAATTCCAAATCCCAAACTTCTTGAAAACTCAACAATAGAACTTATTACTTCACAATGAGTGTCCTTTTCTCTTACAATACCTTTTTTCCCTACTTTGTCTCTTCCTGCTTCAAACTGAGGTTTTATTAAAGCAACTACTTCACCATCTTCATTTAAAAGGCTTTTTGCAACTGGCAAAACTAATTTTAATGATATAAATGAAACATCAATTGTAATGAAGTCAATTTTTTCATTTATATCCTCATAGGTAACATTTCTAATATTAGTTCTTTCCATCACAATAACTCTAGGGTCATTTCTTAATCTCCAATCAAGCTGTCCATAACCTACATCTACTGCAAACACTTTTGACACACCGTTCTGTAACATACAATCAGTAAATCCACCTGTAGACGCACCAATATCCATTGCTACTTTGTTAAATAAATCTATGTTAAATAACTTTATAGCCTTTTCTAACTTCAATCCTCCTCTGCTGACATAAGTTAGAGGATTGTCTTTTATAACTAATTCTACATCTTCATCAAGTTTTTCCCCTGGTTTATCTATTCTTTTATTTCCTACAAATACTGAACCTTCCATTATTATTCTTTTCGCCTTTTCCCTAGATTCAACTAAACCTTTTTCTACTAATAATATGTCAACCCTTTTTTTCACCTAAACCCTCCATATTATATAATTCTATCTATAAGTTTTCTTGTTAAAGTTTCAAAAAATTCAGTATCCCTATTTCTTAATTTTTTCAAACAACTGATTGCATTATTACTATATTTTTCTACAGCTTCTTTTCCTTTATTAATATCATAAAAAGTCAAATATGTTAACTTTTTTATGTTAGAATCCTTATCAATATCTAAAATATCATCTCTTATCTGATAAGCAAGCCCTAAATTTAAGCCAAAATTTCTTATTAATTCTATTTCTTCATCATTCGCTCCTCCAATTATAGCACCTGAAACTAGGGCTGACTGTATCAGTGCAGCAGTTTTTGCAGTATACATAAATAGTAATTTTTCATTAGTTACGGTGTCATGGCTTAATAATAAATCTACTACTTGTCCACCTATCATGCCATAAATACCTGAATATTTACTTATTTCTTTCAGTGCCCTTGTATATTTTTTATAATCATTCATATCTTTTGCATTATTATCAATAAAATCTAATGCAGTTTCAAAAGCTAAATTTAATAGTCCATCACCTGCTAAAATAGCCATAGCATCTCCAAATACTTTGTGATTAGTAGGTTTTCCTCTCCTAAAATCATCATTGTCCATGGCAGGAAGGTCATCGTGTATCAATGAGTATGTATGAATCATTTCTATAGCAATGGCAAAAGGAATAATTTCATCAATATTATTATTAAACATTTCATAGGATTTTATAGCCATTACAGGTCTTAACCTTTTGCCTCCAGTAAATAAACTATATTCCATTGATTCTAGTATCCTTCTTTGAAAGCAGTCTTTATTTTGTACAATTTTTCTTAATTCAGAGTCTATTAAGGATTTTATTCTTTCTAATTCTTCATTAAAATTCATATTATACCTCCACAGAAAAGCTTTCTTCTTTCAAACCTTCATCATTCTCTAATATTATTTTTATCTCTCCCTCAGCTTTGGTAATCAAATCTTTACAGTAATTATACAATTCAACACCTCGTTTAAATTTCTCTATAGACTCATTGAAAGTGCAGTTTTCATTTTCAAGCTCACTAATAATTTTTTCTAATTCTGAAATAGCTTCTTCATAAGTCAAATTCATTGATATTATCCTCCTTATCAATATCTTTTACGATTGATAAGATTTTGCCATCCTTTAATAAAATTTTTAATTCATCATTTAACTTTACATCATTTATTGATTTCACAATATTATCATTTGCATTTACAATTACAGCATATCCTTTTTCTATGAGTAAATATGGGTTAAGAACATCCAATTTTATTTTTAATTCTCGAAGTTTTGCATTTTTTGAATCTATTTTTTTCTCCATTATAAAAGATAAATCTTTTAGAAGATTGTCTATATAGATTTTTTTATCTCTTAACTGAATTAATGGGCTATACAAATTTAATCTTGTTTTTAAATTTTCTAATTCCAAGTTATAATGTCTAAATTTATTATTTACAGCTCTCTTAAGGCCTTCAAATCTATTATCTAATTCTCTCAATAAATATGTAACCTCAGGTACAGCAAGTTCTGCTGCAGCAGAAGGAGTTGGTGCCCTTAAATCTGCAACAAAATCAGCAATAGTAAAATCCGTTTCATGTCCTACTGCACTTATGACAGGAGTTTTTAACTTGAAAATCCTCCTAGCTAATTTTTCGTCATTAAAAGCAAATAGTTCCTCAATGGAACCTCCGCCTCTACCTACAATTATTAAATCAATGTCATTTCTGCTATCTAAATATTCCAATCCCTTACATATTTCTTCCGGTGCATTGATACCTTGTACTAATGTTGGATAAACCAATATATTGCATGGTGGAAATCTTCTTTTTATAATTGTGATAATATCTCTAATGGCAGCTCCTGTGGAAGAAGTAACTACACCAATTTTCTTTGGCATAAAAGGAATTTTCTTTTTATGTTCTTGAGAAAATAAACCTTCCTTTTCCAATTTGCTTTTTAATTCTTCAAAAGCTTTATATAATTCTCCAATGCCACTTAATTTTATCTCTTTTACATATAATTGATATTCTCCATCTCTTTCATATACTGAAACATAACCAAGGGCAATTACCTTCATTCCATCTTCTAATTTAAAATTTAAATTATCAGCATCTCCCTTAAACATTACTGCTTTTATCTTGCTCTTATCGTCTTTTAAATTAAAATACAAATGACCACTGTAATGTTGCTTAAAGTTTGAAATTTCGCCTTCAATAGAAATATTAGATAACACAATATCAGTTTGAAGTAACCTCTTTATATAACTATTAACTTCACTAACCTTTAAAGGCTTAAGTTGCATTATTACCACCATTATTATCTTTATCAAGGGATCTTACAATACTTCCTAATACACCATTTATAAATCTATATGAATCTTCATTGCTGTATTTCTTGGCTATTTCTATTGCTTCATTGATAGAAACTTCAATAGGTATGTCGTCTCTATAGAGTATTTCATATAGAGCAACTCTTAATATTGCTAAGTCAACCTTTGCTAACCTATTTATTTTCCAACCATCTAAAGTATTTTCTATATAAGTATCAATGGTTTTTAAATTATCTTTTATCTTTACATAGGCATCAGTTATATATTCTTTTTCAGCTTGATCAAAAGAAAAATTTTCCAAGAAAGATGATAATGCTTCATCCGAAAAATCATCATTTATTTCCATTTGATAGATTAATTTCATGGTTCCTTCTCTTGCTTGTTTCCTTCCCATATTTCCTCCCATTATACCTTTTTTAATATCTAAATTACCCTCTGAACTACAGAGGGTAAATATATTTTATTTTACTCTAGGCTCATCTTCAGTATCAGTTTTCTTAGCGAAATTAACACCTTGTACAAAAACATTTACTTCAACTACTTCTAATCCTGTCATAGTTTCTACTGTTTTCTTTACATTTTCTTGAATTTTTTCACCTAATTCTTTAATTTTAGTACCATAATCAACAATAATATATAAATCTATAGCAGCTTGCTTATCGCCTACTTCCACCTTAACTCCCTTGGAAGTATTCTTCATCCCAAGGATATCAGCAATTCCGCCCGTAATTCCACCACTCATACCTGCAACTCCTTCTATTTCTGAAGCTGCAATTCCAGCAATAGTTGCTACAACATCTTCTGATATCTTAACACTGCCAAATTCATTTGTATCATTATTTATTAACTCGTTCATTATTAACACCTCCAAACATCTTCTGTTTTAAATTTATTATATCAGAGCCAATAAGTATTTACAAACATTTCTATTGTTTTTTCATTATTTTAATATCCTTAGCATCAAAATCTGTTTCAGATTTGACTATTTCAAGTATTTTAACCATATCTTGCTCTGTCAATTCAGGTGCAGATACTACAACTTTAATGTCTTTATCAGTTAAAAATACAATGGCATCATCATATCCTTTGCTTTTAATCAAACCTTCAATATGAAGTTCAATTTCTGAATTATTGCCTATTCTCATTATTTCTCTTTGAGCATCAGCTCTGACAGCTTCGGAGGTGTTTTCATCCTTAATTATTTCTTGCAATCTATCAACTAAAGTAGCCCTTAATTTGTCTCTAGATAGCCTATATTCTACAAAGTAATTCTTGTTATCCTTAGCAGCATCTGAATACATGGTTTCTAAAGCTTCTTCTTCATCGCTTAAAGTCGTTTCAATTATATCAACATGGTCAGTGATGTCTGAAACCAACTGACCATCACTTTCACTTAATTCTAAGTTTCTTGCCATTTCCTCAAGTTCATACCTTTGATAGTCTTTTGATGATTTAATTTGTGCTTGTTGAGTTAAATAATGATTTAAGTATCCAGTAAAAACTAATAATATAACAAGTAAACCAATAAATACAGGTTTTTTAATTTTTAACATATTAAAACCCCCTTTTTATTTACTAGGATATACTTGAACTTGATTCCCCTTAACACCTAGTACTGTTTTTACAGCTTCATAAAGTTTCTCTTTTACTTCCGGATCTTCAGCACCTTCTGCCACAACAATAACACCCAATACTTTTGGTTTAATTTCTTTTACAACCAATAGTGATCCATCGCTTCCTCTAGTTACTACTTGTGTAGTCAAATCTTCCCGTTGAACTTGCCTTGTACCTCCTTCTCCATCATTTTCAACAATATTTTCACTTGATTTAGTAGTATTTGTTGCAGTTACCTTTTCTACGCTGTTTTCTAATGTAACCATTACATTGACCTTCCCTACTCCATCTAGCTTGCTAAGGATATTTTCTAGTTTTTTTTCTAAATAAGCGCTGTAATCAACTTCCTCTTCATATGAAATTTGAGTCTTAAATTCGCTTTCTGTGCTGACTGTTGCTTTTCTAGAATCAAGTATATAGTTAGCTATAATTAAAAATATGATGGATATTATTAATATTATGAATAAATTGTTTATAAACTTTTTATTATTATTCATGTTTTCTAAATGTTTTTTAATTTTTTCTAATATATCACTCATCTCTTCCACCTAACCCCTTTTTATAAATTTTTATGTTTATTTTTTCTTTTTCAATGCCATACTTATCGCTTATCAACTCCTTTATATTTTCATTAGTATTATCTTCTATAAATTTATCATCTAAATTTTTATTTATTTCTACAGGTTCTATCTTTTCAATTTTAATCTTTCCGTTTTTATTATCTAAGCTTTTTTCTCGAATATATATTACTAAATTTTCAACTTCACCATAGTTCTCATTATTCTTCATGATTGAAATATTACTATCTATCAGTTCATATTCGGTTTCTTCATTTATTAAATTTCCTATATCATTCATAATTTTTTCTGTATAAATTTTCTCTATCTGCTCCTCTTGCTTAGTATAGAAATCTTCAAATTCCATGTTAAATGTATCTGGCTTCATATAGTTAAATACAACCTTATCTATATTTAAATCTAGTTTTAAAAGCTTAACAAATGGATTAATAATAGTAAAAATCACAAGAAAACCTATTACTAACCTTATATATCTCTTTAGACTACCTTTTGGCATTACCAGTTCTGCAATTGAAATAAGTACGAATAAAATGACCAAGTCTTTTAACCATGAATTAATAAATGAAACTACCCCCATATAACCACCTACCTCAGCATGAGTAAGTTATTCCCTGTTTCTACGATTATAGTTATAGTAATAAAAAACATCGTTCCAGCAGATATTAAGCTTATCAAAACTAATGAAAGTGATTTTCCTACCTGGCTAAAAAATTCAATTAAATTGCTTGATGCAATTGGCTGTATAACTGCTGATATTAATTTATAAACAACAAGAACTGCAAAAACTTTCATTATAGGAGTTACACAAATTAATAAAAGAATCATAAGGCCAATAAAACCAATGCCATTTTTTAATATAGCTGAATAACTTACTACTGCTTCTACAGCATCTGATAAAAAGCCACCTACTATTGGTATAAATGTGTCTACTGCAAATTTAGCAGTCCTTATGGTTAATCCATCAATTTTGGAGCCAAAACCATAAATAGTAATTATGCCAATAAATAATGTTAATGCTACTGAAATTACAACAGCAATAACTTGTCTTACTAGTTCTGATAATTTACTGAATTCCAATCTGTTAGATATGTTTGAAATTATGCTTACTACGAAGGAGAAAAATATTAATGGCAGTATAATATTCTTTATTAAAATGCCTACAAAATTTACAATTATAAGTATTAAAGGATGAAATAATATTTTCGTATTTGGACCAGAGGTTGCTGTTAACAAAGTTAATAAAATTGGTAATATGGCTTGCATAAAATCAACCATTTTATCTACAGTTGCCCTTGCATAGTTAAGAATCTCATTAAAACTAGTTATTACTAAAATCCCTATTAAACAATACGTAATATAGTTAGCAAGCTCTGCGACTGATGATTTTTCGAAAGAAGATTGAAGATTTGTTAATATTGACGAAAGAATAGTAATAACTAATATTTTGGCTAGCAGGCTAAAAGATATTTTCAATTCTTTTAAGAATATATATATTAGGTTTTTACCAATCTCTTGGAAACTAACGGAAATTTTCCCTGTTATCAAATCCTTAAGAAAATTTCGTAGATTAATGTTTGGTGAAATTTCATTTTCTTTGAAAGAATCTTGTAAAAAATCTTCCAAATCATTTAAATTTAATAAATCTAATTGTTCATCGATGATAAATAATTCACCATTATCACCATAAGCTATTTGTCCAAATAGTATTAAAAAAACAGAGAACATAATAATTAATTTTTCCATAATTTCACCTTTAGGTAAGTATTTTTAAAATCATTTCCATCAATGCTAGTAATATAGGTATTGCAAGAAACATAATTAAGACTTTTCCTCCAAGTTCTATTTTCATTGCTATATTTTCTTGTCCGGAATCCCTTGAAATTTGTGCTCCAAATTCCACAATATATGCCATTCCTATGATTTTTAGTATTGTTGAAAAATAAGTAAACTCGATGTTAATTCTTCGAGCTAAAGTATTTAATGAATCAATCACAAAGGATAATTCTTCTAAAATCATTAGGAAAATTGCAATGCCAGTTAATAAGCTAATGAACATTGGAAATTCTGGTCTAATTTCTTTAAGCAATACAATCAAAACTGTAGCTATTATGCCAAGGCTTACTATTTTAATGACATCCATATTTGACTCCCCTTGCTAAAGCCTAAAAATAACTTTCAAGTTTTCAAATAGCTTACTGATTAAACTAACAACCATACTAAATGCCACTATTAGCCCTACAACTGTAACAATAAAAGCATATTCTTCTTTTCCAAATTTATTTAGAAGAGAATGAATTATCCCCACTAATATTCCTAGACCTGTAATTTTTAGAATTAAATCAATTTCCATGATAATCCTCCTATACAAGTAAAATTATTAATCCTATTCCAGCTAATACTCCTAAATTTCTATATAATTTCTCATTTTTGTTTTTCTCTATTTTTGCATCTTCAATTTGTGCTTCTATTTGATTTAAGACAATTTTAAAAACCTTACTCTGATCATGCCTATCAGATGAACCCAACACTCTACCTAATGAAAGCATAATCTCTACATCTTCCTTTTTTAAGTTCATTTTTCCATATAGTTCATCTTCTATTTCAAGAAAACTCTCAAAGACGAAACTTCTTTTTTTTTCTAATAAATCATCTTTAATTTTTTCAAATATATATGACACTCTAGGATTTCCTTTTTTATATACATTTGATAAAGCAGTTGGCAATGGAGTAGCACCATACACAATTTCTGTTTCTAAAATTTTAATACACTGCTCCAAAGACACTAAATTTTCATACCTTAGTGTAAATCTTTGCCCATAGCAATACCCTAAAATTGCACAGGTGATAAATATTATTGCTAATGATAATGTTTTAAGAATGAGCATTTTAAGCCCCCTTCTTTAAATAGATAGGGTTGTAATTTCTATCAGCTAATGCTTTAACTGTTCCTACACCATTTGATCTATCTAAAACTATATATCTTTCAAAAACCTTCTCTTCAAATATTCCTTTCATGCTTTGCTTTTCTCTTATTTCTTGAATACTGCTGCCATGAATGGTTGCAATTAACTTGATTCCAGCCCTCAGTGCCTCATGTATAGCTTCAACATCTTTTTTCCCGCCTATTTCATCAACTGCAATAATTTCCGGAGATAAAGACCTAATAGCCATGATAATGCCATCTGATTTTAGACATCCATCTAATACATCTGTTCTAATACCAATATCTTTTTGTGGAATTCCATTATACATACCAGCTAGCTCAGATCTTTCATCTATTATGCTGACTTTAAAACCTTTATAAAAACTTGAACCATTACTTAAATTTCTAACTATATCTCTTAATAGAGTTGTCTTCCCACATTGAGGAGGTGAAATAATCAATGTATTATAAAAATACCTTTTGTCATTTATTAAGTAGGGCATTAAAAAATTTGAGATCCCAATCTTTTCTCTTGCAATCCTAATATTTAATGAAGAGATATTCTTTATATTTTCAATACCATTTTGACCATAAACCACTTTCCCACCAATTCCTATTCTGTGGCCACCTGCTATTGTAATGTAACCATTTTTTATTTCTTCCAAATATGCGTAAGGTGAATAATTGCTAATTAATTGAAAAGTTGATTCTATATGTTTTTCATTTACTATCACTGCTTTAGATATATCTTCAGTTATTTCTCCATTCCTAGATACAAAATAATCATTTCCTTCATAATAAATCATCAATGGCATTCCTCTTTTTAATCTGATTTCTTCTATTTTCCCTTTTATATGAAATGGGATTTTTAATAGTGTATCTCTTAGTACTTCATTTAAGTTTTCTACTAAAGAATTGTATATTTTTATCTCTTTCATCCCAACATGTCCCTCCTTTGTAATAATTCTATGATTAAGTAGCTTTTATATTCCAAAAAAAATAAGAGATTCTAAAGTTTGACTTTAGAATCTCTTATTTATCATAATATTTAATTATTCTGTTGGCTCCTTCATTATTTCATCATCTTCATATTCATCATCACAATATTCGCAGTCTTCATCGTCACAATAATCATCGAAATCAAAATCATCTTCGTCATCATATTCGTCATATTCATCATAATCATCGTAGTCATCATATTCATCGTCAGAATCATAAATTTCATCTTCTACATCAGCTAAATCTTCATCGATGAAGTTTACATATTCTTCTAATTCCATTTGATTTTCAATTGTTTCTTCCAATACATCTGCAAAATCTTCTAAAACTCTTACGATCTCCAATAGTAACTTTCCTTCTTTTGAACTTTCTTGGATGCCAAGACCATCAGCTAATCCCCTTAGATAGGAAACGCGTTCTTTTAAAAAATCCATGATTTTCCCTCCTAAAATAATACTATTAAAATTATACCCTATTTTCTAGATAAATACTCGCCAGTTCTTGTATCTATTTTTATTATGTCTCCAACATTTACAAATAAAGGTACATTTATTGTTGCTCCTGTTTCTACAGTAGCTGGTTTTGTTGCGCCTGTTGCTGTGTCTCCTTTAACTCCTGGCTCAGTATGAATAACCTTTAATTCAACAAAGTTTGGTGGCAATACTTCAAATGGTTTTCCTTTATAAAATCTTACTGTTGCAAAATCGTTTTCTTTTATATAAAGCATAGCTTCTTCTACAGCTTCCCTATCTAAAGGCAATTGTTCATAGGTCTCAGTATCCATGAAGTAATAAAGTTGACCATCATTGTATAAGTATTGCATTTCCTTAGTTTCAATATGTGCCTTTTCAAACTTGTCAGTTGGACTAAAAGTAACATCTTTAATCGCACCGGACATCACAGATTTAATTTTAGCTCTAACAAAAGCAGCTCCTTTTCCGGGCTTAACATGTTGAAAATCTATTACTTGATATACATCTCCATCCATTTCAAAAGTTACGCCTTTTTTAAAATCACCTGCTGTAATCATCTTTTAACCTCCTATATTTCTTAATCTTGATTCAATAATTTTATAGCTTCCATAGCTATTAAATAGCTATATATACCTAATCCAGTAATTTGTCCAAGGCATACGGGTGCAATAACCGATTTAGCCCTAAACTCTTCTCTTCTATAAATATTGGATAAATGTACTTCTATAACTGGTATATCAAGAACTTCTATGGCATCCCTGATTGCTATGCTATAATGTGTAAAAGCAGCAGGATTAATTATGATACCATCAATATTTGAATTCATTGAAGATTGAATTTTTTCTACTATTTCACCTTCAAAATTTGATTGAAAAATTTCAACTTCTATATCTAATTCCCTAGCTTTTGCCATAATAAGCCCATTTATTTCATCTAAAGATTTCCCACCATATATAGAAGGTTCTCTTTTTTCCAAGATATTTAAATTAGGCCCATGAATAATAAGCACCTTCATAATTCATCCTCTGCTTTCTACAATATTATATCAGTATACAATATTTGCCTCAAGAGTTAATTATATCATATAACTTCAAAATCTCATAGGTTATGTTGTCAATAGATTTATCATCTACATAAACTACATAATCTGCAGCATTGTAATATAAGTCTTTTCTGGCATTATACATATTTTCTACTTTTTTATAAATATCATTTCCTTTTATTAAAGGTCTTACAATTTCTGAATTTTTCAAATTCTTCACTATATTTTCTATGGATGATTCAAGTAAAATCAGTATTCCCTTTTCTTTTAATTTGATTACATTATTCTTTTTTAATATTATTCCACCACCAGTTGATATAATTAAATTTTCTTTTTTGCCAATTTCATCTACAATTATTGATTCAATATTTCTAAAATATTCTTCTCCATATTTTTCAAAAATTTCATCTATAGACATCTTAAGTCTTTTCTCTATTAAATTATCTGTATCCACAAATTCTCGCTTAAGCATCTTGGAAAGTTGTTTACCAATAGTTGTCTTACCTGTTCCGCTCATGCCAATTAAGACTATGTTTTTCAAATTTATCACCTATTATGTCTAGGATTATTTTTTACAATTTCAATTGCTTTTGTAATTTCAGTTATTATATCTGTATTAAATTGTGGATTTAAACTATTTGTTTTGGAAAAAACATATCCCTTTTCAGTAACAACATATTTAGGTTTTAAATGATTTAATACAATAGCAGCAATATCCAGTTTACATTGTTCGCATTTGCAAACATCATCCATTTCTTCTAATACTTTATCTACTAATAACTTAACTTCATCTTCCATTATATTATGAAGTAACATTTATATTCCCCCCTTTTTTTCTTAATTACTCTTAATTAACAATATTTTTGGCTCTATAAATCCTGGTAGATATACCCCAAATTTATAGATATTGTCTATATTATAAATTGCATTAATATTCTCTTCTGATAAATCATTGTTACTTATCACTAACCCATTTATTGACGGTTTTTCTTCAGACATAACTATTATGTCTCCATCCTTTAAGATAAGGATACCATTAAAATTTAATTTATTAAATACAACAATATTTCCTTCTACTATTAGAAGTCCATTTAACTCTATAATCTTATTTAAATCTTCTTCATTGCCTATTATAAGTTCAGTGGTATTATTTCCAGATTTACTTAAGAATAAAATCATATTATCTTTGTCAATATACTCAACATATGGCTCTGACATATTCTCCCTAAAAGCAAATAAATATGAATTATGTTTATTTTTATCTAAATAGTATCTATCAAAACTAGAGAACTGACCTATATAAATATTTTCATGTATATTATCCATGTACTTATCTTTTTCATTAAATATCGTATCTAAAAGTTTATAATATGTATCTAATGAATCCCTTGCTTTAGATGGGCTCAAAATTGGAATACCTAATTCAAAATAATCATTTATTAAATTTCCAATAGAAATCAAGCTAGTTTTTATCCCTTTATAATTTGCTTCAGATTTTAATTCAAATTTCATTCTTCCTTTTTCTCTAACTAAAGAAAGTTTTAATTTCGTAGGGGTCTCATGTTTATCTAAATCAACGTTATCTAATAATATTTCTTTTGAATTAACTTTGCTCCCTCTAAGTACATCAGCTACAAATGGATAAAATTCCTTATCAAAATATTTATCGTACAAAACCATAAAAATCTTTCCTTCTGCTATATAGAAAGATTGTGTATTGTTGATTGTATTTAATGAAATGTGGTTTCCCATATCAGTAATATGAATTAAAGAATATATCATTATCATGAGGATAAACATGATTATTAAAATATAAACTGAAATATATCCACATCGTTTCTTCATGGCAATCACAATTTATTTAATTTTCTATTGGACACCTTATATAGAAATTTGTTCTAAAATTTAATACTTGTCCATCACTTAATAAAAAAAGAAAATCCAAATAAATCATTTTATTTTCAACATCTAATCCTGTATTCCCAAAACTGTATATAGATTCACATATTTCGTTATGACCCTCTAGCTGAGTATATATTGGATATGAATTCTCCTTTGCAAGTCCAGAGATCCTAACTAACTTGTCACCTTTTTTGTAATAAGTTGTATATCTATTTAATATTTCATTTTCTTTATTCACTACAACAAAACCTACATTTTCCTTATAAGCTTCGTTTAAACCTTCAATTTTATTAGATGATAAAATCTTATCTGCTGATTTAACCTCATCTTTGATATACTCTATTGCATACCTGCCATTTAATATTAATTCATCTATCTCGTTGCCTAAAAGATAAGCATGTTTTGAAAAATATAAGATATTAACTAAAGATAATACAATAATTGAAGAAATGCCAAAAGCCAATAATAATTCTAATATAGTAAATCCCTTATTTTTTAGGAATGTAGGCTTTAAGTTCAACATTATGAGATTCCTCTCCACTTTTATTATATACTAAAACCCTTACATGCCATAATGTGTCTGATTTATCATTTTTTATAATCTTTATTGGATATTCGTACTCATCCTTATCTAAAAGTATTTCTACATAATTATCTTTATTAAACTCTTTAATTAATTCTCCTACTTCTACATCATAAATTAGCAAATTATTTGAATACTCATTGTTATATGACAGAATTCTTTCTATTGCCATCTCAGCAATATATAACATATTATATTTATGTTTTTGATTTTTTAAGTTAAAAATTATTATGTTATTTAAAGGTAATATAGAAACAGTAATTAAACCTAGTAAAAATAGTCCTATGATTACTTCAATTAAATAAAAACCTTTCTTCATTTAATCACCTGTTTCTATTGAAATAAATATTTACTTTACCAGTTGCTGGAGTTATAGTTATTTCGATGATATCCCCATTTGTATTTGTAAGTAATATAGTTCCTCCTTTATTAGGTGTGCCAGTAGGTGAAAAACTTAAAGAGCTTTCAAAATTGTTATTTAAAATCTTTATCCCATTTTTAAACTTAACATTTCTTATTGTCTCATTCTTTTTACTGTGCTTTATTATTTGATAACTATTATTTGTTTTATTCACATTTAATGTATAATAAGTATTTTCAATAATTGCTCGATTCCTAGCATATATGATGTCCTTTCTAAATGTCATTAACTCGCTTCTTTCCTTGCTAATTAAAATGCCTTTAATACTTGGAAGTGATATTGAAAAAATTATCGCTAATAATGCTAACACTGCTACTAATTCAAGCAGTGTATAACCACTTCTTGTTTTCATTTTGTTAAATCATAGAGCAGATATGCTACTTCTGCCCTAGTTATATGATTATCCATACTATCAAAACTTTTAGATCTAACTTTTTTATCATAAATAATTTTTTTAGCAATTGACTCCCATGTGAAACTGTCATTTTCCAATATTCTTTTCATAATAGTTTCAACCTCTTTATAAGTTATATAATTATATGGTCTAAAATAATTATCAGAATAGCCACTTACATATCCTTTACCTAAGGCATAACTAATCTCTCTTGAATTATAAATATTAAAGTTAGAACTATCTTTAAAGACAGAAAGATTGTTAATATCATTTGGTAAATCCCATTTGAAAGCTTTGCTTAGTAACACTAAAAATTCTGCTCTGGTAATTTTATTCTCAGGTTTAAAAGTTCCATCTAGATAACCGTTTATTATTCCCTTTCTAACAAGGTTTTCAATTTCTGCTTTAGCCCAATGTCCTCTAATATCATAAAAGTTATTAAATTTTGTGTCTATTAAAACTGTGAAAATACTACCATTTTCATTTAATATACTAGGATTTATAGTGGTAGTTATTTTATTATCTTTGATTTCTGAAATTAATGGTTCCCAATAATTCTCTTTTAGGATATAAATTCCGCCTTTATAATCGCCATAATAATCAAAAGAAATTTTAACTTTTTTATTTTCATCAAATTCAAAGTTTTGATTTATAATTTTTATCTTATAAGCATTACTAATATTAATAAATCTGTTGTCAACATTATTTGGATTATTCATTACCTCTATATAAAGAAGTTTTTCTTTATAATAAGTTCCTTTATCGATTTCTACAGATAGATGTTCATCTTTACTTTTAAAAACTCCACCTTCTTGCGAAATCTTGTAAATTGCAACTTTATTAATAACTTCTTCTTGACTTAAATTAGTATATGTCTCAAAATATCCTAATCTATATCCTTCCCAATATCCTGATATGAAATTTTCAATATAATTATAGCCATGATACATCAACTTATAATTATAGATAACAAAAGACATAGATGGTTTTGAGCTAGTCCAATCATTAATTTTACCATTATAGTAATCTATAGTTGCTTGTTCAGCACCTTTTATCATACCTACATTATATCCGTTTTCATAAGCTAATGATGTTTCTATTTTTTTAATGTAATTCCTAGTTTCCCTAAAACTATTGATATATGATTTAATGTAAGCATCTTTAAAACTATCAATAAATCCAATAATATATTCTTCGCTATCATCATTAAGAGAATATTCAGATTTTATTTTGCTGTCAGTAAGCATATGTCTTGAATAATCTAAAGTTCTATTTTCTAAATAATCCATTGAACCATATATACTTCCAATTACTTCACCAAAATATTTACCATGAATTTTCCCAGATTCTATGTCCTTTTTCTTATTTTCATATCTTGAACTGTAATATGTATTTTCGTACCCTAATTTATAAAATTCTTTAAATATGTTTGTGAAATAAGTTTTTTCTTTAGAAGTAAGCCTCTCCAAACCAAGCAAAGAAATAATATCTTCATTTTTAGGAATTATACTCATATATCCAAAAGGTTTCTCTTCATTAAAATCTTTTTTTCCTGCAACCTCCCCTAGTATCATTCCCAATAAGGCTATGAAACCATCTATGTTGTTTCTTGTATAATTAGTAACTTCATTATCATTTTTCATTATATCGTCATAAAAACTAACAATATAACTTGGATTATGCTCTAATGTTATTTCATCAAATAAATTATTAGAAAATGCATATACAGAATGAACATGAATTAACATAATAATTATGAGAGAAAATATAATCGTCTTTTTCATGCTGACACCTCTTATCTTTTTCTAAGGACTAAAATTTTACCCTCTTTTAGCTCCTCAGCTTCTTGTATATCATTTAACTGCATTATTTCATTTGCATAATTCTTGGTACCATAATATTTAACGCTTATACTATAGATTGTTTCACCAGGTTCCACTTCATGGTAAAAATAATCAACTGAAAGAGAAGCATCATTGCCTTCATCATCTATATTACGATTATAAGAAGCTTCTAGCTTGTCAAATAAGAATACTCCCATATCTTCTCTACCATAAGGCAACTCTAAATATAACTTTTCAATTTTTAACGGATAAATATTTATATCATAAGGTGGTGATAGCTCAACATATTTCCAACCAGTCCATCCTACACCTTCAGTAAAAGGAATATAAATTTCTTCTCCCATTTGTCCTTTTAATTCTAAACCTATAGTAACTGGAGAATAATCGAAAGAATAAACCCATAATCCAATAGAATTTGGAGGGTATTTTAGTAATAGATTATTTTTTGATACATCGATAAAAGCTCTGCTTTCCTCTTCCACAGCTACAATTTTATATTCTATTCTTAAAGAATATCTATTAGATTTAGCATTTTTAGATAGATTTAAATTCCCTTTTGTCAATGGATGAGAAGGTATAAAATAATTATTCATTACTTCAAAATCTAAAAGAATCTTTTCAATATATGGTTTAATTTCCAATTTTTCATTTACTTTTTCTTCAACTTCAACTTCATCTGTACCTTTATCTAAGGATGAATTATCAAAACCTGAAAATGGATTATTCTTCTTAATTTGAGGAACCTCTATATATGAAACCTTATTTTCTGTTTCTGTAACACCATCTAAACAATATATTTTTAAGGAAATGATGCCATTTATTTCTTCTTTATTAACTTTGTCCATAGTAAGGTTTTCTATCAAAATTTTTCTTTGATTATTTTTTAAGCTGCTTATAAAATTAATAACTCCGTTGTAGTCTCCGCTATAAGGCATAGCAACTGATATATTTTTTACTTGAAAATCTCCAAATTCTTCAAATTCTTTTCTACTAAAGTTATAATCACTAATAATAATATTTTCATCGGCAGCTAAAGCACTAAGTAGGTATATTATTTGCGATTGATCTAAAGTTGGGAAATATTTTGATAATATTTCTTGTCTTTCATTGTTTAGTTCTTCCCATTCTTTTTTTATTTCGTTTTCTCTTCTTAGAATCTTATTAAATTCCAATATCTTGTTTTGGTATTCTATCTTTTTATCCCTTATTTCATTTAATTTTTCAATTTGAGGAGTTATAGCAAATTTATAAATTGCCCATATTAACATGATTATTATTAGCAAAGAAATTAAAACTTTTTCTCTTTTTGATAATTGTCTAATTTCATATTTTTTCAATTTAATTCTGCTGCTTTCCATAATTGTCGCCACTCCTTAGCTGAATGTTAATACTAAAACTATAATATCCATCTTTTTGAGTAATATTTGATACAAAGATATCTTCATATAAATTAAGAATTCCTATTCTCTTTACAAAATCCGCTATTTCCTGCTCATCCGAAGAAATACCAACTAAATATATTTGATAATCTTGAATACTCAAAGATGTAAGAAAAATATTTTCACCTAGCTTTGATGTAATTGTGTTTATAAGGGATTCGTCTAAAATATCCTGTTCTTCTATTGTCATATCAAATTGTTTAATATTTTTTATCATTTCTTTTAATTCTTTTAACTCCTCTTCTTTCTCCATTATTTCTTCAACTCTCTTAGAGATTTCTGGATTCTCAACAGTATTCCTTAAATCTTCTAGAACTTTGGTTTCTTTTGTTATAAGTATAAAATTATAAATTGCATATCCTAATGTATACAGTATTAAAAAACTTATTATTGAAAATAAAACTATGTTTCTGTTAATTTTAGTTTCTTTCTTTTCTACTATTGATTCAAAAAAATTTATGTCATTCATTACTACAGCACCTCATAAAGCCTAATTAGTCCACCAATTGCATTTGAAAATTTTGAAATATCGTACTTAGTTCTCACATTATCTAATTTTTTTAAAGTCAATGTTGGAATATTAAAGTAATTTGAAAATAAGTTTTCAATGCCAATTACATTTGAAAGCCCACCTTGGAGAACAATGTAATTTATGGCATTGCCCCAATCTCTGGTAAAATAAAATCTAAATATCATACTAATTTCTTCCAATAAATCTTCAATAATAGACCTTACTTGAAAGATTACACTTGTTTCTTCATTTAATTCTTCTATATCATGGCTTATATCCACATCTTGTAAGAGTTCTTCAATTCTATTTTCTTCAAAAGAATCTAACTCAGATTTCAAGCTCCCAAGAATTGTACTTACTCCTTTAGTTATTACCCTGGTTAATAGCAATTTCCCATTTTTAATTATGTTTAACTTACAATTACAGTATCCTAAATCGATAGAGGCAACTGTCATATCTCTAATATTGTAAAACTCATTTATTGACGAATTAATTTCTAACAACTTAGCTACTGAATTACCTTGATAATCCAAAACTAAAGGCTTTAAACCAATTGCTTTAATTAATTCAAAATGGTCTAAAACCATTTGATTAGGAATGCATATAACAAGAATATCTATCTTTTCAACTCCATCTTCTCTTCTTTTACCAACTAATAGATAATCAGTTATAAAATCAGTTATTGGAGCAGGTAATAATTCATCTAATTGGTATTTAATTAAAGAAGGTATATCATTTTCAGGCACTTCAGGTATTGTCAAATTTCGAGTTATAATTTTAGAACTATTTATTACCCCATGTACAATATCAGATTTTACTTTATTAGCTTTCAAGGAATCTCTAATTAAATTAACTATCGCGTTTAAGTCTAATATCTCGCCATCATTATATAGATTATTTGGTAATTTTACAGTAAAGGCTTTATGAATATTTATATTTTTATTTACAACTTGTCCTTCTACGATTTTTATTTCATTTCCACCAAAATCAATTGATAATATCTTTTTTCTAAATAACTGCAATTTCAATGATTCTCCTCCTTTAAGTTAAGAACATGTTTATATACCAGTTAATAATCTGATCACCCCATATTAATGAAATGATAAATCCTAAGATTATAAAGGGCCCAAAAGGAATTGGATCTTTCATGCCTTTAATATTTGAAATCAACATAAAGATGGAAAAGATTGCACCAATTATAAAAGACAACAATATAGTTAATAATATTTTTTTAATTCCCAAAATAAACCCAAGGGAACTAATTAAAATAACATCTCCATCTCCCATTCCACCTTTTGACATGAAAATTATCAATATAAATAATAAACCACTAACTAATAATCCGAGGAAACTATTTATTAAATTTAAGTTTTTTTCAAATATAAGAAATAAAAGAAATTTATAAACTATCGTAGCAACCAAAATCATAAAAACTAATATATCAGGGATAACCATATAATATAGGTCAATGAAGAATATAATAATCAATAAAGAAAAGATTATAGCATAGTAAATCAGATCTAAAGATAGGCCAAATTTTAAATACAGCATTATATAAATTAACGCATGTAAAAATTCAACGAAAGGATAAAGTAGTGAAATTCTTTTACCACAATATCTGCATTTCCCTTTTAGGATTATATAACTAATTATAGGTACTAAATCATACCATTTAAGTTTAGTACCACAATATATACAGTGGGAAGAAGGAAAAACAATACTTTCTTTACGAGGTATCCTATATATACAAACATTAATAAATGAGCCAATCAATAATCCATATATGAAAATCAATAGGATCATATTAATCTCCCATTAAAAACTATTTATTTATAATATGCATTCCAGATTAATTAATTAATTGTCTAATTGTCCTTCCTCGTTTAATAAACCAGGTATTACTTTGACTGTTCCATCTTCATTAATTTCAACGACATATTGATTTCCATCTACTTTCTCATTACCTGTGCCTTTAGGTGGACTTGGCCATTCCTGAAGGTATTTTCTCCACTGGTCTGTATTTCTATCTTTTTCCCATGTAATTTCCCCTTTAATTTCATTTTCAACTATAAATAAATTAGCTGCATTCATTAATGTTCGAACATTTGCATTATGGGCTGTTATCGCAGCTTTTTTCTTTGAAAATGTCAATTTTGGCACAACAATTGTTGACAAAACACCAATTACTGCTAAAGTAACAATCAGTTCAACTAATGAAAATCCATTCTTATTCTTTTTTTGATTAGTAAATATAAGCATAAAAATTTCCCCCTTAGCTAACTTTATTATAGAAATAAAGCTAGACTAAATTAGAACCTCAAATATTCCCTATCCCATCACCCCCAAATTATGTTTTATCATTCAATCTATAGAAATCTTTTTTATAACTTATAATATAGTTTGCCCAGGAAATATTCAAATTTCGATATTTCTCTAATTTATAATAAGAAATAATGACATTTCCTTAATATTTTTCAACAATTATTGCAATATATCAACCATTTCAAACATTGGTAATACGACTGAAACTACTATAAATCCAATAATTATTGCCATAATTATTAGCAAAATAGGTTCCAGTAATGATGTTATTCTCAATAAAGAATTTTCAACTTCATCGTCATAAAAATCAGCAGTTTTCAATAATATATCATCTAATGCCCCTGATTCCTCTCCAACATAAATCATCGAGTCAACCAAAGGAGGGAATATTTTTATATCTCTTATGGCTTTAGATAATGTAATTCCTTTTTTCACATTATCTTTTACAGTCTGAAGTCTAGAATAAACCACACTATTCCCAATAATATTACTTACAACTTCTATTGACTGAATAAGTGGTATTCCACTACTTAATAATGTAGATAAAGTCCTAGTAAATCGAGTTACTATTATTTTTATATTTATATCTTTTATATACGGAATTTTAAGCTTCGCTGAATCTATTAATGTTCTTCCATTTGATGTATTTTTATACACTATAATAATCAAAGAAAATCCTATTATAATAAGAACAATTAAATGCCAATATTCATTCAATAGTCTACTAATATTCAGTAAAATTATTGTTGGTAAAGGCAAAGTATAGCCATTTTCTTCAAAAAATACAACAAAATTAGGAATCACATGTATCAATAGAAAAATTACAACTAATAGAGTAATAAATGCTAATAATACAGGATAAATCAACGCTGACTTTACTTTTTGCTCAATTTTGTATTCTTTTTCATATTGAATTGCCATTCTTTCCATTATTGTATCTAAATTACCACTTACCTCTCCAGCTTTTACCATATTTAATAATAATTGAGGAAATACATTTTTGTGAACTCCCATTGCTTCTGACAAAGTAAAGCCCTTTTGAACATCTTCAATTACCTTAGATATGGCTTTAGCCATAGTTTTGTTTTCCACTTGTTTTTCTAATATTTCCAAGCACCTTATTATTCCTATTCCAGCTTTTAGCATTGCATAAAATTGTCTGCAAAACAATGCTAAGTCTTTTTTCTTAACACTTGGAGAAAATAAATCTCTCTTAGAAATCGTAGTTGCATGCTTTTCTACAGATATAGGTAAATAATTATTCTGTTTCAACATATTCAGAACATCTAACTCATCTTTTCCCTCATAAACTCCTTCTACAATATCTCCATTCTTAGAAACTGCTCTATATTTATAAGTCATTAAATATCACCCTTAATGATTTGCATTAGATGTTCTTTACTAACAGATTGCATTAGAACAGTTTCTTTAGTTATTAAACCTTTTCTATACAATTCTAGTATTGAATTCTCCATTGTTTGCATTTTATATTTAGCTCCAGTTTGAATCGCAGTGTCTATTTGATGTACTTTTTCTTCTCTAATTAAATTTCTTATGGCAGGGGTTGTTATCATAACTTCAACAGCAGCTATTCTCCCTTCTCCATTTGATTTTGGTAATAGCTGTTGTGATATTATGGCTTGTAATACATTTGATAATTGAATTCGTACCTGATGCTGTTGAAAAGGCGGAAAGATATCAATTATTCTTTCTATCGTATTAGCAGAACCTAAAGTATGTAAAGAAGATAAAACAAGGTGACCAGTTTCTGCTGCAGTTAAAGCAGTTGAAATGGTTTCTAAATCTCTCATTTCTCCTACCAATATGACATCAGGATCCTGTCGCAATGCAGCTCTAAGGCCACTAGCAAAAGAATGAGTATCAGTACCTATTTCTCTTTGATGCACAATACTTTTTTTGTGCATGTGAATATATTCGATAGGATCTTCTAAAGTTATAATATGACAACATCTTTCATTATTAATTAAATCAATCATGGCTGCCAATGTCGTTGATTTTCCGCTTCCGCTTGGACCTGTAACTAAAATTAATCCTCTAGAAAGTTTAGTTAACTCTTTAACTACTGTTGGAAGCCCTAAACTTTCAAAATTTGGAATTTCAAATGGAATTAATCTTAATGCCATAGCATAAAATCTACACTGTTTATATGCATTCACCCTAAGTCTTCCGACTCCTTTATATGAAAGAGATGCATCAACTTCTCCTTTTCTTTCTAATTCATCAATTAAAGTTGATGGCAAGGTTTTATATACTAATTCCTTCGTTTCCTTTGGATTTAGTGGTTTCATTTTAAGAGGAATTAATTTCCCATCAATTCTCAATATTGGTGGTGCATCAACTGCAATATGTATATCTGAAGCTCTTTTTTCAGTACCTATTTTAAGCAATTCTAATATGTCCATCTATTCCCCCCTATCCTAATGTATATCCTACTCTCAATACCTCTTCAATGGATGTTTTACCTTCTAATGCAAGCCTACTTGCAGACTGAATTAATGTTTTCATTCCATCTTCAATGGCTTTTTTTCGTATTTCATCTGTGTTAGCATTTTTATTAATTAGCCTTCTAATATTTTCTGTAACTGGCATTAATTCATATGCTGCTGTTCTTCCTCTATATCCACCATTGCAAAAACTACATCCAGTAGGCTTGTACAATATTAATTCTTTATCTTTTTCTACACCTAATACCTGCTTTTCCATATCACCTGCTACATATGGCTTTTTACATTTTGGACAAAGCAATTTTACCAGCCTTTGAGATAAAACACCTATTATTGCTGATGAAACTAAATATGGTTCTATTCCCATATCAATTAATCTTATAACTGTTGAAGGGCAATCATTAGTATGTAAAGTTGATAGAACTAAATGCCCTGTTATTGCTGCCCTAACAGCAATTTCAGCTGTTTCATTATCTCTTATTTCTCCTACCATAATGATGTCTGGATCTTGTCTAAGAATTGACCTTAAGCCTAAAGCAAAAGTCAAACCTGGTTTTACATTTACTTGTACTTGATTTATTCCTTTTAACTTATATTCTACCGGATCTTCAATTGTAACAATGTTCTTCTCTGTACAGTTAAGTTCTTGCAGTATTGAATATAATGTAGTTGTCTTGCCACTGCCAGTTGGCCCAGTTACTAAAAACATACCGTAGGGTTGAGAAATGATTTTCTTTATAGTATTTAAATCCTCCTCAGTAAATCCTAAAGATTCTTTTTTGATAAGAAATCTCATTCTATCCAATAACCTTATTACAGCTTTTTCGCCATAAACTGTAGGTAGGGTAGAGATTCTCATATCGATATCTCTACCTGCTACTTTTAATTCAACTCTGCCATCTTGAGGAAGTCTTTTTTCTGCAATATTCATTTTGCCCATAATCTTTATTCTAGTTATTATGGCTGAATGACTTGATTTGGATAAATTCATTATATCTTTTAAATCTCCATCAATTCTAAATCTAACTCTTATATCTTCCGCATTTGGTTCAATATGTATATCCGATGCTCCCTCTCGTACAGCTTGTTCAATTATTGAATTTAAGAGCTTTACAACTGGTGCAGATACCACTTCTATCAGTTCATGTTTTTCTATTATACTTGAATGAAAATTTTCATAAGTCTCCTGAAATTCTTCAATAGCTTTTTTTGCAATTTTACTGCTATAAAACCTATCTATTGCTCTTAACAGCTTTTCTCTATTTGATATAACAGGTTGAACATCCATTTTTACATGAAATTTTACATCATCCAATGCAAATATATTTAACGGATCTACCATTGCGATAACTAATATGTTATCTTTCCTATCAACTGCAATTAGTTCATGTCGCTTTACAATATTTTCTGGAATTAATGTTGCGACTTCTGGATTAATTTGATAATTATCTAAATCTATATATGGTATTCCTAAATGTAATTCTAAAACTTTAATAATTTCATCTTCTGTAATAAAATCTTTTTCAATTAGAATTTCATTAATTTTTTTCCCAGTTTTTCTCTGAATACTTAATGCCTCTTCTAGCTGAGATTCTGTAATTTTCCCAGACGATATCAATAACTGCTCAAGCTTTAATATATTTTTCGTCATAATATCACCTAAGATATTACTAGATATATTTATTCTACATAACTTGCTAAAATTCCTTCTACTTTTTTTGCTTTTTTCAAAAAATTTTCATCTAAATTTAGCCATATTTTTTGACTAAGAATTGCTTGTTCAAATAACATTGAAAGACCACTTAAAGTTTTTAAACCCATTTTTTTAGCTTCTTTTATTAACTTAGTCTCCTTTGGCTTGTACACTATATCATAAACGACTGTATTTTCTTTAAATCCTTTTAATTCTATAGGTGACATTTTTTCCATAGGATACATTCCAATTGAAGTGGCATTAATAATAATATCAATATCTTCTTTCTTTACATTTTCAAGTTTTAAATCATCTGTACAAGTTATAACATTTTTATTTAATTTTTTAATTTCATTTTCCAAAAACACAGCTTTTTCTTTAGTTCTATTTGCTATGAATATGCCATTTATTTCTTTAGTGCTTAAAGTAATTCCAATAGCAAAAGCAGCACCACCAGCTCCAAGTAGCAATATATTTTTATTTTTAATTTCTATACCATTATCTAACAGGGTTTTATAAAATCCTTCTCCATCAGTATTATATCCAATTAATAATCCATTTTCGTTTTTTACAGTATTTACAGCTTTCAAAGTTTTAGCTTCAGGACTTAAGCCATCTAAATACTGAATTATTGTCTTTTTAAATGGTACTGTTACATTAAAGCCCTTTACGTTAATTGCTTTAAATCCTTCTATTGCATCTCTAAGTTTATTATTTTCAATATTAAAAGATAAATAAACTGCATTTTTTTCTAAAATTTTAAATATCTCATTATGAATGATTGGTGATAATGATTTATCTACTGGATTCCCAATTAGACAATAAAGCGATGTATTCCAATTTATGTACATTTCCAAACCTCCTTTTAAGAGGAATTATATCATAAATAAAATTTATTGGTTTTAATTAGTATAAAAAGTTAATAACATCAATGCAAGATTAGTTAAATTTTTTTAAAATACCTTTTATCTACCAACAGTCTTTAATTTAAATACAAATTTATAATTTAATCAACAAAAAATTTAAAATAATGGCTGGTTTATACAATTCGTATAAAAACTAGATTAAATAAAAAAGTTATTCTGTGCAAGACTATTTGTAGGAGGTGGATAATTTGAAAAACAATAAAATTAAATATATTGCTCTATCCTTAATCCTCTTAATAGCAGTTGCAGGGTGTACACCAACTAATACTAATATGAGAAACTTAGGTACCCAAACTAGGTTAAACGATAATCGTTGGTTTAATACTAGAGATAGACTAAACACTAATTTAAATACTGGCATGGACACTGACTTAAATCTTAATAACGAGATGGTTAGATTTGATACAAATAATCCAAATACTAATAACATTACTAACGGACAGTTAAGTAGCATGTCCAACAGAGCTAATATAATTGCTCAAAGAGTAGAAGCATTGCCCGAAGTTAATAGAGCTACTGTGTTGATTAATGGAAACAGGGCAATTGTTGGTGTCGATGTAAGAGGAGATTTAACAAATACAATAGATGCTAATTTGCGAAACAGAATTGAAGCAGCTGTAAAAGCAGCTGATAGGAATATAAGGACAGTATCTATTACTTCTGACCCAACATTAATGACTAGAATAAGAAATTTAAGCACTCAAATAAATAATGGTAACATTATCTCTAACTTCGCAGATGAATTTGAAGATTTATTAAGAAGAATTACATCTCCTATTACTAATACTGTTAGATAGTAAAAAAGTGCTAATCCAGTATTAATCTGGATTGGCACTTTATTCTTTACTCATTAATGCTTTATTTAATTTAGCCAGTGCCCTTGTTTCAATCCTTGACACATAAGATCTTGAAATTCCTAACAAATTTGCTATTTCTCTTTGTGTTTTACATTTTCCATCTATAAGGCCATATCTTAGCTCTATTATAACCTTTTCTCTATCCTTCAATACTTGATTTATGGCTCTATATAATCTTTTAATTTGAAATTTTAGATCAACTTCATCTATTATTTTATCTACATCTGTACCCAAAATATCAAGTAAATTTATTTCATTTCCTTCTTTATCTACTCCAATTGGTTCTTGTAATGATAATTCTAATTTATTTTTTTTAGTAGACCTAATTGTCATTAGTATTTCATTTTCAATACATTTTGCAGCATATGTAGCTAACCTTGTTCCTTTTTTTGAATCATAAGTGGAAATAGCTTTTATTAATCCAATAGTACCAATTGATATTAGATCATCAGTATCTTTCCCAGTATTAGTATATTTTTTTACTATATGGGCTACTAGCCTTAAGTTCCTTTCAATCAATATATTCTTTGCATTTTCATCTCCTTCAGCATATAACTTTAGATATCGTTCCTCTTCCTCCCTACTTAATGGCTGAGGGAAGGAATTGGAATTTATCATGTATCCACATAAAACCACAAAGGGTTTTAAAGCAATATTCAAAATCAACAACAATAAATTGTTCAAGCTTTCAACCTCCCTTTTACATATAACAATATATGTTACAAGGGAGGTATAATGTGCAAGTCCCTAATAAATTTCTGAATATATTTCTTTACATATTTTTTCAAAAATCGGTGCAGCTGATTTTGAACCTGAACTAGCTTTTTCAACTAACACAGTTATAACATATTTTGGATTTTCCCTGGGATAGTAGCCAGCAAACCAGCCATGTATTATTGGTTCTCCTTTTAAAATTCCCTCTGCAGAACCTGTTTTCCCTGCACCTCCACCGATATCCTCTAAATCTAATGAACTGGCAGTTCCTGAATTCAAGACTTCTTTTAACAGTCCTTGTATTATCTTAGCAGATTCTTTACTAATAACTCTTTCATCTTTTTCTTTATTATATGGTTTAATCATTCTGCCATCTTTTGTTGTGATTCCTTGTATAATAGTCATATCCTTTTTAATCCCATCATTGCCTATTATAAGCATCATATTAGTAATTTGTAGTGGAGTTGCTTGAATCTTCCCTTGACCTATGGAAATATTTCCAATTGCTGGACCTAGTAATTCTTCGCCTTCTGGTAGAAATCCCTCTACTTCTTCTAATAACCCTATATTAACCTTTTGGCCAAAGCCTAGCTTTCTTGCCATATCTATAATCTTTTTTGCTCCGATTTCCTTCCCAATTTGAATAAACACTGAATTACAGGATTTTGCAAAGGCTTCAGTTAAATCTATTTTACCATGCCCTTCAGTGTTATTGCATTTGATAATAACATTATTTATTTTTTCATATCCATTACAATAATAATCTCTGTCTAAAATATCTAAGTTTTCTTCAATTGCAGCCAAAGTAACAACTATTTTAAATATTGAGCCTGGCGGATATGATACTTGAACAGCTTTATTGTAAAGTGTCATATCATCCCTGTTTAAATATGCTTCTATGTTTTCCTGATTAAAATTTGGTCTGCTTGCCATAGCAAGTATTTCTCCACTTTGTAAGTCTGCAACAATAACAGCTCCATTTTCCTTTGATTCATCTAAAACCTCTTCCACTATCTTTTGAATTCTATAATCAATTGTTAGCTTGACACCAGCAGGATCCTCATCATTATTTGAATTGCTGGCAAAATATGAACCTCCTAAAATTAATGACCTATTTTTATCATATTCAACAAACAACGATTCCCTATCAGAATTCTTTAAATACTCATCAAAAACCTTTTCTATTCCAGTCTCTCCTCGATTTTCTGATCTGTTTATATAGCCTATAACATGTGACAAAATATTTTCATCAGAATATCTCTTGACTTTATCTATTATAAAAATGTTATTAGCCTCTGAAAATTCAATATCTTTTTCCAACGGAATTTGTACAATACTGCTATTTGAATTTAAAATGTTTAATAGCTCTCTATTTGAAAGTCTAGTGTTCTTTCTAATTTTTTCTAACAAATCATTATTATTTAGTATTGCTTCTCTCTGACCTACTAATGTTTTGATTTTCTCTTTATTTGTAAGCAGCATCAAATTCCTATCATATATAGGTCCTCTACTAGCACTAAATACTATTTCTATACTTCTCTGTTTCAAGCTTTCTAATTTCAATTCTTCATTATTGTAAATCTGAATATAATACAGCCTTCCTATAAGTGCTAAAAATAGTATTGAACTAAATACCTTAAATGCAAAAACCCTAGATCTTACCTTTTTACTTTTTTGCATAAAAAAACCTCCCTTTTTAGTGTTTCCACTTTTAGGGAGATTATTAACTAATCATTACTATTCAATATTGAATTAATTTTAGCAACTACAATGTCTATAGCTACTTTATTATAACCGCCTTCAGGAATGACTATATCAGCATATCTTTTAGTTGGCTCAACAAATTGCAGATGTGCTGGCCTAACAGTTGTCATATATTGTGTAATCACAGAATCTAAAGTCCTACCTCTTTCTTTGATGTCCCTTTGAATCCTTCTTATTACCCTAACATCTGCATCTGTATCAACAAAAATCTTTATATCTAAAAGATTCCTTATGCGTTCATCATATAAAACCAATATGCCTTCTAATATAATAATATCTTTAGGCTCAACAGTCACAGTTTCTTTTTTCCTAGTATGCTGCTCGAAATCATAAATTGGTTTTTGTATTGGTTTGTTGTTTAGCAAATCATTTAAATGTTTTAAAAGCAATTCGTTGTCAAATGCCAATGGATGGTCATAATTAGTTTTAATTCTTTCCTCAAAACTTAAATGAGATTGATCTTTATAATATGAGTCCTGTTCTATAATTACTATCTTTTTCTCAGGGATTAATTTGAAAATTTCTTGAGAAACCGTTGATTTTCCTGAACCAGTCCCTCCACTTATCCCAATTAGAAGTGGTCTTTTCATAAAATCAATCCTCCCGACTTTTTCTTAAAATATCCATCTTTTCTACTGGTCTTTCCATAAAAATCTTAACTATTTGTTGTGGATGTGGTGCAACTTCTATTTCATTTCCTTCTTCATCCCACATTTTACTTATCTTTTGTACGAAATAATCTTTGTTAGGCCCAAAAACTTCTATTTCATCACCAACATACATACGATTTCTTTGTTCTACTGTTGCAATTTTAGTTTTTTCATCATAATCTAATACTAGTCCTACAAAGTCATAAGTCCTAATGTAGGAAGAAGATGTATAAACTTGGGCGTTAGAATCAGGCTTTCCAAAATAAAAACCAGTAGTAAAATCCCTGTAGCTGGCTTTTTTAATTTCATCTAGCCATTTTGGGTTGAATTTATATTCTCTAGGATTTTTATAATATTCATCTAAAGCCATTCTGTAAGATCTAACTACAGTAGCTACATAATATGAACTTTTAACCCTGCCTTCAATTTTAAAGCTTTTTATCCCTGCTTCTATTAATTGAGGTAAATACTCAATCATGCAGAGGTCTTTGGAATTCATAATAAATGTTCCTTGTTCATCTTCATATACAGGGAAATATTGCCCTGGCCTCTTTTCCTCAACTAAAGCATATTTATACCTGCATGGATGAGCGCAATCTCCTCTGTTTGCATCTCTTCCAGTCATATAGTTACTTAATAGGCATCTACCTGAATAGGAAATACACATAGCCCCATGCACAAATGTTTCTATTTCCATATCCTTAGGCAATCTCTTTATGATATTTTCGATTTCCTTTAATGATAATTCTCTAGCAAGTACAATCCTTCTAATTCCTAAATTATAATAAAACATAATAGTTTCATAATTAGTTACAGATGCTTGAGTGCTAATATGGATAGGCAAATTAGGCACTGTACGTTGAATAACTGACATCATTCCAAGGTCAGATACAATAACTGCATCTGTTTTCATTTCATACAATTTTGTTACATATTCTTCTAAGCCTTCCATATCTTCATCATGGGGTATTATATTTAAAGTAACATATACCTTTTTTCCTCTTTCATGGGCAAACTTAATGCCTTCTTCAATCTCTTCCAAAGTAAAATTTTTGGATGCCTTTCTCAAACCAAAACTTTCTCCTCCAAGATATACAGCATCTGCACCATAAGTAATTGCCATTTTCAATTTTTCTAAATCACCAGCAGGTGCCAGCAATTCTACCCTTTCCAACTTTATTCCTCCTTGTAAGTTATAGCTAATCCGTCTCCAATTGGTATTATACAGGATATATAACCTTCGGTTTCATTTATATATTTCAAAAAAGTTCTAAGCCTTTTTACTATAGTCTTTTTCCTCCTAATCACTAACTCATCAGTAGCCACCATGCCCTTATAAAGGACATTATCAGATACAACAATTCCACCTTTTTCAAGTAAGTTTATGCATTTATTGAAAAATTCCATATATTGGCCTTTAGCTGCATCTAAAAAAATAAAATCGTATTTATCATTAAGGGATGATAAAATCTCTTCAGCTTCGCCCTCTAATACTTTAATCCTATCCTTATATGGTGTCTTAGATATATTTTCCAAAGCTTTTTCTACCATATCTTTGCGTCTTTCTATAGTTGTAATTTTACAATTATCAGATGAATTTTCAGCCATAAGTATTGCTGAATATCCAATGGCTGTACCTATCTCAAGGATGTTTTTTGGGTTTTTTATTTTTAACAATACCTTCAACAGCTGAGCCACTTCAGGTTGAACTATTGGCACATGATTATCTAATGCATATTTTTCCAAATCAGCCAGTATACCACTGGATACAGGCAGTAAACTCCTAATATATTCTTCAATATAGTCTTCATTAATTTGGCTCATCTCATCAACCCTTATCTTTTAGATTTTGCTCTTAAATGTTCTTCATAAGTAGTGGAAAATGTATGGGATCCATCTTCTCCTGTCAATACAAAGAACAGATAATCTACATCAGCTGGTTCAAGTGCAGCAATGATAGAAGCCTCTCCAGGAGATGCAATTGGTCCTGGAGGTAATCCTTTATTGATATAAGTATTATACGGAGATTGAATACTTATATCTTCATTAGTCAATACTTCCTTTCTTTCTCCTAAAATATATTGTACAGTTGCACAGGATTGCAACAGCATATCTTTTTTAAGCCTATTATGAAATACTGCAGAAATCATAGGCCTTTCACTATCTAATTTTGCTTCCCTTTCTACAATTGAGGCTAAAGTTATTATTTCGTTTAAAGTAAATTCGCTTTCATTTAATCTATCTTTTATTATTCTGTTATAAATATTTTGAAAACCATCAAGCATCTTTTCTATTATTACTTCTTCTGGTGAACCAACATATATTTCATAGGTAGATGGGAATAAAAATCCTTCTAGACTTTGATTATCATCAAGTAATTTTAAGAATTCATATTTGTCCTCAAAATTATTTTTGTTATTTGCTAGCTCAAGAAATCTTTCCTTATTTATTAAACCTTCTTTTTCTAATTTTTCAGCTATTTGAATCAATTCATAGCCTTCAGGAATTGTAAATCTCACTGTATTTGTATTTTTTGTACCTTCTACTAATTTCTCTATTATGGTATTTAAATCCATTTCTGTTGATAGATTATATTCACCAGCTTTAAGTTTGCTGTCAATCCCTCTTTTCCTGACTTCATATTTAAATATCAATGGATTTTTTATAAGTCCATTTTCATATAATATATTTGCAATACCATCTGTAGTAGTAGATACTGGGATTTCCACAACAACGTCTCTAGGATTTTCTTTATCCATTGGTCCTAGGCTTTCTTCATAATAAGATTTTATATAAACAACTCCAATAACAATAATTAATATAATTCCCAACATGAAAGTTAAAAATCTATTTTTCCTTTTTTTCTTTTTTATACTTGCTTTTTCCATTAAACCTTCCAACTCCTTAAATAATAGAAAAGATTAAATATAGCTATACATAAATGGCCAAATAAAGCCACTATCTACTCATTTAAAGTTCTTTTGCCTTTGTTGCTTTTTCATAAACTGAAAGAACTATACTGCCAAAAATAGCAACTGATAACAATTCTCCAGCACTTATTCCCAAAACTGTAACAAGATATGGTACTTTTGTAAAATAGGACACCCATATAGATACAATTAACCCATTTAATACCACTGGTGGCAACATTCCCATAAATTTATTTTTCATCTTTGATGTCAAATAAGCAGCAACTAGTGTCACTAAGCTTCCACCGATGATATCAATTAACCCAAATCCAGAATATAAAGATAGCAATAGATTAGAAAGCAAACAGCCCACAAAAACTCCAGGAATTGCAGCTTTTTCAACTAAAGGAAGCAAAACCAATCCTTCTGCAATTCTAAGTTGTAATGGCCCAAAAGTCAAATTGACAAATGGGAAAGGTAATGCTTGAACCAAAATTAATACAATATATATAGCAGCAATTATACTTGCTCTTGTTAAATATTTTGTCTTCATAAATACCCTCCTAAGATAAATAGACTGATTCATCTTTTAAAAAGACATATTTAAAATTATAGGAAGAATTATTGGTACAGCCATAGAACAAATTACCCCAGTTATGAAAGCAACAACAGCTGTTTGTGGGTCAGTAGCTCTTGAAATTACTGGCAATGAAGTATCCATTGCTGTTGCTCCTGCTGCAGAAACGGATTCAAGTTTGCCAATATATTTTGCTATAACAGGAATAAATATTAAAGCTATTATTTCTCTAAATACATTAGATAAAAAAGCCAAAGCACTTAACTCTACATATCCATTCGATAATAATATCGTTGAGCTTAAACTATACCAGCCTAAACCAGAACCAATGGCTCCAGCTTCATTTACATTCATACCTAACAATAAGCCCACCAACATGCTTCCAAATATGCTGCCTGCTATAACTGACAATGGAACTATAATTATTCTAAATCCAAGCTTCTTTATCTTATTAAAAATATCCTTTTGCTTCCCAATATCTATTCCTACAAAAAACAGCAATATCATGAGTCCCAAATCTACTATAAAACTTATATTATTTGCAAAATCAGCAGGAATAAAAAAATATCCTGTTATCACACCTAATAAAACAGCAATGAATATTTTAAGGCTCAATTTTTTCCTCCTCCAAAGGAATAAATTTTCTTACCAAAAATACGAATAGTATGCTAAATCCCACCGTAAAAATTGAAATAACAGCTGCTTTTAAACCAATAGCAAAGATATTTGAAATGATTTCATCATTAATTCCAATAGTTACACCCATAACAAATAACAAAAAAAGCAAGCAAATAGTTTGAACAGTAACTAGTTTTTCTTCAAACTTAGATGATAATTTAAATTTATATCCAATAATCCCGCCCAATACTAATACACCTAGATATTTTAATAGAGTACTTATCAAACAAAAACCTCCTTAATTCCTTCCAGAACATTGCCTATAATATTATATCAAAATCCCCAGTATAAATCTATACTAGGGATTTATATTATACTTCCATTATTATTGGTAAAATCATTGGATTTCTCTTTATTTTCCCATACAAGTGATTTTTCAAAGTCTCTCTAATATTGGACTTTAATGTTGCCCAATCAGTAATATTCTTTCTCTCACACTCATTAAGAACTTCTCTTACAATGTTACGAGCTTCTTCCATCAAATCTTCAGATTCCCTAACATATACAAAACCTCTTGAAATAATATCAGGTCCAGCCAATACTTTGCCTTCCCTTTTACTCATAGTTACCACAACAACAATCAGTCCATCTTCAGATAAATGCTTCCTATCTCTTAAAACTATATTACCTACATCGCCAATACCTAATCCATCAACTAAAACATTATCTGCTGGTACAGAACCTGTAACAACTGCAGAATTTTTGGTTATTTCCAAAACATCACCATTATCCAGCATAAATATCTTTTCTTTAGGTATTCCCAAGCTTTGGGCAATTTCTGCATGTTTCTTTAAATGTCTATATTCTCCATGAACAGGTACGAAAAATTTAGGTTTAACTAAAGTTAAAATAAGTTTTTGTTCCTCTTGACAAGCGTGTCCTGATACATGGACATCTGCCAATGATTCAAAAATTACCTCTGTACCTTTCTTAACTAAATTATTTATAACTTTAGAAACAGTCTTTTCGTTACCAGGAATAGGAGTAGCGGAAATAATAACTAAATCTTCTGGTTGAAGTTGTATTTTTTTATGCTCTGAAGAAGATATCCTTGATAGTGCTGACATAGGTTCGCCTTGGCTTCCTGTGGTTATTATTGTAATTTCATTGTCAGGATACTTGTTCATTTCATTTATATCAATTAAAGTACCTTCCTTTATCCTCAAATATCCTAATTCCATGGCAACGCCAACATTGTTTACCATAGACCTACCAGATAGTACTACTTTTCTATTATTCTCTTCAGAAGCATCTATTATTTGCTGAATTCTATGGATGTTAGATGCAAAGGTAGCAACAATAATTCTATGTTTATGATTTGCAAAAATTTCCCTAAATGTATTGCCAACTGTTTTCTCACTCATTGTATACCCTGGTCTTTCAGCATTTGTGCTGTCTGATAATAATGCTAATACCCCTTTATTTCCTAATTCAGCGAAGCGGTTTAAATCTATAACATCACCATCTATTGGGGTAAAATCAACTTTAAAATCTCCTGTATGGATAATGGTGCCAACTGGTGAATGTATTGCTAAAGCAGAGCTGTCAGGTATACTATGGCTAGTTCTTATAAATTCAACTTCTAATGCACCTAATTTTATTACATCTCCATGCTTTACAACATTCATACTCACATTATTTATATTGTGCTCCTTTAATTTTGAATCCAATAATCCTAAGGTTAGCTTTGTTCCATATATGGGAACATTAAGTTTTGGCAATATATATGGTAGTGCACCTATATGGTCTTCATGTCCGTGGGTTAAAACAAACCCTCTAACTTTTTCTTTATTTTTTAACAGATAGGAAATATCAGGGATAACCACATCAATACCCAACATTTCATCTTCAGGAAAAGTCATTCCGCAATCTATAACAACAATATCGTCTTTATATTCTATGACTGTTATGTTTTTCCCGACTTCTCCAAGTCCGCCCAATGGAATTATTTTTATGCTACTGGGTCTTCTCAAACTATCACTCCTTTTTTAGTATTTTCTCCAAGTTTACATTTTCTACTCAATATTATTCTTTAAATCATATCCTCAAAAAATAAATCCCTAATGGGATTTATCATCTTGGGATTTTTCATTTTCTAGCTTTTCTTTACATTCCCTGCAATATCCATAAAATTTCACATTATGATCCACAATGGTAAACTGCCCGTCCCTTTCTATTTCCTCCTCTAATGCTTCCAAAAGATCTAGTTTTACTTCCATTACTTTTCCGCATTTCATACAAATTAAATGGTGATGATGGTGGCTGTCACTAGTCAATTCGTATCTGCTACATCCATCATCAAAATTTACTTTATAAACGATATTTAGCTTTTCAAATAATTGTAAAGTCCTGTAAACGGTAGCAATGCCTAGTTCTGGATATTCTTTCCTCACAATATTATAGATATCCTCAACACTTAAATGATCATCATTATTATCTATAATTGCCTTTAATATAGCTCTTCTTTGAGTAGTTAGTTTATAACCTTCATTTTGTAATTTCCCTTTAATATTGCTTAAATCTATTTGCATACTTTTCACCCGTTTTCTTTCTAATTAATTGATAAATTTTGACTTTACAAATTATTGATAATTTTCCTTTTGAATCTCCTCATATGCTGCAATAGCCTCTTGTAGCTCCTCTTCATCATCAATACCTCGAAGTAAAATATCTCCATTTTCATCTCTTTCAATTCTTAAAATATAAGTAGGACTATCTATATCATCTGCTGGCACTAATGCAGCATAATCATCATTGTCTAGTCCAAAAGTAGCCAAAACCAAGAATTCTTGCTCCTTACCTAATTCATCAATAAGTACAATTCTATCTTTCACTGTCATTTCTCCCCTTTCTATCTAAATACGTCTGTAATATGAAAGTTGCAGCAACTTTGTCTATTACAGTTTTTCGTTTTTCACGTCTCATATCGCCTTTGATTAACAACCTCTCAGCTTCACAAGTTGTCAATCTTTCATCAATAAATATTATTTCCGCATTAAATCTATTTTTTAATTTTTCTGCAAATTTAATGACTTTTTCACCTTGTGGTCCAATAGTATTATTCATATTCTTTGGTAGACCTATTACTATTTTTTTTATATTATATTCATTTATTATTTCCTCTAGTCTTTTTAAATCTTTTTCATTGCTTTCTCTCTTTATTGTTGTAAGCCCTTGTGCAGTAATTTGCAGTAAATCAGATATAGCTACTCCTATTGTCTTATCTCCTACATCTAAACCCATAATCCTTTCCATCGTTTTTTAAACTCTCCCATTCTAAATTACTTTAATACAAAATTCAGGACATACTTTTGCACAATAACCACACAATATGCAATTTTCATTGGGAGTTGCTTTTCCGTTAATAATGCTTATACCCTTTTGTTTACACCTTCTAACACAATTTCCACACCCAATGCAATAATCAGCAACAATTAATTTTCTTTTTTTATTCTTTAATTTTTCTATTAAATTTTCTGGAATATATCCCCTTTCAATTAGGCTTATATTAGCATCGATTTCATCAGTAGATTGCATACCTATAGCTATGGAATGAATATATGGTATCGATTTAACAAAATTAAAGGCATTTTCTGCTTCTTTAATTAGATGTCCACCACCCAATGGCTTCATGGCATAAATCCCTTTTCCTAGCTTATATATTTCTTCAACTACCTTCAACATGTCTTCTATAGTTCCATCCTGTATTCCAATGCCATATTTATTTATTATTGGGTGAATTACTTCAATTTCCTTTACATCCCTTGCAGCTACAGCTCCTGAAACTCTATGTGTAGATAATCCAATTGCCCTAATTTTGCCTTTTTCTTTCTCCTTAATGAAATATTCAATGGCTTCAAAATGTCCTCTAACTGTATGAATGCTTTCCTGTTCGTGCAACAAAAAAATATCTATATAGTCTGTACCCAATTCCTTCAAAGCTAAATCAAGACTTTTTTTAGCTAATTCTTTTGTATATGCATAAGTCTTAGTTGATATGCAAATATCTTCCCTCTTTATGTTTTTTAATGCAGCTCTAATATAATTATAATTTTCATATATTTCAGCAGTATCTATAAAATTAATCCCTTTATCAAAAGCATACTCAATTAGATAGGCTCCTTCTTCAACAGATAAACCTGCTTGAAATGGAGTCATAGTTAGGGATCCAAAACAAAGTCGAGATACCATTAGTCCGGTATTCCCAAGTTGTACCTTTTCCAATTTATTTCACCTTATTCCAATATGAATTTAAAAATACACCAATTGATATGAGATTCATGGATATACTTGCTAATAACAATCCAGAGTCATTAAATAGAAATCCTCCAATTACTCCTCCCAAACCAGCTATGGAAGGCAACAAAATATTCATATCAATTTTGTATAAATAATAAAAAAGGCTTCCTTGAAAAATCAGATTTACTAGCAATAAATAGGTCCAGAACGAATTCCCTGTTAACCTAATATTAGTTAATATCTTCCTTATGGCTATTTGAACAGCATAACTCAAGCCTCTGTCCTTTATAAGAAGTATGTTTTTACCTAAATGTGTAGGATTAGGATTATAATTTATATCTATGAAAGCCATAACTGAGATAACTAATACTAAACTGATAAATATTAATATGAACTTCTTTACATTTAGTTTTTTATCAAAATATTCTTTTATATAAAAAGCTATTGCAATTCCAAAAGCAATAGTTCCACCTACATTTGCCCCAAAACTTGGATGAGCAACAAGTATTGCAGATAATATATATATCAACAAAGGAATTATGCTTTTATTTTTCCTTTTTAAAATCTCCATAGAAAATAATGTCACAGAACCTAATAAGAGGCCAACCATTTCATTGCCTATACCGTAATATCTTGCCCCAATAATAGGATCATGTGATAATACAGAAAATCTGCTTATATGACCCCTAAGCATCAAATCAAGTATAATCAAAATTGTAGAAAAAAGGCCTATATATAAAACTAAACTTTCATTTTTTCTAGCTAACCATAATATTATAAATATCATCACAATAAAAGTAAACAATATAATTAAATATCCAAATAAAGACCTTATTCTAAACAATGAAACTAGAATAAAAATACTTGGAATAATTAAAACTTCATAAAGTAGAATCCTAGTTATATCTTGCCATTTCTCTGGCAAACGAATTTTAGTAATAGTCTGTAGAATAAATATAGACAAAACTACAATAGAAAAAATCCCATAGTAGTATAAAGAATTATACCTAACTTTAGAAGTTGTATTTATCTGCTCATTAATGACCTCAACATCATTAATGCTCACATTCGCTTCAATTACCTTTATGGAATTACCTGACATATTATCCTTTGGACCATTGAAAAAATCCATAATGGTAGGTCCAATGTCAATATTAGAAACTAGAAATCGCCTTTTCGTAGTTGCAGAAGTTAGAATCCCTTTTTTAATATCTTTGCCCCAAATAATAATTGGTGTTAGCTTACTATCGTCTATATTTATGTCACTGCTATTGGGGCTGATTATCATAACAATTGAATTTGTTGAATCTATATTGCTAATCAGCTTTCCCACGAAATCATCAATATCTAATAGAATATCATTTCTTAAGCTTATATATTCTTCTTCAGATAAAAAATTAAAATTTCTAAAAAGCCTGTCTAAATCTCCGGTTTCAATAACAATTAAATCCCCAAGGCTATTTTTTACTTCTACTAATAATTTATCATAATCTGTTTTTAAAAGAAGTGGATTATCTAAATCTTCTACTGTTATATTATCTATATTCCCATAATCAACTATGCCTTGAGAATCCATGGGTATCAAAGCAGAAAGCCTATATGGTGTAGAAATAGAATCGCTATTGCCATAAATTGCAGTTTTTAATCCTACGCTGTGTAAATTATCACCTATAGCACCAATGTTAGGCAAATAATTGTTATTTGAATTTAAGCCTATTATCTTTTTTATATCTTTATTCATTAATGGTCCATTAGGTTCTAATTGTACAAAATATATAGTATTATAATTCCCATATGTTTTTTCTGAAGAATTAATAGTAAGAAAACTGTCTACTCCTGTATAACTGGAAAATCCCTTAGTATTCATTAGTCCAATACTGCCACTTGATACCAGTTTCTTCAGATTATCCATCTTTTCAATATCATCTAGAGTCAGTCTATTAATAACTATCAAATATACCTTGTCTACAGGTCTATCCCCATAAGATGCTTTAGAAAATATAAAAATAAGCAATAGCAAAAACACCAAAAGCTTTCTTGCTTTCAAATTGAGTCTCTCCTATTTATTTAATTTTAAGTATGTCCTAATAAGTTCTTCTAACAATTCATCTCTTTCTATTTGGCAGATAATCGAACGAGCATTATTGTGGTTTGTAATATAAGTTGGATCCCCCGATAAAATATATCCAATAAGTTGATTTACTGGATCATATCCCTTTTCTTCAAGTGCATTAAATACAGTTAGAATTATTTCCTTAACGGAACCGGGTTTATCTTTTGGTGGTTGAAATTTCATGGTTTCATCAAATTTATTATTCACAAAAACACCCCCTAGTATACTTGTATTATAACATATAGGAAAAAATATTAGCAAATGCTAATATTTTTTCCTATCAAGCACTATTTAATTTGGGATTTTACAATTTCTGATACTAACGATAATGCTTCATCTACTTTACTAATGTCTTTTCCACCAGCTTGTGCCATATCTGGTCTGCCACCGCCACCACCGCCTGTGACTTTAGCAACTTCTCTAATTATATTGCCAGCATGAATTCCCTTTTCAACTAAATCCTTAGTTACCATTGATACAAATGAAAGTTTATCATCAGATACACTAGCTAAAACAACTACTCCTGAATGCAACCTGTCTTTTAATTTATCACCAAGATTTCTCAAAGTATTCATATCCATGTTATCTACTTTATATGTTACTAGGTTGATGCCTTCAACTTCTACTTTAGATGCTAAAATATCATCAGCTAAGGAAATTGCCATTTTAGATTTCAAAGCTTCTATTTCTTTTTCCTTTTCCTTTACTTCATCAACTAAAGATTTAACTTTAGTTATTAAATTAGCCTTATTGGATTTTAATATGCTGGACATTTCATTTAGGCTTTCTTCCAATTCATTAATGTAATCATATACAGCCTTTCCAGTTATAGCCTCAATTCTTCTTACACCAGCTGCAATACTCGACTCGGAAATTATCTTAAACATACCTATTTGGCTAGTATTAGATACGTGAGTTCCACCGCATAGCTCTTTAGAATAATCGCCAATCTTCAATACTCTAACCCTATCTTTATATTTATCTTCAAATAAGCCTATGGCTCCAGAATCTTGTGCTTCTTGTAAAGAAGTTTCAATAGTAACCACATCAATAGCATCCAATATCTTTGAATTTACAATTTCCTCTATTTTCTTCAATTCTTCAGTTGTTACTGCTTCATAGTGTGTAAAGTCAAATCTTAGTCTATTAGGCATTACTATTGAACCTGCTTGATTTACATGTTCTCCTAAAACGTCTTTTAATGCTCTGTGTAATAAGTGTGTAGCAGTATGGTTCTTTCTAATGGAATTCCTCCTTTCAGTATCTATTTCAGCCACAACTTCATCTCCAACTTTTGCAGAACCATCTACTATTTTAACAATATGAAGGGAAGTATCTCCTTTAGTGCGTTGTGTATCTAAAACTACAGCCTTGAAGTTGTTACCTTCAATAATTCCTGTATCGCCTACTTGACCACCTGACTCTCCATAGAAAGGAGTTTCCTTTAGAACAATGATGCCTTCTTCTTCAGCATTTAATTCATCAACTTTTTCATTATTTGCAAATAGCCCAATTACTTCAGTTTCTAACTTATCAACTTCATAACCCCTAAATGTTGTTGTCAAACCTTCAAAGATGTCTAATTCCTTTACTGAACTCCAGCCGCTGTCATCTTCTTCTCTTGACTTTCTAGCCCTTTCCCTTTGTTCTTCCATATTCTTATTAAATCCTTCTTCATCTACTTCTAGGGATTTTTCAGATAATATTTCCTTTGTTAAATCTAGTGGGAATCCGTAAGTATCGTATAATTTAAATGCCTTTTCACCAGATAAAACTTTTTCATTTTCCCTCTTCATTTCTTCAATATATGTTTCTAATATATCAATACCTTGATTAATAGTTTCTTGGAATTTTTCTTCTTCTGCATTAATAACCTTCTTAATCTTATCTTCTCTTTCTTTTAATTCTGGATATTCTACCATCCAAGAATTAATTATTACTTCAGCAACTTCACTTAAGAATGGCTTTTCAATTCCTAACAATTTTCCATGTCTTGCAGCCCTACGTATTAATCTCCTTAAGACATATCCTCTGCCTTCATTGCTTGGCAATACTCCATCGGATACTAAAAATGTCATCGCCCTAGAGTGGTCTGTTATAACCCTCATGGAGACATCTCTTTTTTCATCTTTACCATAATTAAAACCTGATATTTCTTCGATCTTTTCTAATATTTCCCTTATGGCAGAAATATCAAAGATAGTATCTACACCTTCCATCACTGCAGTTATTCTTTCAAGGCCCATACCGGTATCAATATTTGGATGTGGAAGTGGATGATAGATTCCATTTTCATCCTTATCAAATTGAGTAAAAACTAAGTTCCAAACTTCAATAAATCTGTCGCAATCACAACCTGGCTTACAATCAGGAGAACCGCATCCATACTTTTCTCCTCTGTCTACATATATTTCCGAACAAGGTCCAGAAGGGCCAACTTCTAGTTCCCAGAAATTGTCTTCTTTTCCCAATCTGATTATCCTATCTGCTGGAACACCTACACCTTTATTCCAAACTTCAAATGCCTCATCGTCTTTCTCATATATACTAACCCAAAGTCTATCTTTATCTAATCCAAGTTTCTCTGTCAAAAATTCCCATGCCCAAGCTGTAGCTTCCTTTTTAAAATAATCTCCAAATGAGAAATTACCTAACATTTCAAAAAAAGTAGCATGTCTCGCAGTTTTCCCTACTTTTTCAATATCTCCCGTCCTTATGCATTTTTGACATGTTGCCATTCTTCTATGAGGTGGTGTCAGTTCCCCAGTAAAATATTTCTTTAAAGGCGCCATACCTGCCCCTATCAATAATAATGATTTGTCATTTTTTGGTATTAATGAAAAGCTAGGTGCAACTAAGTGGTCCTTTCCTTTAAAAAATTCCAAGAATTCTTTCCTAATTTCATGTAAACCCATTTTTTTCATTTTTTACACCTCACATTTATCTTAAAATTATCAAATCCCGTTCATTGAAAAAAATCCCCTAAACGGGGACAAATTACCTATTATATTATATTTGGATTATAATTTAATAAACTTACTTTGTCAATATGAAAGCTTCTACTTCCTCGTTTTTAGAGCCAAATTCAACTTTTGGCTCAAAAATCTATATAGAATTATGGACATGGCAACAACAGGTACTGCAAGTATCATACCCAACACTCCAAAAATACCACCGCCAATGATAATTGAAATAAGAACCAATAGCGGATGTAAACCTGTGCTCTCACCCAGTATTTTTGGTGCTAAGATATTATTCTCTACCCACTGTATCAATAAAAAGATTATAGATACCCATATAGCCTTTATTGGCTTATCTAAATAAGCAAAAAATGCTGCAGGGAAAAAGCCAAGAAAAGGTCCAATGTAAGGTATAATATCTGCCACACCAGTTATAAAACCAATTAATAGTGCAAAATCAACTTTTAATATTAATAATAATATGGCAGTGGCAATTCCCACATAAGCTGCCATAATAATTTTTCCTCTTACATATAAGGACATGGATTTATCAATTTCTATAAATAGACCTCTTATTTCTTCCCTATTTTTTTCAGGTATGAAGCTCATTATTTTCTCTTTAAAGTAATCCTTATCAACTAAAAAGTAGAAAGTCAAAATTGGAGTTAAAACTATAGATATAAATTTCGAAAAAGTCTTTAATATTCCTCCTACAAAGGATTTTAATCCATCCATTATTAGATGTTCAAATCCAACAATATTCTCCATTATAACTTGCTGAACGCCTTGAAACAATGGGGGAAGTTCTCCGATGGTTGAATAATACTTATTATACATTTCATCTATTATTATAGATATTTTTTCAATATAAACGGGCATATTATTCATTAATCCCTTAATTTCACTTCTAGACTTTGGAATAATTAATAAGGCAAATATAAATATAAAACATAGAATACCTAAATACAGCAAGATGACTCCAAATGCCCTTTTTATCTTTTTACTTTCAAAATAATTGATTATAGGATTAAATAAATATGCCAATACAGCTGATAATATAACAGTAAAAAATATATCAGATAAAACATCATACTTTCTTAAAAGAGCAATAAATATGTATAATAAAGCCAATGAAACAAGTATCGGTAGCATTTTTCGGGCTTTAATTCTGATTTTTTTCTCATCAGGAATAAAATTATTTCCTATATTTATTAGATAATATATTGCTAATATCAATAGGATTGTAAACAAAATCCATGTCAGATTATAAATAAAAATTGGCGGATTAAGCCTTCTCATCCTCAACTCCCCTTATTATAAAAAGGCAGCCTTAGCTGCCTAATCCCATAATGAGCTCATACCATCCCAAATATTAGATTTAACTTTTCTAGCAAGTTTAATCATCTTTTTACTATTAAAAGGCTTCATCCTAGAACTAATAATTATCCCTAATGATGTACCGATAACCGTACCCCAAAATGCTCCATTATTTCTGCTAAACATAGAATCCATCTCCTTTTGTGGTATGAAAATTTTATTATTTATATTATATATTGCCACAAAAGGAGATTTAAATTCTGTTAATATTATCTATCTTTTCATATTTTTGTAATTTTATTCATCAGATTCATGTTCGTGATGGTGAGGATCTTCATCAAGATTTACATTTTCAAGACCAGGTATATGAACATTATGTTTCTTTGAATAATCTAATAATGCAGCTTTAATCGCTTGTTCAGCTAATACTGAACAGTGCATTTTTATTGAGGGAAGTCCATCTAAAGCTTCTGCTACAGCCTTATTTGTAAGTTTCATAGCTTCTTCTATTGTCTTTCCTTTTATTAATTCAGTTGCCATACTTGAAGATGCTACTGCAGCACCACATCCAAAAGTCTTAAACTTTACATCTTCTATTACCCCATCTTTAATCTTAAGATACATTTTCATTATATCTCCACATTTTGGATTGCCAACTTCACCTACACCATCGGCATCTGGTATTTCTCCTACATTTCTAGGATTCATAAAATGGTCCATTACTTTTTGTGAATACATTATTTTTCCTCCTTAACTTTTTCATATAATGGTGACATACTTCTTAATCTCTCAACTATTTTAACTAATTTTTCAACAACATAATCAATTTCTTCCTCTGTGTTAAATTCTCCCAAGGTTAATCTTAAAGAACCATGGGCAATTTCATGTGGCAAACCTATTGCCAATAATACATGTGAAGGATCAAGGGAGCCAGAAGTACATGCAGATCCGCTGGAAGCTGCAATTCCTTCCATATCTAAGCTTAAAAGTAAAGATTCTCCTTCAATGTATTGGAAGCACATATTCACATTGCCTGGAAGTCTCTTTGTAGGATGACCATTCAATCTAACATAAGGAATATTAGCTTGTATTTTTTCAATTAACATATCCCTTAATCTTCTAATTCTCTCATTCTTTTCTTCTAAATTTGCATAGGCTAACTCAATGGCTTTACCCATTCCGACAATAGCTGGAACATTTTCAGTACCAGCTCTTCTGTTTCTTTCTTGAGCACCACCAGCAATTAATGGGTCAATTTTTACTCCTTGTCTAATGTATAAAGCCCCTATTCCTTTAGGTCCATAGAATTTATGGGCTGACATGGACAATAAATCAATATTCAATTCATTGACATCAATTCTAATATTCCCTACAGCTTGAACAGCATCAGTATGGAAATATATATTCCTTCCCTTTGCTATTTCACCTATTTCCTTTATAGGTTCAATAGTACCAATTTCATTATTAGCAAACATAATAGATATAAGAATTGTCTTATCAGTTATGGAATTCTTTAATTGTTCTAAGTCAACAACTCCATACTCATCTACATCTAGATAAGTAACTTCAAAACCATGTTTTTCGAGATACTCACATGTATGAAGCACAGCATGGTGTTCTATTTTTGAAGTTATGATGTGGTTCCCTTTATGTTTATTGGCAAAGGCTACCCCTTTAATAGCCCAGTTATCAGATTCTGAACCGCCACCGGTAAAGAAAATTTCTTTAGGGTTTGCACCTAAAACTTTCGCTACCTTTTCTCTTGCATCTTCTATCGCCCTTTTAGATGCACTACCTAAAGAATATACAGAAGATGGATTACCATACTTTTCGGAAAAATATGGCAACATCTCTTCTAATACTTCTTTTTTTACAGGTGTTGTAGCTGCATTGTCCATATAAATATATTTTTTCATTTTTCAGCCTCCTGTTCAATAAGCTTTTTGTTATCTTCAATCATATCTTGTAAAGTAATAGAATCAATAACTTGGTCAATGCTATTTTTTATTTTCATCCATACAAGCTTTGTTACACATCTGTCTTCCTTAGAACAAATAAAATCTTCATCAGCAACACACTCATGAGGAGCGATATTCCCTTCCAATGCTCTAAGAATCTGACCAACTGTAATTTCACTAGGATTTTTAGATAACATATATCCACCCTGAGCGCCTCTTACACTATGTAGAAAGCCCTCTTTTTTCAAAACAGAAAACAACTGCTCTAAATAGTTTTCAGACAAATCCTGCTCTATGGCAATTTGTTTTAATGAAACTGGACCCTGTCCATAATATAAGGCCAATTGAAACATTGCTTGTAAACCATATCTTCCCCTTGTAGATAGCCTCATTTTTTCACCTCTTTTAATCCCAAGTATTTCACTTGGTATTTCAATTTAAGTATATTATACCCTTGTTATAATGTCAACATACACAAAAAAAATACTTCCAAGTAAACATCTATTTTTATTAGATTGTTTACATTGGAAGTATCTTATCAATTTTAATTAGTTTAAGTTATTTAAATCACTTATAAATACTATTGAGTTAATATGTTATGCTTCTAATTGTGGTGGGAAGAAATCTGGAAAATCTGCATATTCAAATTCTTCACATACATCTGTTGGGCTGAATTCAGTACATTCTGGTGGTGGTGGACAGTAGCCAAAGGATGGTATTAACAATTGCACTGTACCAACAACTTTAATAATTATAAATACACCCACTGGGAAAGTTAAAGTATTTCCATTTCTAATTGGAGTTGATAATACTTCGGAAGCAGTTTCAACAACTATTCTAAACTCAAATTCATCTCTAGCATCTGGAAGATAAATAATTATATCCTTTAAAATATCTGGTAGAAATTGTTCAGTTATAATATTTCCATTTGGATCCAACACTTGGAATGGAATTCTAAGAGTAAATCTAACCCTTCTGAAATTAGGAGTATCAGTATCTGTTACAATTAAAGTATTTGGAACTATAAATCCTGGTCTAAATCTTATTCTGCCAAAGGCATTATCCCCAATATTTACTTCAACTTGTGGAAAACATTCTCTTTGTTGACAGCTTGCAAATACTTTATCAACTATAACACAGTCAACATCTTGTTGCTGCCTGATTATTTCTCTTAAATTAGCTTCAGCCACAACATTCACTCCTTTTATTTATATTTTTATTGTCAATATCATATTATGTATATATACAGCAATCTGCTACTAAATTTATTTGGAGGTGAAATAAATGATTAATCTCAATAAAAATGTAATTGTCAATTCAGAAGAAAAGATATTTGTTTTTGATATATCTTCTAGAGGAAATATCATGTATAAGCAATTAGATTGCAATATGAACCTAATAGAGTCTGCGGATCTTAATGACGACATAGTCTATAATTACTCTGCCACAATAGATCAAAATGACATAATTCATTTAATTGCATTAATCAATACAGGGGAACTTTGCTACTATAAATATATCGATGGTCAATGGCACAAAAATATAATAGCTATGTTCAATTTAAAATCTAATATCTATAATCAATTTGAAACACTAATTATTAAAGATAAACTTCATCTAATCTATAACTATTCCCATTTAATAAATTCAAATATTTGGACAATACAGCATGTAGTCTATGATAACAAAAGAGAAGAACAATACAATGTAGTAAGATACATATCAAAAAAAGAACCTGAACCATTCATTGTAGATGTTGATAGTATAGGGAACATTCATCTACTATATGTTAATCACATTAACAACTACTCTCAAATCTATCACAGCTTTTATAGCCTTTACGGAAAAATGTGGAATCCACATCCTGAATTACTTTCATATGACAATATCAATAACTTCTTTCCATATTTATTAATAGATTCCCGCAATAACATACATTGCATTTGGATTGAAGATTTAAGGTATAAATTTAATCTTAAAATGATTAGAATGAGCTTAAGTGGCAGAGATAAATACAAATGGAACGAAATACAGCTTCCAAGTATAACAGTATCAAATGGTTATCCAATACTATTTGAACATAACAATATTTTAAATTTATTATTTAATTCAAAAGATAAAATTATATTATTGAAGTCAGACAACTATGGAAATACTTGGATAAAATCAAATGAGGAGCATTACATAAAAGATAACACTGAAATTGTAAAACTAAAAATAAGCCCATTAAATTATCCAGATAAGATAAATACAGCATTCATAGTAGAAGGAAATGATGAAAAAATTACTTTTTTGCACCATTTCCTTAATAATAAATCGCTTTTTGAAGGAGAATCTCCTGAAAAAACAGTTATTAATTCAGAAAATGAAAGTGAAATCAACTATGAAGCAGTAAATACTTGCGATGATGAAGAAATAAATTCAAAAATAGATAATTATCTTCAATATATGTTTGAAATAAACAATAAATTAGAAGAAATCTTAAATAATCAGAATCAAATAAGCTTAAATTTAGAAAAATTAGCTAATAATCAATCAGAAAATATGAAAAAATTAGATATTCTAGAAAACCTAATAAAAAATAAAAATAAGTCTATATGGGAGAAAATTTTTAAATAACTATATTTGCAGTTTTCTATATGTTAATCTCCCATTAACCCTATTAGCATAGTAAAAATCAATTTTATCGATGCCAATTTCTTTAGCTTCCTTCTTTAAAATATCTATATAATTCTTATTTCTAAACTTTATTGAATAATTACATCCAGCTTTAATACTACAAGGAGTAGATACTAATTTAACCCCAGTATGGCCTTTTGATTGTAGTCTAGAATGAAGAAATATAGCTTGATTTTTAGTTTGAAAAACTGAAAGATAGAAATTATCGTTCATAAATTCCCCTCCTTATAGTATTAATATTATGAAGTCAAATTTTGGTTACATTTTTATTTAAACTGAATTGGAGTGTAGATATGGGTTTAGGTATCTCTGTTATCTGTCCTACTAACAAAGCTAACTCTTTTGAAAACATCCTAAATAACTTCAAATCCCAAGATTATGATCCCAAAGAATTAATCATTGGATTAAATTATGATATAAAAATCGATTATATAAAGAATAAAATAACAAATGAAGATAATATAAAGATATTGCCTTTAGGCAGCAGAAGGACTTTGGGAGAATGCTTAAATATCTCCATAGAACACGCCAAATATCCAATAATAGCAAAATTCGATGATGATGATTATTACAGCCCTCAATATTTATCTGATATGGAAAAGTTATTTTCTGATGAAAATATTCAAATAGTAGGAAAAGCATGTTATTATGTTTATTTTACAGAAAAGAAAATTATAGGCCTAATGAATGCAGGTCGGGAAAATATGTTTGTTGATAGAGTGGCTGGAGCAACATTGACATTTAGAAAAGAAGTATTTCAAAGTGTTAAATTCCCACATTTAAATCTGGGAGAGGATGTAAAATTTTGTCAATTAGCTAAAAGAAAAGGTTATAAAATTTATTCAACTAATAGATTTCATTATGTATATATAAGAAATATGAGATATAAACACACATGGAAAATTGACAATAATTTCATACTAAAGCATTGCAAGTTCTTAACTGAGGTAGAAGATTATAAAGAATTTATCTTAAAAATGTGTCAATAAACCCCAAATAAACATATCTATAATTATAGATATGTTTTAAATGGGGTGTTTTTATGAATGTTTGCGTTTTAGGCATCGGTTTTATTGGACTACCTACTGCATGTCTAATAGCCTCTTCAGGATATAATGTATTGGGTGTTGATATTAATGAAGATTATGTAAATAGATTGAAATCAAATAGATTTTATACAAACGAAAAAGATTTAAATGCTATTTTAAATAAAACATTAAATAAGTCTTTTTTTATAGATACAAAACCAGATAAAGCTGATATTTTTATTATTTGCGTTCCTACACCATTAGATAAAGAAAATAAACCAGATTTATCATATGTAAATGATGCAATAAATAGCATATTGCCTTATTTAGAAAAAGGAAACACAGTCATTGTAGAATCTACAATTCCACCACTAACTACGAGAGAAATAATAAAACCAAAAATAGAAGCTTTAGGATATGAAATAGGTAAAGATATCTATCTAGCCCATTGTCCAGAAAGGGTAATACCAGGAAATATCCTATATGAATTAGTTCACAATAATCGCATTATTGGAGGTATAACTGAAAATTGTTCTAATAATGTAAAAAAATTTTATGAAAAATTTGTAAAAGGTGAAATTCACACAACAACTGCAGAAATAGCTGAAATGGTAAAGCTGATTGAAAACTCCTTTAGGGATGTTACTATTGCCTTTGCTAATGAAATACTATTATCTTGCAATGAGCTCAATATAGATCCTTATGATGTGATATTCCTTGCAAATAAACATCCTAGGGTAAATATTCCAAACTTTGGAATAGGAGTTGGTGGTCATTGCCTACCAGTTGACACTCATTTTATCATAGATAAGTTCCCAAATTCTTCAACACTTATAAGCACTGCAAGAAAAATTAATGATAGCATGCCTAAATATATAGTTTCTAAAATAGAAAAATTTTTAAATAAAGTTGATAATCCAAAAATAGGAATTTGGGGAATAACCTATAAGAAAAATACAAGTGACATCAGAAATAGCCCCTCTATGGAAATAGTTAGGATGTTAAAAGATAAGGGTTATGATGTTAAAATATATGATCCGTTAGTCGATGCTATCAATTATGATAATATTAGATATGAGTCTGTTTTAAGAAGTAATTTCCTGATAATATTAGTTGACCACGATGAGTTCCTTAAAGAAGATTTTAATGAAATTGCCAAATTAATGGACACTCCAATCATGTTAGATGCAACAAATATTATTGAAAAAATAAATCTACCAAAATCCTTTGAATATCATAATCTAATGAAAAGCTAATAGGGGGGTAATAAATTGATTAATAATTATAAATCCTTTTTAAAAGAATATGTTAAAAACAATTTTCCAAATTACGAATTTGATCAAAATAAAACTACAAATAAAATAAAAGTTGCTTGCATTTTAGATGAATTCAGTTATGAGTGCTTTAAATATGAGGGAAATTTTATTCAATTAGGAACTAATAATTGGAAAAAAATTATAGATAATTTTAAACCTGACTTCTTATTAGTTGAATCTGCGTGGCAAGGATTAGATAGGCAATGGACTTATAAAATTGTCAATCTTCATAAGCACAAAAATAATACTCTTCCATCACTTATAAAATACTGTAAAGAAAAGAAAATTCCTACAGTCTTCTGGGCAAAAGAAGATCCAAGTGATTTTGAAATGTTCATTGAAGCTGCAAAACTTTTCGACTATATCTTCACTACAGACGCGAATTCAATAAAAAAATACAAGGAAATAGTAAAACATAACAAAGTATATTTGCTTCCCTTTGCTGCTCAGCCAAAGATTCATAATCCAATAAATAAAGATATTATGAAAGTTGGAAATGTCGCCTTTGCAGGCAGCTGGTATGATAAATATCCAAAAAGATGTGCTGACATGGAAATAATATTAAAACCTGCTTTTAAATATGATTTAGTGATATTTAATAGATTCAAAGATATGAATGTGAAACATTTTTCTTTCCCAAATGAATATCGTCCTTATATAAAAGGCTCTCTAAACTATGAAGAAATAATAAAAGAATATAAAAAATACAACATTTTCTTAAATGTAAATTCTGTAACTAATAGCCCTACCACTTTTTCAAGAAGAGTATTTGAACTACTTGCTTGTGGAACTCCTGTAATAAGTAGTTATTCCAAGGGAATTGAAAATTTCTTTAAAGATATTGTTCTAATGTCCAAAAGCAAAGAGGAAACAGATAAGTTAATAAACACACTACTAAATAATAAAGAAATGAGGGATAAATTAGCAGTACTTGGCATCAGAGAAATATTTAATCATCATACCTATGGTCATAGGTTTAACACTATTTTAGAAAAATTAAACATAGAAAACCCTAACAAAACAAAAGAAGGAGTATCAATTATCACCTGTACTAAAAGGCCAAATTCATTGAAAAATATAATCAGCAATTATTTAAGGCAAGTTTATCCAATAAAAGAACTAATAATTGTTATAAATAAAGATTCAATTGATATTGATATATGGAAAGAAGAAGTAAAAAAATACAAAGATGTAAAAATATACAAATTACCTGAGAATAAATCCTTAGGAGAATGTTTAAACTTTGCTATTGAACTATCAAGTTATCCTTATGTATCTAAATTCGATGACGATGACTACTATGCCCCAAATTATTTAATTGACATGATAAATGCATTTAAATATACAGAAGCAGGTGTTGTTGGAAAATTAAGTGTCTATGGCTACCTAGAAAGCAATAATTCACTGGTCATTAGATATCCAAATTACGAACATCAATATGTAGGTTTTGTTGCTGGCTCCACTTTAACTATTAATAAGGAAATCTTTAAAATAGTAAAATTCCCTCATCAATCTCATGGAGAAGATACTGACTTCTTAATGAGGTGTAAAAACAAAGGAATAAAAGTATATTCAACAGATAGATTCAACCATGTAGTCATAAGAAGGGCCAACATAAGTAGCCACTCTTGGCAGATAACTGAAAAAAACTTCATGAAGAACAGCAAATTAGTAACAACCACAAAGGATTATAAACCAATTATAACTGTTTAAAAATAATACAGGGTGAAACACCCTGTATTATTCTATTCCTAGTTTTATTCTTAACTTTTCCAACATGTCCTTAGTCATTGAATCCAAATCGTATTTTGGGCTCCATCCCCACTCTTCCCTAGCAGCAGAATCGTCAATAGAATTTGGCCATGATTCTGCTATTGCTTGTCTTACAGGATCAACATCATATTCTATTTCAAATTCAGGAATGTACTTTTTAATTGAGGCTGCTATCATTTCTGGATCAAAGCTCATTGCTGTAATATTGAAGGCATTTCTGTGTTTCAATTTTGTTGGATCTGCTTCTAAAAGTTTTATTACAGCATCAAGGGCATCTGGCATATACATCATATCCATAAATGTACCTTTTGCTATAAAACAAGTATATCTCTTATTTTTTAATGCATCATAGTAAATGTGGACTGCATAATCCGTTGTTCCTCCACCTGGAAGTGTTTCATATGAAATTAAACCTGGAAAACGAACACCTCTAGTGTCTACACCATATTTTAAGTAATAATAATCACATAGTAATTCTCCTGCCACTTTCGTTATGCCATACATAGTAGTTGGTCTTTGAATTGTATCTTGTGGTGTTTTATCCTTAGGTGTATTTGGACCAAAAGCTGCAATGGAACTTGGAGTGAATACCATGCAATTTTCTTCTCTAGCTACTTCCAATACATTACGCAATCCATTGATATTTATATCCCAGCATTTTTCAGGATTTTTTTCGCCAACTGCTGATAATAATGCAGCAAGATGCACTATTGTATTAATATTATATTTCTTTACTGTTTCGTATATTTGGTTGGCATCAGTTACATCTATTATTTCAAATGGTCCAGATTCTATTAATTTTTCATGCCCTTCTTTCTTTTGTATGTCGCTAACAACCACATTATTGGCCCCATAAACTCGCCTTAACTCAGTTGCTAATTCTGAACCAATTTGGCCTAGGGCTCCTGTTACTAATATTTTCTTCATCTAATGCACCTCCATTAAAGTGTTCGTCATAATTATATCATATTTTTTGGACTTTTTATATCTTTTATTCAACAGTATTAAAAGAAACAAACGCCAATTCCTTTGGGGCCAAGATGTGAACCAATTACTGGACCTATTTCATCAACTGATATTAAAGCTTGAGGAAATTTCTCCTGTAATGTTAATTTCATTTTTTCCGCATATTCTTCATCTAAGACATGGCATATGCCAATTCTTTTTACATTTTCAGGTACCTTTTCAATTATTGTTGAAATTGCTTTATTTTTTCCTCTTACTTTTTCCAATAGTTTCAATTCCCCGTCCCTTAATTCTATTATTGGCTTTATATTTAGTATATTCCCTACAGTGGCCTGTACTGCAGAAAGCCTTCCACCTCTACTTAGATACTCTAAAGTTTCAACTGTAAAATATACATGCATATTTTTCTTCATGTTTTCTAAGTGGTTTTCAATTTCTTCAATTGTATGTCCGTTTTTGGACATGTTAACAGCTTCTTCAACTAAAAACTTCAAATTAGCAGCTGCATTTAATGAATCAATAATAACAATTCTTTTGTTATCTAACATATTTTTAGCAAGTACTGCACTGTTATAAGTACCGCTAATTTTAGACGACAAAAGAATTGCTATTATTGACTCATATCCTTCTTCAAAGGCCTTTTTAAAAGCTTCATAGAAATCACCTGCAGATGGCTGAGAAGTTGATGGAAATAGTTTTGTGTTTTTAAGTTTCTCATAAAACTCATTGAATTGCCCTGGAAAAGGTTCTTTCCCAACTTCATCTCCAAATACATAATTTAATGGAACTATGGCTACATTCTCTCTTTCAGCATATTCCTTTGTGATATATGCTGTGCTATCAGTTACTATTTTTATTTTTGACATCAATTTTTCCCCCTTTCTTTTAATTAATAATACGGAAATATTATTCCATAAAAATATATTTTTGACAACAATAATCTATACATTCACATACTCGATGTTAATAAAAAAAGGGCACTAAAATCGTGCCCTATTTTATTTAATTTTACTTAACTACAATATTATATATCTTCCCTGGAACAAATATTTCCTTAACGATAGTTTTGCCATCCAAATATTTGCTAATATTGCTGTCTTGTTTAGCCTTTTCTCTTATTTCATCCTGAGTAGCATTTGCATTTACAATTACAGTTCCTCTAACCTTACCATTAACTTGTATAGGAACTTCTATGACATCATCTTTAATTTTTTCTTCATCATATTTTGGCCATGTTGATTCATGTAAATATCCTTCTAATCCTATTAATTGCCACATTTCTTCTGTAATATGAGGTGCCACAGGGTTTAATAATAGAAGATATGTCTTTAAGTCTTCCTTCTTTACGCTTCCATGGTCATAGAATTCATTTAGTAGTGTCATTAATGCTGCAATTGCAGTATTAAATTTCAATGTTTCATAATCCTCAGATACTTTTTTAATAGTTTTGTGAATGCTTGTTTCTAATTCTTTAGTATATCCTTCTCCTTCTACTAATAAATCTTGTAACCTCCATACCCTTTCTAGGAATCTTCTACATCCTTTTACTCCATTTTCTGACCATGGTACACTTTTTTCAAAGTCACCAATGAACATTTCATAGGTTCTTAAAGTATCTGCACCATAATCCCTTACTATATCATCTGGATTTACTACATTTCCTCTTGATTTTGACATCTTTTCATTGTTTTCTCCAAGAATTAAGCCATGGGAAGTTCTCTTTGAATATGGTTCTGGTGTTGGGACAACTCCTATATCATATAAGAACTTATGCCAGAATCTAGAATACAACAAGTGCAATGTAGTATGTTCCATTCCACCATTATACCAGTCCACTGGCAACCAGTATTCTAGAGCTTCCTTTGAAGCTAATTCTTTATCATTATGGGGATCTATATACCTTAGGAAATACCATGAAGAACCTGCCCATTGAGGCATTGTATCTGTTTCCCTTTCTGCTGGTCCACCACATTTTGGACATGTAGTTTCAACCCATTCCCTGATGTTTGCTAGAGGAGATTCTCCAGTATCTGTTGGCTCATAATTTTCAACATCTGGTAAAAGAACTGGCAACTCTTCTTCTGGTACAGGTACCCATCCGCATTTTTCACAGTGTACTAAAGGTATTGGTTCGCCCCAATATCTTTGCCTTGAGAATACCCAGTCTCTTAACTTATAATTAACCTTTCTCTTACCAATGCCTTTTTCTTCTAGCCACTTAATCATGTATTCTTTTGCTTCTTTTGGAGTCATGCCATTTATAAAATCTGAATTAACTACTACTCCCTTATCTATATCAGTATAAGCTTCTTTTTCTATGTCTCCACCTTTAATAACTTCTACGATAGGAAGATTAAACTTCTTTGCAAATTCCCAGTCCCTTGTATCATGTCCTGGAACAGCCATTATTGCTCCAGTTCCATAAGTCATTAAAACATAATCGGAAATCCAGATTGGTATTTCTTTACCATTTACAGGGTTTATGGCCTTTAATCCTTTTATTTCTACTCCAGTTTTTTCCTTAACAAGTTCTGTTCTTTCAAAATCTGACTTTTTGCTTACTTCTTCTTGATATGCTCTAATTTCAGCTAGATTTTCTATTTCATCTTTATATTTTTCAATTAAAGGATGTTCTGGTGCAATAACCATATATGTTACACCAAATAATGTATCAGGTCTTGTAGTGAATACCTTTAACTTGTCTTCCTTTCCTGCAATTTGGAATTCAACTTCTGCACCTTCAGACCTTCCAATCCAGTTTTTTTGTTGAATCTTTACCCTTTCAATATAGTCTACCATATCCAAGTCATCTATTAGCCTATCAGCATACTCAGTTATCTTTAACATCCATTGATTTTTTACTTTTCTAACTACTTCTCCACCACATCTTTCACATCGCCCTTGAACTACTTCTTCGTTGGCTAATCCTATCTTACATGATGGGCACCAGTTAATAGGCATTTCTTTCTTATAAGCAAGGCCCTTTTCAAACAATTTTAAAAATATCCATTGTGTCCATTTATAATAATTAGGATCTGTAGTATTAATTTCCCTTGACCAATCGAAGGAAAAACCTAAAGATTTCAATTGTTCCCTAAACCTATCTACATTTTTCTTAGTAACCTTTGCAGGATGTATCTTATGTTTTATGGCAAAATTTTCTGTTGGCAATCCAAAAGCATCCCAGCCCATGGGGAACAAAACATTATATCCTTCTAATCTTCTTTTCCTTGCAACTATATCCAAAGCAGTATAAGGTCTTGGATGGCCTACATGTAAACCTTCACCAGATGGATAAGGAAATTCTACTAAAGCATAGAATTTTGGCTTGTCGGAATTATTTAATGCCTTAAAAGGTTCTTTTTCTTCCCAAATTTTGTGCCATTTCTTTTCAATTTCGTTAGGTTTGTATTCTCTCACGATTCTACCTCCTATCTTATTAGCTTCTATATACTTCATTATAAAAATAAAACCTCTCATCCCTAAATAGAGACGAAAGGTCATTCCGCGGTACCACTCTAATTGCTTATAAAAAGCCACTCGAAATGATAACGGTATTACCGACTAAGGTTACTTTGGTTCACCTTAGTTGCTCAAGGACGAGTTCAACCTTGATCAATGCTGTCTCGCACCAACCGACAGCTCTCTTCAATTGATATGGGGTCTACTACTTCCTTTCATCGCATTTATTAATTTAAAAACAATTATAACCAAATTTTCCATCTAAATCAAGGGCTTTTTAAAATTCTGCAGTTCCTACTGTTCTTGGGAATGGTATTACATCTCTAATATTTGTCATACCAGTTATATACATTAAAGCCCTTTCAAATCCTAATCCATATCCAGAATGTTTTGTGCCACCATATTTTCTCAATTCCAAATACCACCAGTAATCATTTAAATCCATATTGTTTTCAATAATCCTCTTTTCCAATATTTCATATCGTTCTTCTCTTTGAGAACCACCAATGATTTCCCCTACACCTGGAACCAAAAGGTCCATTGCTGCTACAGTTTTTCCGTCATCGTTTAATCGCATGTAAAATGCCTTTATATCCTTTGGATAATCTACAACAAATACTGGTTTCTTAAATAGCTTTTCTGCGATATACCTTTCATGTTCAGTTTGCAAATCCATCCCCCATTCTACAGGGAACTGGAATTTTTCTCCGGATTTCTTCAACATATCAATAGCTTCAGTATATGTCACAACTCCAAAATCTGAGTTAACCACATTATCTAATCTATTCAACAATTCATTATCAATAAATGTATTAAAGAATTCCATTTCTTCCTTTGCATTTTCCAATACGTAGTTAATAATATATTTCATCATATCTTCTGCCAACTTCATATTGTCATTTAAATCTGCAAAGGCAACTTCTGGTTCTACCATCCAGAATTCTGCTGCATGTCTAGCTGTATTTGAATTTTCTGCCCTAAATGTTGGGCCAAAGGTGTATACCTTTTTAAATGCCAATGCAAAGGCTTCAGCTTCCAACTGACCAGATACAGTTAAATTTGCCTTTTTGCCAAAGAAATCCTGTGTATCATCAACTTTTCCATCTTCTGTCAGTGGAAGGTTGTTTAAATCCAAAGTAGTAACTCTAAACATCTCGCCTGCGCCTTCAGCATCAGAAGCAGTAATTATTGGAGTATGGACATATACAAAACTTCTTTCTTGGAAAAACTTATGAATAGCATAAGCAAGTAAAGACCTTACCCTGAAAACTGCGCTAAAAGTGTTTCCTCTAGGCCTTAGATGAGCAATTGTTCTTAAAAATTCAAAACTATGCCTTTTCTTTTGTAGTGGAAAATCAGAAGTAGAATATCCCTCAACTTCTATTTCCTTAGCTTGAATTTCAAAAGGTTGCTTTGGTTGTGGTGAAGGTACTAATAACCCCTTGACTCTAATCGATGAACTAATAGGAAGCTTTTCCACCTCTTTAAAATTTGAAAGCTTATCATCAACAACAACTTGAATGTTTTTAAAGAATGTTCCATCATTTAATTCAATAAAACCTAGGTTTTTTGACATTCTAGAAGTCCTTATCCATCCTTCTACAACTATTTCCTGGTTTAAATACTTATCTGGTTCCTTAAAGATATCTCTTACATTAATTACCATATTTATTCTCCCTTCCATATAATATTTTAGCCATTGTTTTCCATAAATTTACCCATTTATGTAAATTAATATAAATCCCACTCATAAAAAAAACCTTCATCCAAAAGGACGAAAGTTTACTTCCGCGGTGCCACCTTAATTAGCAAAGCTCACTCAAACACACAGTCATGTGCTTCACAGATAACGGTGTGAAACCGTCTAAATCTACTCTCCTTTGGATTTCGGTTAGAAACTCTGGGATGTTCTTCGATATAAGCTTCGTATCGATGTTCCACTATCATCGACTCCCTATAACTACCACTTATATCTACTCTTCCCTTCAAAGTTTTTGGTATTTTTATCTAATTATATTTGTTTCAATCGCTGTTGTCAACTAATTCACTTAATCTTTTTTTAATTTCCTTTTCGTAGCCATAATCTGTAGGTTCATAATATTTTTTCCCTACAAATTCATCAGGCAAATATTGCTGCTTTACATAAGCATTTTTAAAATCATGAGGATATTTATAACCTATTCCATGCCCAAAGGATTTTGCTCCTGCATATGAAGCATCCTTTAAATGCTTTGGTACCTTCCCTATTGTCTTTGTTTTAACATCTTCCAAGGCTTTATCTATCCCTTTATATACAGCATTACTCTTTGGAGCTGTAGCAACATAAACTGCAGCTTGAGCTAAAGGTATTCGTCCTTCTGGCATACCTATAGCATTTACAGCATTAAAGGCAGAAACAGCAATATTCAAGGCATTTGGATCAGCATTCCCAACATCTTCTGCAGCACATATTATAATTCTTCTTGCAATAAACTTTGGGTCTTCTCCAGCATTAATCATTTTAGCCAGCCAGTATAAAGCTGCATCTGGATCTGAGCCCCTCATGCTTTTTATAAATGCTGATATGGTATCATAATGTTCATCGCCATCTTTATCATATTTTGGAGTCTTAATCTGTATTGATGACTTTATTGTTTCCAAATCAATATGTATTATTCCATCATCATTGGCTGGAGTTGAAAGAACACCTATTTCTAAAGAATTAAGAACAGTTCTGCCATCCCCTTCACTAATAGTAATTAAATAGTCAACTGCTTCATCAGTAATATTTATCTTTAAATTCCCTAAACCCCTTTCTTTATCATTCAATGCCCTGTTTAAAAGTTCTCTTAAATTATCTTTAGATAAAGGTTCGAGTTTGAACACCATAACCCTTGATAAAAGTGCCTTATTAACTTCAAAAAATGGATTTTCAGTAGTTGCTCCTATTAAAATGATAATTCCTTTCTCTACAAAGGGCAATAATGCATCCTGTTGAGTTTTATTAAACCTGTGGATTTCATCAATAAAGAGAATTGTCCTTTTATTAAAAACCTTTAAGTTTTCTTCAGCTCTATTTATGACTTCCCTTATATCGCTTACTCCAGATGTTACAGCAGAAAGCTTTTCAAATGCCATATTGGTACTATTTGCTATTATCATTGCTAATGTTGTCTTTCCTGTACCTGGTGGGCCATAAAATATCATGGAAGCAATCCTATCAGCTTTAATCAATCTATATAAAATTTTACCCTTACCTACCAGATGTTCTTGCCCTACAAATTCATCTAATGTTGTAGGCCTCATTCTATCTGCTAAAGGTGCACTCCTTTTTAATTTTTCCTTTAAGTTAAATGTAAATAAGTCCATTAAATCACACCTTTAATCATTGGATTTGCTTATTTCTATACTATAATAATCCCTTAAAATAGTCAACTTAATGCAAAAGAAAAAGCCAGGTTATCTGGCTTTCTTTACTTTAGAATAAAATTCATCTTTAATCTTCTTTAACAATTCTTTATCTTTTATAACCTGAATTCCTGTATTTACTAGGGCATTTATTGTAATCACCATATTTTTATAGGCATAATCAGTTAAAGTAGCATCCCTTAACTCTTCAGAATGGGCTGGCACATTTTCATCTTCACATATCCCAAAATATGGATGGATTGCAGGGCAAACATAGCTTACATTACCCATATCTAATGAGCCAAATGTGTCTCTTGTCTTATCACAATGTATGCCTTGAATCTCTAAACTCTTATTAAATACCTCAGATAGAGTTTGATTAGTAACTAAATCATCATATTTGAATTCGTAATTTGTAATTTCCAAAGTAGCTCCTGTTGCTAAAGCAGCAGCTCTGGCACAGTTTTTTACCTTTTCAGATAATTCCTCTAAATATGATTTTGTAGTGGCTCTAACATAAAACTGTGCTATTGCCAAATCTGGAACTATATTGGCAGCCTTGCCGCCTTCAGTGATTATGCCATGAATTCTTGCTGTTGGCAAAATATGTTGTCTTAGAGCATTGATGCTGTTAAATGTCAGTATAACTGCATCTAATGCATTTATGCCTTTTTCTGGGTCTGATGCAGCATGAGAGGCTTTCCCTCTAAATGTAAACTGTATAGGTTCTAAAGCTAAAGATGTTCCGCTCTTATAATAAGATGCAGCTGGATGGGCAAGCATTGCTACATCAATATCATCAAAGGCATGTTTTTCAGCCATTAATACTTTAGCCCCACTGGTCTCTTCTGCAGGTGTTCCAAATACTACAACCATTCCACCTATTTCGTCGATGAAATGCCTAAGTACTATGCCTGCACCAGTGCTTACAGTACCTAATAGATTGTGACCACAGCCATGGCCAATACCAGGTAACGCATCATATTCTGCCAAATATGCCACTGTAGGGCCATCTTTTTCCCCTTTATAATAAGCTTTGAAGGCAGTCTTTATTCCAAGATACTCTTCTTCAACTTCAAATCCATATTTCTTAAGTAAATCAATATGGGCATTTGAAGATTTATATTCTTCATATCCTAATTCAGGGTTGTGATAAATAAACTCATTTAATTCTTTTAAATCATCAAATATGCTTTTAGTAATCTCGTTAATCTTTTCAATCATATTATTCACCCCACAGCTATTGTTTCCTTCTGATTGCTTTTCCAAGCCTACTATTCAAAACATTTCCTTTTTCTATTGCAACCTTGCCATTTAATATTACATATTCAATGCCTATTGGTTTTTCTGTTGGATTAAAGAAAGTCGCACGGTCGATTATCTTGTCATAATCAAATATAACTATATCAGCATCTTTTCCTTCCTTAATTTCTCCTTTATCCTTCAACTTCAATCTTTCTGCAGGGAGTTTAGTCATCTTTTTCAACTGGTCTATTAGCTCTAACTTACCTTCATCCCTAACATATTTTCCTATTACTCTAGGAAATGTTCCTGCAGCTCTAGGATGCCCTTGACCTTTATGCAACAATCCATCACTTGCAACAAATACAAAAGGTTCCTTCAATGCTTCAATTACCTCATCTTCATTCATAACAAATGCTACAACCAACATATTTGGATATTCTTTTCTTACCTTATAGAAGATTTCTTCTGTACAATATACATTTCTATATGGTTCTTCTGTTAATAAAATAGCATCATAACTCTTATTCCATCTTTCAAAACAACCTTCATCAAAGACTGCACTGCCAATTCTAGTACTAAATGCATCATAAGGATAGCAGTCTGCAGTTATATCTAATCCATTATTTCTTGCATTCCTAATTAAATCTAATCCTTCTCTCATGTTTCCCATTGCAATACAGCTGCCAATATGGGATATTTGCATTGGTAATCCTGAAATCTCCGAAATTTCTATCATTTCTTTTACAGATGCTACTCCTTCTTGAGCATCCTTTCTAAAATGGGCAGATAATAAAATATCATAATCTCTTAATGAACTACTAATCTCAGCTAATTCCTCAAAGGATATTCCAGGTGAGTATTCAATTCCAAAAGATACTCCAATGGCACCATAATTTTCTAAATCGTATTTTATCATTTCAACCATTTTAGCAATTTCTTCCTTTGTTGCTTCCCTATATTTACTTATGCCAAGCATATCCCTAAATGTGTTATGGCCAGTATAAAGCATATAATTAACTGGTGCCCCATTCTTCTCAACAAAGCTTAGAAATTCATTTAATGGTTGCCTAAGATTACCACAATTTCCTCCTATACAAGTGGTTACTCCCATATTTAGCATTTTATTTGCTATGTCATAATCATCGCCATCATCAGTATATCCTAATACTTCTTCATGCATGTGGATATCAATAAAACCTGGAGAAACTATTTTCCCTTCTGCATTAATTTCAATTTTCCCATTAGATATGCTGTTGCTTATGTTTTCTACTTTCCCATCCTTGATCCCTATATCCTTAACTTTCAAATTATTGCTGTCAAAATCAACTATACGCCCATTTTTAATAATAATGTCATACATACCATCTACCCCTTATTACCTTATAATATAATTAATTTTAATTATTTAATGTGATAAATTATTCATATTAATATATTTATAAAATTCATACCCTATCCATTAAAATTATTTATTAAGTTTTTTTAATACTTATAGCAACATACACCTAATTAACATTAGGTGTATTACATAATCCTGTTGATAATCACTGAAACTAATATTCCAATCAATGTATCTATTGTTCTATTAATTGCAAAATACATGGGATTCATATCTCCACCATGGGAAACAGTTATGCTTAAAAATACGACACAGCTAATATAGGTAGAACTCGGATATTTTAGATATACATTTGTATAAATTATAGGTATTAAAAATAAAGTTAAAATAAAATAATGTAGATATCCAAATAGCTGAATATTTAACATATTTATTAATTGAATTGCAACAAACCCATAAATACCGCCTATAATTGTCCCTACCATTCTGCTTTTTCCAACTTTTACACTGCTTTCAGGATCAGTCTGCATGCTTAAAATTGCAGCAATAACTGAATAAAATGGACTAGTTTTTCTAATAAAGCTCAACAGAAAGCAGATATAAGACGATATAGCAGTTTTTATAACCCTCATCCCAATAATTTTGCCTTTTTTCTCAGTACTTCTATCCTTCATCGCAATCTCCCATTTACAGATAATTATTTTTATTTATACCACTATATGATACTTACAAAAACATGTTATTGTTTACTACAAAAAAAGCTTTGGGCTACAACCAAGCCCAAATACTATATTATACGATTTCCTTCTTAACATATTCAGAAGTCATTGCCCTTAAAAGGCAAACATAATCCATAGTAAATTCAATGATATCTCCAACTTTATAATCAATTTCACTATCTGAACCATCTATTATGAGATGGTCAGAACTTCCACCTAGTACTATAAGCCCCTTATCAACTGGATGTAAGGTATCCAAATCAATATCCTGCTTTCCTATGGCACAGATTATTCTCTTTCTAATTCCTCTATCGACAAAAGTAGGTACATTTCCAAAAGCATCCTTTCCTATTTCTCCCTTTGGAACAGAAGGCTTCATTTTTACTTCTATAACTTCTGCTTGGAGTTTAAATGCATCATTTCTCGTTCCTTCCAACTGATTCCCATAAGCAGTTTCATTTCCTAAAACTAGAGACTCCCCTAATCTCAAATTATTAATTGTACCTAAATCATTATCTGAAAGCAAATATAGAGAACTAGAATTGCCACCAGATAGAATTTCCAATTCAATATTGTATTTCTTTTCTATTTCCATTTTTAGCCTATTTAATCTATTCATATGTTCCATAGTAGGAATTACTCCGCCATAACATGTTAAATTAGTACCAAGGCCTATTATTTTAACTCCCTTTAGCTTCAAGACCTCATCTATCGCCTTATATAAATCACTTTCTTCATAATAGCCTTCCCTTAAATCCCCCAAATCTACCATTAATATAATGTTGTGAATCTTATTCTTCTTTAGTGCCATTTCAGATAGTGCTTTGATAGTTTCCAATTCAGAGTTAAAGGATATATCTGCATATTCTACTACATCTTCTACCTCTGAAATCATAGGTAGCCTTAACATTATTTTTGGAACATCAAAGTCCTTTAACCTTTTTAAGTTTTCAATTCTGGAATCTGCTAAAAAGCTGACTCCTCCCTCAACATAGGCCTTTGCTATATTAGGATTGCCACAAAAAACCTTTGTAACGCCTGCTACCTTGATACCTTTGTTATTACATAAGGAGACTACAGTTCTAACATTATTCTTCAATACTTCATAATCAACTATCAATTTAGGATAGGACACATTATCACCCCTTGAGGCTTTCATGTAATAGCTTTAATGCAGCATCTGGATACTTCCTAGACATAACGCCTAATGAAGCCATAATATAATAATTATCAATCAAAACAGTTGATTCTTTTGTAGGTAAAAGCATATTGCCAGTATTGGAAAGTGGAATTTCTCTTAGTATTTCTTTCCTCCTAGGTAGTCTAGTTAAGGCTCCTCCAGTGCCAATGATGTATTTTACTCCAGTTAAATCTTTACCTTCTGCAATAGTTTTCTTCCCGCTAGGGCCATATAGGTGCTTTAATTGCCCAGCATGCCTTTTGACAGCTGTTAGAGTAGCATGTAACGTTAAAGCTTCAACAAACCTAATTTCTAATACAGTTTCTGGTATTGGCTTGTGATTAGCTATTAAGTGTTCTAACTCATCCATTGAAATATCAAGCTGTTTTGCTAATTCTTCTTTACCTATTAATTCTACTACATTTTTCATATTGACATAAACACCTAAATCACCTTCTACTGTCCTTTTTGATTTAGGTTCCGGATTAATTAATATTCTTGAAATTTCATCGCTGTCTTCAGTTACAGAATGGACATCAGTGGTAGCCCCACCTACATCTACTGTCATTAAATTTCCTAAGTCGTTATATAGTAGTTCTGATGCTGCCATTACTGCACCAGGAGTTGGCATAATAGGACCTGTTACCATTTCCCTTATCTTTTCCATACCAGGGGCATGGATAATGTGATTTTCAAATACCTGTTGAATGACTTTTCTAGTAGGCTCTATGTTTAGCTCATCAATCCTTGGATAGACATTATCTACAATATATAGTTCAGAATTTGATTCTTCAAATATCTCTTTAACATCTTCATGATTTTCTATATTACCTGCATAGATTACAGGAATTCCCAAATTCATCTCTGCAATTAACTCAGAATTATACAATGCTGTTTCCCTTTCGCCATAATCAACTCCGCCAGCAATTAAAATTATATTTGGATTTATTTCCTTTATTTTTCTCAAATCAGATTTTCTAAGTTTCCCAGCTGTAATATACTTAATGTTGGCTCCTGCACCTAAGGCTGCTTCTTTAGCTGCCTTTACGGTCATATCATACACAAGACCATGGACAGTCATCTTAAGGCCACCAGCAGCAGAACTAGATGCCAATAATTCTTTATATTCTATTGGTTCACCGATATTCTTTGCTAAATCAGCAATTGCAGCCTTAAGTCCAGCATTTACATCCCCTTCTAGGACAGTTGTAGGGGCTTGCCCCTGCCCAATGAATCTAGGGCAGGAGTCAAGTCCATCAAATCCATTGACAACAGTTGTAGTGCTGCCTATTTCTGCTACTAATAAATCAATCTTCATAGTTCATCCTCTTTTCAATTTCTCTCCTCTTTTCTACCAAGAAGGTAGCAACATGTTCACCTTTTGTTCCTCTTCCAAACCCTGCATCCATTCCAGCTTTAACTGCCAAATCGTTAGATACTTGAGTTCCACCTGCTACAAGTATTACCTTATCCCTGATGCCCTTTTCTACGCAAAGGTCATGTAGCTTTTTCATATTCTTATAGTGAATATCGTCATGGGAAATTATAGTTGAGCAAAGTATAGCATCTGCATTTAATTCAATTGCTGCATCAACTAATTTTTCAACAGGTACTGAAGTACCTAATATATGACATTCGATACCATATTTTTCGATACCGCCATGCTTAATATCAATGATTTCTCTTAATCCTACTGAGTGTTCATCTTCGCCAACTGTTGCAGCAACTATCTTCATTGGTTTCCTTTCGATTTCTTTTCTTATTTCATCTTCAGAAAGTACCTTTGGTTCAGGTGGTATTACTAAGTCCTTAGTATCAATAGTAAATGTCACTCTTCCTTTAAGTTCAATACGAGTACCTTCTGCATCTTGCATCCTTTCTCTGTGTATTACTTCAACATCTTCTAATCCCATTTTCTTTCCAATTTCTATGGCAGCGTATTCAGCTGTTCTTATGTCTGTTGGTAAGAATAATGTAATTAGAACAATTCCATCTCCAAGCCATTCCATTTCAGGTTTAATCCTAGTAGTTGTTCTTAATTCCTTTACTTCTTCTAATCTAACATTAACATTGTCAGTTTCATCCAACTCATCTATGAATACAATCTTAGATGGGTCTTCAAATGTACAGCCACCAATTAATTTAGAAGGATCGTCTACATATTCTTCGCCATATTGAGCCACATTGTTATATCCAAAATGTGCAGTTACTGGAGCCATATAGTCCTTATCCCTTTCATAAACTGTTCCTGCACCAACGCCACCATCAATTTTTCTGAATATTCCATCACCATTTCTTTCAGGATATAATCCAGAATCAACAAAGAATCCTTGTTCAACAGCATTGAAGTATCCGCCTACTTCTAGGATTTCTTCCATGAATAGAACAGCTCTTTCCTTTAATTCCCTAACCTTTTTAGCTAATTCTCCTTCATGTCTTCTTAATTGAACCATTTCTTTTAATCCGTCCATACCAGCAAAGGCTTGTTTTGCTGTATCAATTGCTTCCATATTATAAATATGCCATGGAACATTTCTTCCTTCATCTGGAGTTATAGTTGATTGAATATCTGCACTTGTCAATTGAGAAATAAGCAGATTCAATACATGGGTTACTGTTGCTTCCCTAGTAGATGATTCAATGTATTTTGTATTCATTTGAGCTCTCATCTTGTAATCTTTAAATAATTCCCTCAATGCAACTGCGTATGGCAAGTCTAACCTCATGCAAGGTGCTGGTGGTGCTGTTGGTGGTACAGTTGACAAGCAGATGTTTTCCTTCTTCATACCAACTTTTACAGAGAACATACAGTTAATAGCATGTTGTACCATTAACTCTGGCATTACCTTCCATGCTTCCCTTGCTGTAGCATTAGCATTATGTGCCCCGTCTATTTGAGCCATATCTGCCCAAGCCATTACTTTCTTAGCTTCAGCTGCATCTACAAAGGACCTTACCATATTGATATTTCTGTATAGAACGTTATATTGTGGGTCTTGATGAGCGCCATTTACGCCTTCTTCAGCAAACATAACTGCAATTTCTGGTCCAGCTACGCCTGATACATAGGAGTGGAAATTAATTGGTCTTCCTACTTCATCCTCAATTAAATCTAAAGCCTTCCTTGTAGCCCTAACTTGTTTTCTAGTTACAGGGATTCCTCCAACTCCTTGAGGAGTACCTTCTATGAGTCCATCAAAGTGTGACTGTCCTGCAGTCCTAATTACCATAATATGGTCAGCACCATGCCATGCAGCCATCCTCATACGCCTTATATCATCTTCAAATCTTCCTGATGCAATTTCTGTTGTTATTACAGCCTTTGGTTGTGGGTCAATATTATCAAAATACTTTGCTGCAGGTAATGGAACACTGTTCTTTAGAGGTTCTGACATGTCATAGTATTCAAATTTCCCAATTTTCCTTTTTTGTCCAGTCCCTTCTCTCCAATGCCATCCTCTTCTTCTTGGTCTATATTTGTCCAAATCCTTTAATATATATTCAATATCCAATTTTTCATTTGGTTTTAGTTCCATTAGTTTGCACCTCCTTTAAATATCCTAACAACATCGTCCCACATTTCTCCTGCTGCAAGTTTTAGGCCTGCTTCTCTAATTCCCATATTCTTTTCTTTTGCCAATCTGTAAACTATATGTCCTGCTCCTTTTCCAATTAGTCCTCTGTCAATGGCACCATCAACAATGGCCTTAGCTTCGATGCTTGAAAATCCCATTCTCAATAATACTGACCTTTCAATTGAAGGAGTAGTATGGGTTCTAGCCAACTCTACAAGAGGGTCCACAATCTTTTCAGCTAATTCCCAAAACCTTTTTTCCAATTCCTCTTCAGTCAAATTTGCAAGATGTTTTCTTCTTTCTTCAAAATCATCAGCTCTTTTCATCATATCCCTCCCAAATTATTAATATTTAACTCCAAATTCGTCTAAAACATTTTTTATGAATTCAACATCAGTTTTAGTATCCTTTGCTAAAAATTCTAAATCTTCCTTAGTAACTGACCTTACGCCAGTATGATTAATTGCATTCCTAATGTAAGATTTTCTTATTCTATCTAACTCAATATCATTAATGTTTATATAAGATGGGTCTTTTGGCAGAATTATATTCTTTCCTGGAATTTCTTCTGAAGGGTCACCAATAATAATTTCTATTCCATTTTCTTTTGCAAAAGTTAGCTGAGCATTTACATGTTTTCCAGCACCAGTATATTCTGTTTCTTGAACTACTATTATTTGATCTTCATCCATCTCTTGAGCAAGCTTAAATGCTGCTGTCAATGATGTATTTCCAGCTGGCCCCCTTTCAAGCCCTTCCAACTGTGCTAATAGTTCTGTCATGTAAAATACAGAACCTTGATTAACTGTTACATATCTGTCCATATATCTTAGTGGCCTTGCTGCAGACCTTGGAACATCAGACCTATCAGGCCAAGTAGCAAATGGAATACCGAATCCAGTATGACCAGTTGTAAAAGATTTTTTGTTAAACTGAATATCAGAAGCCATATGAAGCCCTTCTAGGTTAACGCTCGCCCCAATTATCTTTGTATCTAGTGCTCCTGCTTTAATCAATCCTCTAGCTGTACCAGTTAAGTTGCCACCGCCAGCATTGGTAACAACCACTGCATCGGGGTCTCTTCCTTCTTTTTCCCTTAATTGCATTGCTATTTCATATCCTAATGTTTCTACTCCTGCAATACCAAATGGAGTATATAGAGAAGCATTGAAGAATCCAGTTTCTTCAAGCAAAATTAAAAAAGTATAGAATAGTTCTGGCCCGACAGTAAGTTGAACAACCTCTGTACCATAAGCCTCGCAGGCCCTTGCCTTTTCTATAATCTCTGGTTGTCCAATTCCTCTTGAATCATAACACTCTTGAACTACTATACATTTAAGCCCTTGAATTGCTGCTTGGCTAGCTACTGCTGCTCCGTAATTTCCTGAAGTTGCAGCAATAACTCCTTTGTATCCTAATTTTTTAGCATGATAGCATGAAACTGAAGCTCTTCTTGCCTTAAAACTTCCTGATGGATTACATGCTTCATCCTTTATAAATATCCTTGCCCCTTTTCCCTTAGGTGCTAGTTTTCGTGCTAACTTTGTTAGATTTTTAAGCTCTATTATTGGAGTATTTCCTACAGACACGCTTCTTTGAATCTCCTGAACCTCTTGTAAAGAATATCCAGTTTCTCTCATCATCTTTTCATAGTCAAAGGCAATACTTCCTGATTCATATTTATCATAATCTATTCCAATGGCTTTTTTCATTATTTCCCCTTTTCTTAACATTACAGCTTCATAGCTCATATCTTTAGTCATCTTTTTCATCCCCCTCAAGTAAAAGCTTTCTTGCTTGACGACCTACATATAGAAGTTCTGGTACTGCTTTGCCAAAATTATGCTTATAATATGGATTAACTTCTACTAAAGTACCCTCAACTACTCTACCTATATAAGTTTCTACTTTTACTCTGTCTCCAATATTTGCACTTTCATCAAGCAAGAACCCTTTTACCCACATTTCTAGTGGTACTTTTTGTGTATCTTCTGGAACATTTTGGGCACGTTGTCCAGCTTCAAGGATTATATTATGAATTCTTACCCAATCACCACGTTTTGCGTCCATTAAATCACGCCCCTTCCCATCATTATAATTGATATTTAACTATAATAAACTACAATTAACTGGAATTAGTTACTAGTTCAGTAACTGATAGGCAAAACTCAGGACGACAGAAATTGCCATCCTGAGTCTTTTTTATCACGTTCTCAATAGAAAGGATTAAACTTTCGAGTTGTTAAATATTTACCTACATAACTATTCACTGTTAACTTTTCACTATTATCCAAAATAAGTATTATTCTTCAATTAATTCTCTCATATCTCCCATTATAGCCCTTGGTACTGGTAAATCTATCATTGTCTTCAATCCTGGGCTTGCATTGATTACATGAGGAATCATGTTGACTGCCATAGCAATTGTTCCTATTCCTCCTGGAACTTCTGGTTTTATTTGCATGCTTATATTTGGTGTACCCTTAATTGTAATATAATCTCCAGTTTCTACACCTTCTAATTGTGGTTCAACTTGTTGTGGATGAAGCATTTCGATTTTTAGTTCGCCATCAACGTATCCATACCCTTTCATGAAGCATCCAGCAACATCTCCTGGTTGTACTTCTGCATGAGGAGCTTTTCTATAGACTTTTGAAATTATAGGAGACTTTTCTTGTTTGATTTCACCACTTAATTTCCAGCCTAAAGCATCTGCAATCATATTTATTGATTCTGGGAATCCAATATGTCCTGCCAAATCATTTTCTGCAACTCTTCTGTTGAATTCTTCTACAGTTATACCAACGCCTTGTTCATGCATTACAGTAGGTCCGAATGGTGATAAGTTGTTAACCCTTTCTGCCTTTATGCTTTCAACATCAATGCAAGCTCCAGTTAAAGTAATTACCAACAAGTCCATAATAAGTCCTGGATTTATTCCTGTACCAAGAACAGTAACTCCATTTTCCTTAGCAATTCTATCTAATTCTGCAGCTAATTCTGGTGATTGAGCCTTTGGATAAGCCATTTCTTCTGCTGTTGAGATTACATTTATCTTTCTTTCAAGACAATATTTAATCTTATCAAAGTTTGTCCTAGTATATGAGTCAGTTGAAATTATTACAACATCAGCTGCGCCTTCTTTAATCACGTCTTCATAAGAACCAGCTATTACATCTGGTCTGTCCCCTCTATCAATACCAATTAATTCATACATTGATTTGCCTATTTTATCTCCTCTAACTACTGCGCCAACTATTTCAACGCCTTTTTTCTTTAAAAGCATTTCAACTATGCCTTTCCCCATTGCACCTAATCCCCAAACTATAACTTTTACATTTTCTTTTCTCATTCAAAATACCTCCTTTAAATTATTCTTGCCTTTATATAATGCAATTTCTTTGCCAACTATTTATAATTTTTTCATATGTGAAAATGTTGAATTTACAATTATTTTAAAATCAATTTACAGAATATTTTATTTTTTTATAAAAAAAGTGCAATAAAATTTGCATTTTAATGCAAATTTTATTGCACTAGGTATGATGGCCTTTATATTAGCTTGATGTTGAACTTCTTAATTTTATGCTGCAATGTTTGCCTCTTTATACCAAGCTCCTTTGCAGCCCTTGTTATATTATAGTTATTGTTTTCTAAAGCATTGATTATGAAGTCTTTCTCAACTTCCTCTAGAATTGTTGGCAAACTTTTATCATCTTTTTCATATGTAAATGGGCTTCGAAGAGGCATACTATTCATAATATGCATTGAAGATATGAAATCCTTCTTATGCAAAACCGTTTCATTTTCATCTACTATGTTCATTGCTCCCTCAATTACATTTGCCAACTCCCTTACATTGCCAGGCCAAGTATAATTCATAAAAAGATTCATTACCTCATCTGATATTCTTTTAACTTTCTTGCCTAACTCCTTATTGAACTTATTTATAAAATGATCAACTAAAATTGGAATATCTTCTTTCCTTTCAGATAAAGGAGGAATTTGAATGAATATTACATTTAACCTATAGAAAAGGTCTTTTCTAAGAGTTCCATTTTTTATGCTTTCCAATGGGTGTTCATTTGTTGTAGCAATTATTCTTACATCAACTGGTATGTCTTTTGTACCTCCTATTCTTCTAATATATCCTTCTTGTAATACCCTCAATAACTTAGCCTGCAATGGCAAAGACATTGAATTTATCTCATCAAGCATCAATGTTCCGCCATTGGCTTGCTCAAATATTCCCTCTCTTTCAACAGCTCCTGTAAAACCTCCTTTTTCCGTTCCAAATAATATCCCTTCCAACAATGCCTCAGGAATTGCTGCACAATTTTGTGCTATAAAAGGCTTATTGGCCCTTATTCCGCCATAATGAATACTTTGTGCAAACAGTTCTTTGCCTGTCCCTGTTTCACCATAAATTAAAACACTTGAAGGGGAATTGCTTGCTTTTTTAGCAATTTTCTTTGCTGCTTTAATTGCTTCAGATATGCCAATAATATCTTGAAAATTATATCTTTTTATCTTATTTTTAGAATCTTTTGACGATCTCTTAGAATTTAGCGCACTTTGAAGCTTAATTAGCTGATCAGATAAATTTTTAATATGTGTTATATTATTTGATATCTCCAGTGCACCAATAATTTCATTATCATCGTTATATAGCGGAATAGTAGAATTTACAGTAGTAATCCTTTGGCCCTTAAAATTTAAATAAGTTTGAGTGCTGTTGAGTATTGGTTCACCTGTATGTAAAACCCTAATGAGCGTAGATGTTTCTTCATTTAGGCTTGGAAAAATCTCCAATATGTCTTTCCCCAATACCTGCTCTTTTTCTAAGCCCTCCAATTTAGCCATAACATCATTGTAAATAATTGTTTTCCTATTTTTATCAATGACATGAATGCCTATATCTGCATGATGCAAAATATTTTGCACTAGTATTTTATTTAGATCAACATCTTTCATAATATCATCCTTAACTTAATTCTTTAACATAATAGCTGCTATCATTCTATTTTTTGTACCCTTTTCCCTTCTATAAGAATAAAGAGTATCTATGTGGCATGAAGTGCAAAAGTCGCTGTGATAAATATTATTAAAATTTATACCAGCATTTAATAAATTTATCGTATTTGCACGCCAAAGATTTAAATATGTCTTATCATCTCTTTTAACAAAAATACTGTCATCTGAAAATCTATCCATAAATAGCTTTTCAACATCTTCTCCTATTTCATAACAGCAAACTCCAATTGAAGGGCCTATTGCAGCAAATATATCATCTAAATCAGTCCTGTAGTATTTCACCATTTTATCTACAACTACCTCAACTATGTTGTTTAAGGTTCCCTTCCACCCAGCATGGGCGATTCCTATAACTTTTTTTACATTATCGTAGAAATATATAGGAACACAATCAGCATGAAAGGTGCATAATGCAGTTCCGGGAACATCTGTTATTAGACCATCAGCTTCCATATTTATAATAGTTTTGTTCTCTTGATTGTTTATTAATATTACATTTTTACCATGAACTTGTCTGGCTCTGAAAATTCGTTCTACAGGTATATCTAACAATGTGCTTAAATCTTCGAAAATCCTATTTTGATTCCATCCTATCCTTGAAGAAAATAAGTGGGTAATATCTCCAAATTTATTAAATCCATCAATTTCATAATACAAAATATTATTATAATGCTTTTGTATTATTCCCATAACTATCTCCTATTGCTCTTATTATTTTCATCTAATAAATTTTTCAACTCTTCCATAAATGAATTTATATCTGTAAACTGCCTATATACTGAAGCAAATCTTACATAGGCTACATCATCTACATCTTTTAGTCTATTCATTACCATTTCTCCAATGGCTTTTGATGTAACTTCCTTTTCCATAGAATTATAAAGGGTCTTTTCTATTTCATCAACAATATTTTCTATAGTTTCCATAGGAACTGGCCTTTTTTCACAAGCCTTTATAATTCCATTCAATATCTTATTCCTATCAAAAACTTGTCTATTGCCATCTTTCTTTATAACCATAAGAGGGATTTCCTCTATTTTTTCGTAAGTTGTAAATCTCTTACCACATTTAATACATTCCCTTCGTCTACGAATAGCTTGTCCCTCTTCAGTGGGCCTTGAATCTATTACCTTAGATTCAGGGAATGAACAATAGGGACATCTCATTTTCACACCTCGCCTTTTATCAAGTTCAATTTTATTATATTATATTAATGATTAAATGTCTAACTATACATCCCCTTTATAGTCAACAAGGATAGTATCTGTACCTATTCTTACTATATCACTCCATCTAATAATCGTTTCAGAATTTTTCCCAAATAACCCCAATATTTTTCCACCTTCTGAAATTATTAAGGCTTCAACATGGCCTTTTTCCAAATTTATCTCAAAGTCATCAGCAAATCCCATTCGCTCCCCATTATTTATATTGATTATTTCTTTTTCCCTCATTTCTGATAATTTTAACATAATCCCACCTCTTTTCATATTATACCCTACTAATTTATATATAAAATCAGGGTATAAATATGACAAGAATTTGGTGGGATTAAGGCATTAAATATATTTTCTCATCTGCCTTAAGGCATGCTTTTCTAACCTAGAAACTTGAGCTTGAGAAATTCCTATTTCCTCCGCTACTTCCATCTGAGTTTTACCTTCAAAAAATCTCAACTTAATAATCTGCTTTTCTCTGCTGTTTAGCTTTTCCATTGCTTCCCTTAGCGCTATTTTACTTAACCAAACTTCATCTTCAGCCTTTTCGTCCTTAACCTGATCCATTACATAAATTGCATCACCACTGTCATGGTATATTGGTTCAAATAAGGAAACTGGTTCCTGTATTGCCTCCAAAGCAAATACAACTTCTTCTTTAGGTATATCTAGCTCTTCTGCTATTTCATATATAGTTGGTTCCTTTGAATTCCTATTTATCAGTTGTTCTCTTGCTTGTAAAGCTCTATATGCAATATCCCTTAAGGATCGAGATACCCTTATGGAATTATTATCCCTTAAATATCTCCTTATCTCGCCTATAATCATTGGCACTGCATAGGTAGAAAATCTAACATTTTGATTCAAGTCAAAATTATCTATAGCTTTAATTAAACCAATACAGCCTACTTGAAATAAATCATCTACATGTTCTCCTCTACGATTAAATCTTTGTATAATGCTGAGTACAAGCCTTAAGTTCCCTTGAATAAACTTATCTCTAGCTTCCTTATCTCCCGCCTTTATTTTAACAAATAATTCTTGCATTTCCTCATTAGAAAGTACTGGAAGCTTTGATGTATTTACTCCACAGATTTCTACTTTTGATACATGCATTTACATTCATCCTTTCACGCTGTATTGCCCCTTTCGTTATAAAATTATTGCCTTCAACATTATTTTTATTCAAAAAAATATTTACATTGAAACCATTTTACATTTGCTTTACCATTTCTTTTCTCAACCTTTTTATTATCCTTTTTTCAAGCCTTGATATATAAGACTGGGAAATACCCAATAAATCAGCAACTTCCTTTTGAGTTTTTTCTTTTCCAGTATGTAATCCAAATCTAAGCTCTATTATCATTCTTTCTCTACCTGACAACTTACTTATTGCTTGATTAAGCAATACTCTGTCTATTTCAGATTCGATATTTTTAAAAATAATATCTCCATCAGTTCCAAGAATATCAGATAATAAAAGCTCATTACCATCCCAGTCAGTATTTAAAGGCTCATCAAGGGAAATCTCTGCTTTAGTTTTGCTTGTTCTCCTTAAGTACATCAATATTTCATTTTCTATGCACTTTGAAGCATAGGTTGCTAATTTAATGTTTTTATCTGGTTCAAAAGTATTCACAGCCTTAATTAGCCCAATTGTTCCAATTGATATTAAGTCTTCAATGGAGACCTTTGTGTTTTCAAATTTTCTTGCAATATAGACAACTAATCTTAAATTCCTCTCAATTAATATTGATTTTACCGATTCATCTTCTTTCATTAAGGAAAGATAATAGTCCTCTTCTTCCGGAGAAAGTGGCGGTGGCAATATTTCTCCACTGCCTATATAATAAATAGTTTTTATTATATTAAACTTGCCTAATACTTTATATAAAATAATCTTTATTCTAAATTTCATTTTTTTCAACATCTACATTCCCCCTATTTAAAATTTCTTGGCTAAGCAACCCCTTATAATGGTCATCTGATGATATCCTTCCATTATATATTCCAATAATTACATCACTACATATTAAATAAGTTTCATCTTTTTTTATCTCTACATAATCAGGCCTAAATCCCAATAAAATTCCCCTTTTTGAACCAATACTCTTAAAAGGAATTATTCTAATGATATTTTTTTCTGGTAGATTTTCTACAGCACTTTGAATTTCAATTAGGTTATCTTCATTATTATGTTCAAATAATTCCCTTAATGCAGAGGGAGTTAAATTTTTTATAATTTCATATTCGACAATAAATACAGGCAATCTAGTTAATGGTTCAGTCAGCGAATTTCCTGTATCTAGTAATGCTGTAAGGGAAGAAAATTTATTATCAAAATATATAGTTACTTCATATAACTCCTTTTCCTTTAAAGCTTTTTCATGGAAATAATCGAATATATTTTTAATAAGAACTCCTCCTAGCCCTATTCCTAACACAAGGTATCTAGCAGAAAATTCTTTTATTGAAATATTTTTTGTCAACAGATTATAATTGCTTTGTAACAAATAATACATTCCAATACTTGCACCAGCAAAAATAAAAGAAACAAGATAAAATCCAAATAGCTGTTTTACATATAACTTTATGGATTTTGAATTAAATGCTATTTTTACAATAATAATTGATATTATTATTTTTATAAAGAAATTTGTAAGGAACCTTATTGAAGGTATGAATAATGCAAAGGGATATAATGCCGATAAAAAAGAAGCAATTAAAATTCTTTTATTGCTTACCTTAGTTTTTGTGATTATTCTTGTTATATGCAAAATCGTAAAGTTTATCAGAAAATTTTCTAAGAATAAATACTCAGCTATGACATACAAATAAATTCCTCCTATAATTATATAAACTTAGTACTTATTCTATTCTTTTATATTTATTATAGGACATAAATTCTAAATTTTTTGTCAATTTATAGGCAATAAAAAAAACGTATCTCTACAAAAGATACGTTTTTTCATTTAATTTGATTTCTTATCTCTTCTTCTCAAGAAAACTGGAATGTCTAATTCATCCTCAACGCTAGCAGCAACTTGACTTTTAGCATCTACTTTATTCAAAGTTTCCTTCTTCTTTTGTTGATTTACATCGTCAAAGCCAGTTGCTATTACTGTTATTTTAATTTCATCTTTTAGGCTTTCATCTATGCCTGCTCCAAATATTATGTATGCATCTTTATCAACAGCAGCCCTAATCAAATCAGCTGCTTCATTTACTTCAAATATTCCCATATCAGGTCCACCAGTGATGTTTAATAATACAGATTTTGCTCCATCTATTGAAGTTTCCAATAGTGGCGATTTAATTGCTAGTTTCGCAGCTTCTGTTGCCCTATTTTCACCTGAAGCTCTTCCAATTCCCATATGGGCAATTCCTTTGCCTTGCATTACAGTTTTAACATCCGCAAAGTCCAAATTGATAAGATTAGGAACTGCTATTAAATCTGATATGCCTTGAATGCCTTGCTTTAGCACTTCATCAGCCATCATGAATGCTTCAAGCATAGTGGTTTTCTTATCTGCAATTTGTAAAAGCCTATCATTTGGAATAATAACCAAAGTATCAACTTTAGTTTTTAACTGTTCAATACCTTGTTCAGCATGCTTCGCCCTTCTAGGACCTTCGAAGCTAAATGGCTTTGTAACAACACCTACTGTGAGGATGCCTAATTCCTTTGCAATTTCAGCTACAATTGGTGCAGCACCTGTACCAGTTCCTCCCCCCATACCTGCTGTAATAAATACCATATCTGCTCCTTTCAAAACTTCTGCTATTTCATTTCTATTCTCTTCTGCAGCTTTAGCTCCTATTTCTGGATTCGCACCTGCACCTAAACCACGAGTTAGTTTTTCACCAATTTGAAGTTTTATATCTGCCTTAGAAGAATTAAGGGCTTGCTTGTCAGTATTTAAGGCAATGAAATCTACTCCCCTTACTCCACATTCAACCATCCTATTAACAGCGTTGTTACCTCCACCCCCAACCCCTAGGACTTTAATCTTCGCAAATTGGTCAACATCCACATCAAAATCAAACATCATTTTTCCCCCTTATCTTAAAATAGCTTATCCTTCTTTAATTAAACAGTATCTTAATTAGACTTTTTGCCTTTGAATAACAAAATCCTTCTAATTTTAGCAAAATTTTCAAAAAGCCTACCACCAAATGTAAAAATAGCGGCATAATAAAGAGGAACTCCTAATCTGTCGCCAAGATATGCCAAAAAAGCTGCCAAAATTGCATTTCCAAAAAAACCAGAAAGAAATATTCTTATGTTAAAATTGTTTTCTAGATTTGACCTGATACCGCCAAAGACAGAATCTAAGCAAGCTAAAATTGCTACTGAAACGTAAAGTGAATAGCTTGTATCATAAGTATAAGGTAAAAGAAAGCCAATTACAACCCCCAATAAAATTCCAATTAACGCAAAAAACAAACTTAATCATCCTCTCCCACGGGTTTCGCATACCTAAATTCAAAATCCCCATTATACGCTGGAATATAAATAGAATCTTCTATGGTAGTTTCAAAACCAATATTATAAATTTTCAGCAAATCCCCATATGTCCCTGGTGCATTAACTGCTGCATATAAAACTTTTGGGTCACCTATGGCTTTAATAATAAATGGAGTAGCAGAACTTCTGCCATTTATCCTGATAATTGGTCCACCGCATTTAATTTCAGATGTGGCAACTACTCTTTCATTATTAACGCTTATAGCTTCAGCGCCTGCCCTTCTTAAATCATTTATTATGTTTAAAATGTCTACATCATGTATAACATCTTCATTTAAATCATATCCAAAAGGTCTTTCTTCTGGGTTATCATACATCTTTATTATAATACCAGGACCTTCAAGGGCAGTTTTCCCAGCAAGTATTTTATTATGCTTTATATCATCTAATAAAACATTTATGATATTGTCATCGCCTTTTGCGATGTTTTCAAGTATTGCTAGCTGTTCTTGTTTTACTTTTAATGTATTGTTTAGTTCAGCTATTTCATTATTTAAAGAGTTTATTTCATCTTTCATCGATTGCAGAGTCCTTACTGTAACAGGAGTGATAGTTTCTAGCTTCATTTTTATTTGAGTAGATATAAAGATTCCTATCATAATGCTAAATAATGTCAGGATGATTTTAGGATTTTGACTCTTCATAAAATCACCCCATTAGTCCTGGTTCTCTTCCACAGGTTTAGCATAAATAAATTCCTTGACTTTTCTAGATTTTGGTATCCTGATATTGTTTTCCTTGTATACTTGAACCAAATAATCATAATTCCTTAGAATTGTTACTATTCCTCCTTTAATATTTAATGCTGACTCTAATGTATCAGGCGGTCCTATAGCCTTTATAACAATTGGAGGACTAGTTGATACGCCATTTATTTCAATGTGATTTCCTGCCTTCTCAATTTCTGTAAAGGATGTATATCTTTGGTCGTTGATAGAAATTGCTTCTGCATCTGCTGCATTCAATACAGATATTACCTGTAATACTAAATCCAACTCATCTATGATGCTATAACCTTCTCCATACTCTAAATCTACTGGTGGGTCATGTATCTCAATAACAACTCCTGGTCCTTCTAAGTCTAAATATCCTGCCAGCATCCTATATTTCATTGTATCATTATATAAGCTTTCAGCATACTTATTTTTATCTATTTCGTTCATTTCATATTGTTTAATTTTAGTTTCCAGTTCATCAACTTGATTTAATAGTAAATCCCTTTCATTTTGAAGCTTTTTAAGTTCTGTAGCAAGTTGCTGAGCCCTTTGAGTTGGTAAAATGCCTTCACCTACAGTTTTATTTACAGTCTTAAATTGAATAGATACTATAATTCCAAGAAAAATAGACACAAGCATTAATGCCAAATATTCCTTATATTTTTTCATTTACCATCCTACTCCTCATTAAGTACAATTATAGGATTATCCCCTTTATTCATTAGTATCATTTTGCAAGATAATCCCTTATTATTAATATCCTTTATAACTTCATTTAGTAAATTCAATTTATATTTTACATTATTTATACTGCCAAAGGCAATTAAAATACCATTATTTAGCGTAATATTTATATTGTCATTATCTGCCATATCTATTTCCTTCATTTTTTGTAACAAGCCTAAAGCATGTCCAACACTTATAAATTCAAATGTCTCCTTTATACTATTAGTATCATTTATATTTTCACCTATCTTTTTATCATCTATATTCAAACCATTTATCAACGGTAAGTTTTCACTTTCATCATTTTTTATATCCAGAATAAATCCTTCTTCATCAATTATTGCATAAGAAGATATATTTTTTATTTGTGCTACCTCTTTTCTTTCAGCTACTTCAATTAAAATCTTATTAGGAAGCTTTCTTTTTATATTGACATCTTTAATATACGCTAGATTCTTCAAATTCCTTTCTCCATCTCGTGTACTCACCTTAAAAATGTTTTCCCCAATTGAAATTGACGATCCTAATTTTATATTATCTTTAGATAGTTTATTATTCCCCATAACATCAATTTCCTTAATGGAAAAAATATCAGCATTAAACGCTAAAATTATAAAAAGACTAATAACAACCCCCAACAGCAATATTCTAAAAAAAACCCTTTTTCTCCTCATCTTTCTCTCTACTCTAGAGATTTTTCTCATGTTTTCACCTCTAAGCATATGTAGAATTAGCAGCAAATGCTGCTAATTAACTTTTACTATGTCTGCCCCCAAGTTTTGTAATGTAATATGGAAGTTTTCATATCCCCTATCTATATGATAGATATTTTGAACTTCTGTAGTTCCTTTTGCAACTAAACCTGCTAAGGTTAATGCAGCTCCACCTCTTAAATCTTTAGCAGTTACTTTTGCACCAGTTAATTCTTTAACTCCATTTATAACAGCAACCCTACCAAATATCTTAATATTAGCCCCCATTCTAATTAACTCTTCTGCATGTTTAAACCTGTTTTCAAATACTGTTTCACAAATAACACTTGTTCCATTGGCAATAGTCAATAATGCCATCATTTGGGCTTGCATATCTGTTGGGAAACCAGGATATGGTAAGGTTTGAATCATTTCGATAGGATTAACCTTCTTAGGTCCTACAACTTTTAAAGAATTTCCATTAGTATATATAATAGCACCTGTTTCTTTTAACTTCGCTATAATTCCCAATATGTGTTCTACAACAATATTGTTTAATATAATATCTCCACCTGTAATAGCTGAAGCCACCATAAAAGTTCCAGCTACAATCCTGTCAGGAATAATAGTATGGGTTACATCATTTAGCTTTTTAACTCCTTCTATAGTTATTATTGAAGTACCAGCACCAGAAACCTTTGCCCCTGCCTTATTTAAGTAGTTTTGTAAGTCAACTATCTCAGGTTCCCTAGCTGCATTTCTGATTACAGTTGTTCCTTTTGCCTTAACAGCAGCTAAGATTATATTTTCAGTTGCTCCAACAGATGGATAATCTAAGTGTATATCACAACCTTTTAATCCATCGGTTTTACAGTACAAAAGTCCATGGGACTCTTCAATAACTGCTCCCATATTTCTTAATGCTTTAAGATGTAAATCTATTGGCCTTGGACCAATTTCGCAGCCACCGGGATAGCTGATTACAACTTCCCCAGTTCTTGATAACATTGCACCCATTAGAATTATGGAAGATCTCATTTCTCTAACTAGTTCTTCAGGCACTATTACCTTATTTAATGGTTTAGAATCAACTTCCATAATGTTACCTGCCCTTTTAACAGAGCATCCAAGAGATAATAATATACTTTCCATTATTTCTACATCTCTTAGATTCGGTATATTAAGTAATGTACTTTTATTTTCTCCAATGACGGTGGCTGCCAATATTGGCAATACGGAGTTTTTAGCACCAGAAACTGATACTTCCCCTACTAACCTGTTCCCGCCATTAATTATATACTTGCCCACTAAACCACCTCCGCTTACATCAAGTATATAACCATATTATGCATTGGTGGTTTTGGGGTTACTTTAATTTATTTGATGATGCTTTGAACAAGCTCATATATTTTTTTAGCTGCATCAATTTGACCCATTTTCCTGCTGTTTTCTCTCATTTTTGACAATCTCTTGTCATCTTTTATTATGTTATATATTATATCGTCTAATTTTGTATTTTTTAAATCCTTCTCAAGTATCAATATACTTGCACCATTTTTTTCAAAGGCCCTAGCATTAAATTCTTGATGATTTTCTGCTGTATAGCTTTTTGGTATCAATATACTTGGTACACCTACTGCAGAAATTTCCGCCAAAGTGATAGCCCCAGCAGAAGTAATAACAAGGGTTGCAATGTTCAACGCCTCTGGTATTTGATAGAAATAGGGATAAATTCTGATGTTTTTACCTAAATCAATATTTTCCTTTTTAATTTTTTCCATAAACTCATCATAAAACCTTTTGCCTGTTACATGGATTAACTGTAAATCCTTAATTCCACCTTTTATGAATTCAAAGATTGCATCATTTAACTTCTTTTGCCCTCCACTACCTCCAAAGGATAGAATAAAAGGCTTATTTTTATCTATATTAAGCTTTTTATAGGCATCTTCTTTATTTATTTCAAGTATTTCCCTGCGAATAGGATTCCCTGTCTTTACTACTCTATCAGGATACTTAAAGTATTTCCTAGCTTCTTCAAAAGTAACTGCAACCCTATCCACATATCTCGATAATATCTTATTTGTAATACCTGGATATGCATTTTGCTCATGAATTAAAGCAGGTATCTTTTTCTTCTTTGCCATGTAAACTACTGGAAAACAAACATATCCTCCTGTCCCTATTACAACATCTGGTTTAAAATCATTTAAAATCTTCCTAGCATCTAATAAGCCAAGAATTAATTCTTTTACTGCAACAAAAGAATCCTTGTTTAATTTCCTGGGCAATCCTTTTACCCTTATTGTTTTGAACTTCAATCCTTCTTTAGGCACTAACTCTGCTTCTAGACCTTCCTTAGTGCCTACATAAAGTATATTGGCATTTTTATCTCTTAGCTGTATTTCTTTTGCAATGGCTAAAGCAGGATATATGTGACCGCCTGTACCTCCACCTGATATCAAGTATTTCAATTTTTTCAACTCCTATCTAAATTTGCATGTCTAGAAATATTTAACAGTATCCCAATAGCAGACATATAAATCATAAGTGAAGTTCCGCCATATGATACAAAAGGCAAAGTAATTCCAGTTGTAGGTATAGAAGATGTAACGACTGCAATATGGATTAACGATTGTACTGTTACTAATGCAATAATACCAGATGCTAGAAAACATCCAAAAGCATCGTCAACGCTTAAAGCTATTCTTATTCCACGCCATATTAATATCATAAAAAGAATTATAACAAATGTAGTGCCAAGGAACCCTAATTCTTCTCCTATTATAGAAAATATAAAATCATTATATGATTCAGGAATGTAAAAAAATTTTTGTCTACTTTTTCCTAATCCTAATCCAAACAATCCTCCAGAACCAAGGGCATATAAAGATTGAACAGCTTGCCAACCTATATCTAGCTTATATGCAAATGGATCTGTAAAAGCTATTATTCTTTTTAGCCTGTATTCATTTCCAGGAGTTAAAACTGCCAATGCTGCAAATCCAATAGCTGCAATAGATAAGAAAAATAGATGTATTAAATTCATCCCTGCAACAAAGAACATTCCAATTAAAGTAGCACCTAAAGCAATTGTAGTTCCTAAATCCCTTTGTATATAAATAGCCCCGCAAGATAAACCTATTATAATTAAAGCAGGCAATGTTCCCTGTACTAAAGAAGATATCTTATCCTTTTTGTTTGCAAGGAATTTAGAAAAATATATGATAGAGCCAATCTTCAAAGCATCTGCAGGCATGAAAGTTGTAAATCCTAAACTAATCCATCTTCTTGCACCATTAAGCTCCCTACCTAAAGGAGTTAGAGTTAGCATACATAGTACTATAGATAAAATAAAAAGTGGAAGTGCATATTTTTTCCATATCTTATAATTTATATTCATTCCAATAAGAAGTCCTACTAAGCCTATTGAAGCTGATATCAGCTGTTTCTTTAGAAAATAATATCCATCACCAAATTCTTGCATGGCTTCAGGCCAACTGGCACTAAAAACCATTATAATTCCAATGAATACAAGAGTTAATGTCGATATCATCAATGGAAAGTCAACAGCTTTTTTTCTCTGAAGGGTCTCTTTACTTGCCATCTATTTCACCTCTATCTCAAAAACAACCTTTTTAAAATCCTTACCTCTTTCTTCGTAATTTTTATACATATCCCAGGATGCACAAGCAGGAGATAATAATACATTATCCTTTTCTTTAGCTAATTTATATGCTAATGTTACAGCTTCTTTCATATTTTCTACTAAATGTATATTTGTAAAATTATGATGTAATGCAGCATCTTTAATTTTTTCTTTTGTTTCACCCATTAGGATTAGCTCTTTAACCTTACCCTTGAAGGATTCTATTAGTTCATTAAATTGAGACCCTTTGTCATAACCGCCTGCTATTAAAATTATAGAACCATCAAGAGCTTCGATAGCTTTTATTGTAGAATCGGGATTAGTCCCTTTCGAATCATTGTAAAATTTAATCCCATTTATTTCTTTAACAAACTCTATTCTATGCTCTACTCCTGGAAACTCCCTTAGTGCTTCTCTTACATAATCTAAATTTACTCCCATCGCAAAAGCAACTGCAACACTAGCTAGGGCATTTTCTAAATTATGTTTTCCCAAAATTTTCAATTCTTTATATGGTATTACTTTTTCATAATAATTTTCATCCTTAATTACTATATAATCTTCACTGACAAATACGCCTTTATTTAAAACATTTTCAGAACTAAACCAGATAATATTTGAATTAATTTCATCTTGGAAATTTCTAATTATACTATCTTCAAAATTCAATACTGTATAGTCATTTTCATCTTGGTTTTTAAATATTTTTTTCTTTGCATTTACATAATTTTCGAATGAACCATGCCAATCTAAATGGTCTGGAGTTATATTTGTTATTAGACTTACTTTTGGCTTAAAATATACTGTATCTTCCAGTTGAAAACTACTTGTTTCAATTACAAATACATCATCCTTTTTAGCATCTATCATCTTTTCTAATATACCTACACCTATGTTTCCAGTTACATAAGTGTTATATTTTGCCCTTTTGAAAATCTCCCCAATTAATGCAGTAGTTGTAGTCTTCCCGTTTGTTCCAGTTATAGAAATTATTTTTTCAGTAGGAGAAATCCTATATGCCAATTCAATATCTGTTATTACTTCAATATTTCTCCTCCTCGCTTCGACAACAATTGGGTTAGTAGGAGGTATTCCAGGACTTTTAATTATTAAATCAATATTTTCTAAAGGTACATTGTCTGTATTAAGATACTTTTCTACATATATTCCACTGATTTCCTTAAAAAAACCAGCTAATTCATCTTCACTTTTTGTATCAGATATTACTATTTGAGCATTTAATCTATGAAGAGCCTTTACAGCAGACCTTCCTGATATGCCAAGTCCTAAAACAAGTACTCTAGAATTTGATAAATCCATAATATCATCTCACTTTCTAATAAGGTACACTGACTATTCCTATTAAACAAAGTATTAAAGTTACAATCCAAAATACAGCTACAACCTTTGTTTCCTTCCATCCCTTTTGTTCAAAATGATGATGCAATGGACTCATTAGAAAAACCCTTTTGCCAGTTAGTTTATATGAAATTACCTGAATTATGACAGATAAGGCTTCTACAAAGTATATTCCGCCTACAATAGGGATAAACAATGGCATATTTAACAGTATTGCTATGGCAGATACTGCCCCTCCTAATGCCATTGAACCTGTATCTCCCATAAAAACCTTAGCTGGATATGCATTATGAATTAGAAAACCTAAACAAGCACCAGCTAGAGTTGTGGAAAAAATTGATATGCTATCCATACCAAAATTTAATGCAACAAGTCCAAAGAATGATAATATAATTAATGTAACACCTGACGCCAATCCATCCAACCCATCTGTTAGATTAACACTATTTACTGTAGCCACAACTACAAATGCAATGAATGGAATATATAATGGTCCCAAATCTAAATAGTAATTTTTTAGAAATGGAACTATTAATTTTGTCCCTAAAACAGATGTATTAGATTGATATATTGCTAGTATAGTAGCAAGGATTACTTGACCTATAAGCTTTTGGTATGGCTTTAACCCTAAGGATCTTTTTTTTATTACCTTAATATAGTCATCTACAAATCCTATTAGACCAAAACCTATTGTTGATAACAACAATACATACATGTCACGATTTAGTACCCCAGATGTTAAAATCGTAATAATTAGAGCAATAACTATCATAATCCCACCCATAGTAGGTGTCCCTGACTTTTTTAGGTGGGTTTTAGGTCCATCTTCTCTTACATTTTGGCCAACCTTTAATTTTTTTAACAATGGAATAATGATTGGCCCCAAAATCAGTGTAATAACAAAAGACATTATTATATTTCTGACTATATCTAAATATTCTATCATATTGTTCTCCTCTCAAGTTTTTAATCTTTTAGTTTGTTTTTAGATAATCTAATACAATTTCCCTTTCATCGAAAGGAATCTTTTCACCGTTGATTAAAATATAGGTTTCATGGCCTTTTCCTGCCAATAAAATAATATCCTTTGGTTTTGCAATATCTAAAGCATAATGAATTGCTTCTTTTCTATTAACAATCTTAACATATTCTCCTTTTGCTTTTTTTGTACCTACTAGAATATCATCGATTATTGATTCAGGATCTTCAAATCTAGGATTATCAGAAGTAACTATGGATAAATCTGCATATTTTGCTACAATTTCTCCCATCTCTGGCCTTTTTGTCCTGTCCCTATTGCCACCAGCCCCAAAGACTACTATTATTCTTCCTTGAGCAAATTCCTTAATTACTTTAAGGACATTTTCAAGGCCATCTGGAGTATGAGCAAAATCTATAATAACGGTATAATCAGTATTTGTAGGTACAACTTCAAATCTCCCTTTAACACCTTGTATAGATTCCAATCCATTTTTTATAGTCTTTAAATCTATATCATAAGCATAAGCACATGCTGCTGCTGCAAGGCTGTTATATACACTAAATTCGCCAGGTACATTTAATAGGATGTCTATTTTACCTTTTGGAGTATTCAAAACGAATTTTACTTTTGATAAGCCATATTCTATATCTGTAGCGTAAATATCAGCCTTTTCACGGATTCCATATGTCAATATTGGAACTCTATCTCTTACTATATCTATTATTCTTCTTCCATAATTATCATCAGCATTTATAATATTATAGCTTTTTGTTTTATAAAAGAGCTTTAATTTACTTTGAAAGTAGCTTTCCATAGTTTTATGATAGTCTAAATGGTCTTTGCTTAAATTTGTAAATATGCCAATTTTAAAGTCCATATAATTAACTCTCTTAAGTTCCAATGCATGGGAAGAAACTTCCATAACGCAAGAATCAAATCCCTTGTCTACCATCTCCTTTAAAAGGCTATGTATAGTTAATGCATTAGGTGTAGTATTTACTATGTTTAATTCTTCATCACCTATTAAGGCTCCAATTGTACCTATTATGCCAACTTTCTTGTTGTATTTTTCTAGAATACTTTTTACAAAATATGTAGTAGAAGTTTTACCATTGGTTCCAGTTACTCCAATAAGTTCTAGTTTATTCCAAGGTTTGTTATGGAAATTACTTGAAAATTTTGCTAAAGCATCAACAGAATCAGCTACTTTAATAACTGTAATATCTTCCTTTACATCTACATCTTTATCTATTACAACTGCAACAGCACCATTTTTCACAGCATCTTCAATGAAATCATGCCCATCAACAGTAAATCCTCTTTCTGCAATAAATAGTTCCCCTTTTTTAACTTTTCGCGAATCATTATTTATTCCATTTATGCTCACATCTAAGCTGCCTTTTATCAAAGAATACTGGTAATCATTAACTATATCCCTTAATAACATTTCTACACCTCTTAACACATTTATTTAATAAAAATTAACTAAAAGGCAACTTGTAAAGTTGCCTCTAATATATTACTCCTATGTCCCATCAAATTCAACTACAATTTTTCTATTAATATCTATTATAGCTCCAGGATTAGGGTCTTGGAATTTTGCTTTTCCTTCTCCTTTTAATTCATAGTTTAGATTTAAATTATCAAGTATTTTTATTACTTCTTGTTTATCTTTTCCAATTAAATCTGGCATTATTATAGTTTCTGCTTCATTTATATTCAAATATAAATCCACAATGGAGCCCTTTTGTACTTCAGTATCTGGCAATGGGAATTGATCTATAACAACTGAATCAGAAGTCAAGTTCAAATATTCAGTGGTATATCTTAATCCAATTTCTGTTAAGGTCTTTCCAGCATCGCCAATCTTCATATTCCTAACATCTGGCACCTTAACAGTTTCAGTCATCATTTTCTTTTCTTCTTCAGTATATATAGGTGTAACTTCAAGATAATTTAATGTATCTTCTAAAATTTCCTTTGCAACAGGTGCAGCTATGGTTCCACCATAATACTGACCAGCACTGGGCTCATCTATTACAACCAATAAAGCTATTTTGGGATCATCTACTGGAGCTACAGCTACAAAAGATGCTATGTATTTTCCTTGAGCATATCTACCATCAATAATCTTTTGAGCAGTACCAGTTTTCCCGCCTACTCTCATGCCAGGAATATATGCTTTGGCACCAGTACCATCTCTTACTACTTCTTCCATCATTTCTAACATTGTCTTTGATGTAGATTCAGATATAACCTTTCTCTTTACTACAGGCTCAAAGGTCTTTACGACATTTCCTTCACTATCTATTAATTCTTTAACTAATCTTGGTTCCATTAAATTCCCGCCATTGGCAATTGCACAAGCAGCATTGATTAATTGCAATGGGGTTACTGCTATTCCATGACCATAAGACATTGTAGCCAAGTTGACTTCTTTAATATTCTCCGCACTTTGAGGTACAATGCCTGCTTGCTCTCCATTCAAGTCAATACCAGTATTTTCTCCAAATCCAAAGGCCTTTATATATTTTAATAATAATTCTTTGCCTACTTGCCTTCCTAAACTTACAAAAGCCACATTGCAGCTATTATTTAAAGCTTCTACTAAGGTTTGGTCTCCATGGGGATTATACCATTGGGCACATCTTAAAACAACTCCTTTAATATCCCTTACAAATCCATTGCAATAATAATGAGAATTTGGTGTAGCAATATTTTCTTCCAATGCTGCTGCAGCTGTAATTATCTTAAATGTGGAACCTGGTTCATACACATCACTTATGGCACCATTTCTCCACATTTCATACCATTTTTCCAATAGCTCATCTTGGCTTAAATTAGCCCAACTTTCTTTAAGCCCTTCATCTAAAGGTTCCCTGGGATTATTGGGATCATAATCAGGCTTATTTGTTAATGCCAAAATATCCCCTGTCATAGGGTCCATTGCTATTATGGTTACTCTTTTAGCCTTATTAACTGTTAATGCTTTTTCAGCTGCCTTTTCTACAAAATGTTGAATTGTTTCATCAATAGTGGTTACTATTGATAATCCATCCGATGCTTCATAGATTTTTTCATCGCCAAAAGGCAACTGCCTACTTGCTGCATCTGTGGTCTTTACCCATTTCCCTGGTGTGCCAGTTAAATAAGCATCATATGTAAATTCAAGTCCTTCTAATCCATTATTGTCAATATTAGTAAAACCTAAAACATGGGCAGCAAAATTCCCATAAGGGTAATATCTTTTATTATCATCAACTATCTCTATTCCTGGTAACTTGAGCTTTCTAAGTTCTTGAGCTTCTTCGTTAGTTATCCATTGCTTTATCTTTTCTATGCCAACCTTTTTTGTAATTTTTTGATATACATAATCTTCATCAAGATTTAAAATCCTTGCTACTTCCTTGGCAGTTTTTTCTGGATCTTTTATATCTGGAGGACTGGCCCAAACTGTAGATGCACTAACACTCATAGCCAGTTTCTTACCATTTCTGTCGTATATAATCCCTCGTTTGGATTTGATCGTTATGCCTTTTGTCCACTGCTCTAATGCTCCTTTTTTTAATTCCTCTCCCTTAACAATTTGCAGAAATCCCAACCTTCCTATTAAAGCAACATATAATATCATTACCATTACAAGGGCAAAAACTAACCTCTTTTTTGATGAATAGCTGGGTTTTATCAAAATAAATACCCCCTAAAAGAAATTCAGTACCATGCTCAATATTCTACTCAATTTCCCTACAAAGGTAAGTTCTTCTTTTGGCTCTATTGTATTTTCATCTACATTAACAGTTATGTATACAATTTGATCTTCTGTTGGATAGTTCATCCCTAATTTTGTAATTGCATCTTCTTCAATTTTTACCGAAGACTTAATCCTTTCTAACTCAGCTACAAGATTCATCTTTTCCTTTTCTAGTTCCACTTTTTGCTTTTCTAACTGGGTTAGTTCTTGCCTAATTGAAGTGATTTTGGCATAGCGGGATAAAATTAAGAGAGAAATACCTAAGAAAATGCAGGGTATGGATAAAGCAAATAGCTTGAGTATGCTATAGTTTTCTTTATTCTTTTTCGCAACCTTTTCTCTTGTTTTTTTCTGAATCTCTCGATTTTCTTCAGGGTAATAATTAAATTCTCTTGCTAACAATTTATTCTCCCCCTTTGTTTTTTAGAACATCAAACTTTCTCCGCTATTCTCAGCTTGGCTGACCTAGATCTAGGGTTGCTTTCTACTTCTTCCTTGCTAGGTACTATTGGTTTTCTAGTAATGATCTCTACTTCCCTAACCTTGTTACATATACATTGAGGAAGTCCTGGAGGACAAGTACAATCTTTGTTTAGTTCCCTGAAAGTATCCTTCACAATTCTGTCTTCTAACGAATGAAAAGTAATTATTGCAATTCTTCCACCTTTTTTTAATCTTCTTACCATCTTAGGAATTGATTCCTTTAAAACTTCCAGTTCCCCATTGACTTCAATCCTTATTGCTTGAAAAGTCTTCTTAGCTGGATGATGCCCTTCTTCCCTTGCTCCCTTGGGTATTGCTTTTTTAATCACGCTCACCAATTCTAAAGTAGTATCTATTGGCTTATTTTTCCTTTCCTCTACGATAAATTTTGCAATCCTTCTTGCCCATCGTTCTTCACCATAATCCCAAAGTATTCTTTCCAAATCTTTTTCTGAATACTTATTAACTACATCCCAAGCAGAAAATTTTTTAGTTTCATCCATCCTCATATCTAAAGGTGCATCCTTGTTATAAGAAAAACCCCGTGTTTCTTCATCTAGCTGATGGGAGGAAACCCCTAAATCTAGAAGAATACCATCTACACCATCAATACCTAATTCATCTAGTACTTCATCAATATTCCTAAAGTTGTTGTGAATTAAAATCACCTTATCTTCATGCTCTTTCAAGACTTCCTTTGCCTTTTCAAGGGCATTTAAATCCTGATCTATTCCTATGAGTTTGCCAGTATCTAACCTCTTTACTATTTCCTTTGAATGACCTGCTCCGCCTATAGTACCATCAATGTAAATTCCATTAGGTTTTATGTTGAGCCCCTCTATGACTTCATTTAAAAGAACAGGAATATGTTTAAATTCCATCTTATACCCCCTATTAAATTCCAAGCTCTGCCATTTTTTCTGCTATGGCATCATAATTTAAGCTGTCGTCATTATTATACTTATCCCATTCTTCTTTACTCCAGATTTCAAGCCTTGTAGATACACCTATAATAACTGCTTCCTTTTTTAACTTAGAGTGTTCCCTTAAATTTGGTGGAATAAGAACTCTGCCTTGTTTGTCCAGTTCACATTCGCAAGCTCCTGAAAAGAAAAATCTAACAAAGGCTCGTGCATCTCTATTAGTAAGTGGTAATTTTTTAAGCTTTTCCTCCAACACAGACCATTCAGATTTAGGATATATAAATAAACAGTTATCCAGTCCTTTTGTCATGACAAATACTTCCCCCAACTCAATCCTAAACTTCGAGGGAATTGTAAGCCTTCCTTTATCATCTAAACTATGTTGATATTCACCAATAAACATATCAACCACTCACTTATACTTGTTCCCACTTTACTCCACTTTCTACCACTTTACTAATATTTTACACTATATTTTTTAATCATTCCATATCTTTTTTTAAAAATAATTTTAGGGCTTTAGTCATATATTGACAAAAAGCAGTCGTTACAAAAAAAATTAGACAAAAAAAACTGCTGATAAATTTAATTTATCAGCAGTTTTTTATCATTTTATAACAATTTTATTGAGCTTTCCTTCTTCTCAGATAAAAGATAACTGCAGGTACAAAGAATCCAACAATGCTTACAAGTTGGGCTACTCTAAATTGCCCCAGCATTAGACTATCTACTCTCAATCCTTCTATGAAAAATCTAGCAAAGGAATACAATGAAAGATAAAGTAAAAATATTTCTCCATCTACTTTTTTCTTCTTTTTCCTGTACCAAATTAGGAATAAAAATACTAAAAAATCCCATATAGACTCATACAAAAAAGTTGGATGGACTTTTACTCCATTTACCATTATTCCCCATGGTAAGTTAGTAGGGCGCCCATAGGCTTCTTGGTTAATGTAATTCCCCCATCTTCCTATAGCTTGTGCCAATATTAAACTTGGGGAGCAGATATCAGCCAAGGTCCAAAAACTAATTTTCTTAACTTTACAAAACACTATTGCTACAATTATTCCCACGATAATTGTCCCGTGAATTGCCAAACCGCCATTCCTGATATTTATTATTTCAAGCGGATTATCTTTGTACAAATCCCAATTAAATATTACATAGTATAACCTTGAGCCTATTAAACATAGAGGAACAGCCCAAATCAGCAAATCTAATATAAGCTCCTCATTTAATCCAAGCCTTCTAGTTTCCCTAAGAGCTAAAAAAGTGCCTATTAGCACACCTAGAGCTATCAGTATGCCATACCATCTTATTTCCAAGCCAAATATAGTAAATGCCACTGGATTCATATTAAAACCGCCTTTCTATTTAGTCCACTGAATAAGTATAACATAATTTACATTATTTTTCTATTTATTCCAGTGGATTTATAATAGATAAAACTACATTTTCCTCTATAAAATGGCTGTTAAACCTTTCTACTATATCCTTATATTCTATTTTCTCTAGGAGGGAAAGATAATCGATTAACAAGAAATCGCTGAAATACAAATCGATGAAATTGTTAGCAATAAATTCTATTGAATTTAACCCCATTAAAAATTCACCAATAGCTTTGTTTTTAATTCTAATAAAATCTTTTTCAGAAAGTACAGATTCAGCATCTTTCTTAATCAGTTCCAATACTCTTTCATATACTTTTTTTGGCTCCTTTGACTCACCCACTATTAGGGAATGGCCATAACTTTCTTTTCCTGTATAGTATCCTCCAAAACTCGAATTTATCAATCCTTCTTCATATAAGTCATTGTAGAATGTTGAGCTAGAACCAAATAAAATATCTAATATTATGTTTGTTGTTAAATCTTTTTTTACCAATTTTTCCCCCGTTAATCCAATTTCTAAGTCCTTAATTCCGATATGGAAAATAGGCTCTGATGTCATCATATTTTCTTCAATAATTTTTTTATTGATTTTCTTATCCTCAGTAGGCAATATCCTCTTAATTTCTTCAATATTTTTATAGTTATTTTTTTGAGATTTTTCCACTACTTTTATTATTCCCTCAAAAGATAAATCTCCTGTTACAAACAGTACCATGTTTGTTGGATGATAAAATGTATTATAGCATTTGTATAATAGCTCCTTATTTATTTTTTGTATGCTTTCAATTGTTCCTGCTATATCTATCTTTACAGGATGTGTATTATACATAGCTTGTAAGCAGTTAAAAAATACTCTCCATCCTGGGTCATCCATGTACATGTTTATTTCTTGTGCAATTATCCCTTTTTCTTTGTCAACATTTTCATCGGTAAAATATGGACTTTGCACAAAATCTATAAGTAAGCTTAGACAATCATAGAAATTCTCAGTAGATGAAAACAAGTAAGCTGTCTGATTGAAATTAGTATAAGCATTTACATCAGCACCTAATTTAGAGAACTTTTCGAAAAGATTATGTTCAGGGCTTTCAAATAATTTGTGTTCTAAAAAATGGGCTATTCCTTGTGGAACTTCTATTGGTTCCTTTTCTCCAATAGGCACAAATACATTATCTATGCTGCCATAGTCAGTAGCAAATATTGCATATTGCCTTGTATAACCCTTTTTCGGTATGAAATAAACTTCTAATCCAGAATCCATTTTTTTATAATAAAGCTTCTCCTTAAGTTTCTCATTTTCATAAACTTTTATATCCAAAGTTGATGCCTCCCCATTTTTTATATTATGTTATTCATTATCTTAGGATTTCTCATGAAATATATTGTATCAATGGTTAATTTTGACATTGCTTCAACAATTTCGCCCTTAGTTACTTTATCTATATCAGCAATTACTTCATCTAGAGTTCTCTTATCATTTGATAAAATTTGACTGAAGAAGTATTCAGAAATTAGGAATATGCTATCCTTTATAGATCTTGTTGAAGATTTCAATGATTCTTTTGATATTTCAATATCATCTTCTGAAAAATTGCCCTTCTGTATTTCTTCTATTTGCTCTTTTATTATGTCTATTGTTTTTTCAAAATTCTCAAATTCTATTCCACCATCTACTAACAATATAGATTTATATTTAAAGACTGTTGATGTAATATAATATGCTAAGCTTTCCTTTTCCCTAACGGTCTTAAATAACTTAGAATTTGGACCTCCACCTAAAATATCGCTTCCTACAAGAAGCCCATTGTATAACCTATCTTCATAAGGTATACCAGTTCTAAACCCTAAAACTAGTTTGCCTTGATTTACATCTAAATCTTCATATACCATATTTTTTGTTTTAACTCTGCTAATTATCTGTTCTCTTGGAATATCTATTATTTCTCCTCTTTCGATATTAGCCATTTCTTTCATATATAGAACCATATCATCATCGTAATTGCCTACAAAGAATATTTCAATTGGACTAGTTTCAATAACTTTTTTATAGTGCTTATATAAAATTTCTTCATCAATCTTTGGAAGGTCTTCTATACTTCCTAAAGGATATATTCCAAATCTTTCATTCTTACACATTTCCTCTATACATCTGTCTATGGCATAGGACCTTTTATCATTTATTCTGCTCTCAATTTTTCTCTTTAAGTTTTCCTTTTCTTGCTCAACATAGGATTTTTTGAAGTATCCTTCTTCCAATAGTGGATTAAAAATAATTGATTTTAATAGATTGAATACATCGTAAATATATTCCTTGTTATTTATATATTCACCATTTATCGTTTCTACTGAAAAACGAAGTACGTGTTTTTCCCCTCTTTTATTAATAGCCACACTTAAGTTGGCACCATAATTCTCTTCTAACTTTTTCTGTATTTCTAAATTCGTCTTAAGTTCCATTGTCCCTCTTTTTAAAACTAATGGAAGCAAGGCATTTTTTGTAACTTCTTCTCTTGTCAATGGCCTTAAAAAATAAAAACTCAATAAATTTGATTTAAATTTATCTGTTTTTATTAAATTTAAATTTATCCCACTTTTAATTTGTATTCTTTCACATCTTAAGTCCAAATTCATTCCTCCTTTTTTTACTGTATTAATAAAACTATACCCAAATTCCATTAATGTTACTTATAATTTATTACGTTTTATAAAAATAAATTCAAAAAACCCATTCTCAAGAATGGGTTTTTTGAATTTATTATCTATTTTTTTCAATTAACTTGCTTATATCATTTACATAGTTATCATACGGAGTACCATTCATCATATCAAGTATTATGTCCACTATCTGATAAAAAGTCTTCTCATCATTGGAGACAATAACTTCTTTTATGCTACTATCAGTTTCCAACACAGTATCTATAATTAATTCCTTTATATCTTCATTGAATTCTTTATCATAAGCCATGATTACAGAAACTAGGGCTGTATCATTGAATATTATGGTAGCAGCATCATCAATGCCAAACAATTCAACAACATGGTCAGATAATGTTTCAGATCTATCTATTATAGCCTTATCTTCTGCTGAAACATTAATAACCCTATCCTGCTCCTCTGATATTGGAGTTTCATTTTTATTCGCTGAACACCCTAACTGCAAAAGCAGTACAAGAATTATAGCTAATAATAAATACCTTTTCAACAGCCAATCCCTCCTCTAGTTATTAGTTTTACATAATTTTCAAAATTTATAACAAGAGGAGGGAAAATTTATTATTCTTTATGCAATTCTTTTGCTATTTTTACGCCTGAACTTGTCCCTAGCCTTGTTGCACCAGCTTCAATCATCTTTCTTGCAGTTTCTAAATCTCTGATTCCTCCAGAAGCTTTTATGCCCATCTTATCTCCAACTACTGATTTCATTAGTTTAACATCTTCAACTGTTGCACCACCAGATGAAAAACCAGTAGAAGTCTTAACAAAATGAGCTCCAGCTTCTAATGCCAATTCACAAGCTTTTTTCTTTTCATCATCTGTCAAAAGGCAAGTTTCAATAATTACCTTTACTATTTTCCCTTTTGCAGCTTCCACAACGGATTTTATATCTTCTTTTACTAAATCGTAATCCTTATTCTTTAAAGCTCCAATGTTTATTACCATGTCAACTTCATCTGCTCCATTTTTGATTGCATCTTCAGTTTCAAATGCCTTTACTTCCTTTGTATTAGCACCCAATGGAAATCCAATGACTGTTGCCACTTTAACATTTGAACCTTTTAACAAATCTTTTGCAAACTTCACAAAACATGGATTAACGCATACAGCATAAAAGTTATTTTCAATGGCTTCTCTGCATAAGCTTTCAATCATTGAGCTGGTAGCATCTGGCTTCAATAAAGTGTGATCTATAAGACTTAAAACTTCACTCATAGAAACCACCTTGTTATTTAATAATTTCAACTATATCACCGTTTTTAACTCCAGCAGCATTTCCTTCTTCAATGTCAACATGCATTTCAAGTTGAGATTCATCAGAAACTCTCACTAGGACATTGTTAAATATCAATCCTCTAACTCCGTCTACCTTAACACTAACTATATCCTTATCCTTGACTCCAAATTCTGGAGCATCATTAGTATGCATATGAATATGTCTTGCAGCCACTATTACGCCTTCCTCTAAATCAATTTCACCCTTTGGCCCTACAATTTTTACTCCTGGAGTTCCAGCTAAATCTCCTGAATTTCTAACTACAGGTTCAACACCCAAAGTTATTGCATCAGAAATTGATATTTCAACTTGAGTTTTAGATCTAACTGGCCCAAGTATTCTTACACCTTTAATGGTCTTCTTTGGTCCAACTAAATCTACTTTTTCTTCACAAGCAAATTGCCCTGGTTGTGATAAATCCCTTAATTTTGTTAATTGGTATCCTTCTCCGAATAAAATATCTAAATCTTTTTGGCTTAAATGAACATGTCTATTTGATAAAGCTATTGGTAAAGTTTTTTTCATTTTTACAACCTCCATTATCTTATTTTCTTTCAATATATTTAATTATAAAGCTTTGTAAATAAAAAATCAAAAGTTATTGTTAAAACTACCGATAATATCATAAAAATCTGGATATGAAATATTTACCCAGGAACTGTCTATAATCTCACTTTCTCCATCAATAGCCAAAGCTGCAATTGATAACGCCATAGCAATTCTGTGGTCCTTATGGCTATAGACTTTTGCAGGAGTTAGTTTATTTCCTCCATTTATAATTAAGCCATTGGATAAAGGAGTTATGTCTACAGACATTTTTCTTAGCTCTGATGCTATGGATTCTATCCTGTTGCTTTCTTTAAATTTCAATTCATCAGCCCCTCTTATTTCAGTAGTTCCTTCTGCAAAAGCTGCAGCTACAGCTAATATTGGGACTTCATCAATTAATCTTCCCATAATGTTTCCATCTATCTTTATTCCTTTTAATGGAGCATAAGAAACATATATATCTCCCAATGGCTCATTGTTTACATTTCTTACATTCCTTATTTCAATACTTGCACCCATTTCTCTCAATACATCTATGATACCTGTCCTTGTCTCATTTACCCCTACATCTTTTAGAACTATTTTTGAACCCTTAATTATGGTAGCTGCTACTATAAAAAAAGCTGCTGAGGATATATCCCCTGGTATATAAAGCCTACTACCTGTAAAATTATTTTTCCTAAAATATTCCAGCATTCTCTCAGTATGGTCCCTAGTTACTGTTTTTTCAATAACCCTTGATTTACTAGAACTATAAATAGATGCTAGTAAAATTGCAGATTTCACTTGTGCACTGGCCACAGGCATCTCATAGACTATTCCATTTAACCTTTCATAAGGCTCTATTTCAAGAGGTGGATATTTATTTTCCACTCCTCTTATATTAGCACCCATTTTAGTTAAGGGTATAATAATCCTATCCATTGGCCTTTTACTAAGTGAGCTGTCTCCTACTAAGGTAGATTTAAAGTTTTGTCCAACTAATAAACCTGCCAAAAGCCTCATGGTAGTTCCAGAATTGCCACAGTATAATGGTTTCTTTGGTTCCCTTAGGCCATTTAACCCCTTTCCGAATATTTTCACCCTATTTTTGCTTTTATCTATTTCAAACTCGATTCCCATTTCTTTAAAGCACTGAATGGTCCTTAATGTATCATCTGATAATAAAATATTATCTACAACTGTTTCTCCATTGCTGATGGCACCAAATATAATTGCCCTGTGAGAAATGGATTTGTCTCCTGGGACTTTTATTTCTCCCGTTAATTTTCTTACTCCTTTAATCTTCATATTTTCACTCCCTGTAATATGTTAAAAAAGCATCTTTTATAGTTTTTTCTTCAATATCAAAGAATGTATCAACTTTTCCTTTCCCAACTGGAAGAACAAAGGCTATCTTTCTATCTATGTTTTTCTTATCATTTTTCATTATTTTTATAAGCCCATCTATTTCTTCTTCATTAAATTTATATGATTCAATTAAACTTAACAGTAAAGCTCTTATTTCTTCAAAATATTCATTTCCTATAAGCCCCTTTAAATAGGCAATTTTTAACTCAACAAGCATTCCCAAAATAACTGCTTCTCCATGATAATACATCTCATAATTAAAATGGGATTCGATGCTGTGACCTACTGTATGGCCAAAATTAAGATTATGCCTTATGTTTAAATCAAACTTATCCTTTTCAACAATAGAGGATTTAATTTCCACAGACTTGCCAACTATATAACGCAAAATATTATCCTCTTTATCAAAAATGCCATTTAGATTTTCTTTTATATATTTGAAAAATTCATAATCAGCTATAATACCGTACTTTACTACTTCTCCTAATCCTGAAATAAAATCTCTTTTAGAGAGGGTTTTCAAAAATCTTATATCTATTATGGTTTCTACTGGAAAATAAAAAGTGCCTATTAGATTTTTATATCCGCCATAATTTACTGCAGTTTTACCACCAATGCTGCTATCTACCTGTGCTAAGAGGGTAGTTGGTATTTGAACATAATTAATGCCTCTTTTATAAGTAGAGGCTGCAAATCCTGCTAAGTCCCCTATCATACCTCCTCCTAGGGAGAGGATAAATCCATTTCTATCAATGTTTTTTTCAACTAATTTATCATAAATTTTAACTACATTTTCTAAATTTTTGCTTTCCTCCCCAGGTTTAATTAATAGAATATTATTTCTCACACACAACAGCCTATCTATATCATCTTTGTACAATCGATAAATGTTATCATCAGTTATTAATATATAATTGTCATCAACTGTATATCTTTTCAACTCATCCCATATATTATCAACTAACCTGAACCTCATTATTTACCTCTTTTCCAGATATTTTAAGTAATTATTAAAATTTAGTTTAAGTTCTTCCATAAAATCTCCGCCAAATTTTCTTAGGATTTCATCTGCAAAAACATAGGCCACCATTCCCTCTGCTACTATGCTAGCAGAAGGTACTGAACATATATCTGACCTTTCAAATTGTGCAACTGTTTTTTCTTTAGTAATCATGTCAACTGTTTCAAGAGGCTTTCTTAATGTTGGTATAGGCTTCATGGTAATCCTTAAAACAATATCTTCTCCATTTGATATACCTGCTTCTATTCCTCCAGCATTATTAGTTTTCCTAGCATATTTATCTGTATATATTATTTCATCGTGAAAATTTGAGCCTTTAATTTCTGAAGCCATTGTTCCACGACCTACTTCAACAGCCTTTATTCCCTGTATGCTCATAAGTGCTGCTGCCAACCTAGCATCTAATTTTCTATCCCAACTTACATGGCTTCCTAGACCCACTGGTATATTCCTGCCTATTATTTCAATTGTACCACCTAATGTATCGCCCATTTCCTTTGCTTCTTTAATTTTTTCTATCATTTTCTTTTCTGAATCCTTATGAATTACCCTAATAACAGATTCATCTGCTAATTCTAAATCCTTAAGCTTTAATCCATTATAATAATCAATTTGGCTTCTAACTCCGCCAATATCTATTACATGGCTGTAAATAAATATATTTAATTCCCTAAGTAGTAGTTTGCAAATGCTTAATAAAGCAACTCTCATGGCTGTCTCCCTTGCAGATGCCCTTTCTAAAATATTTCTACCACCTATTTGATTGTACTTTAATGCACCGACTAAATCTCCATGACCAGGCCTTGGCTTTGTTATTTCAACCATATCCACATTCCTTGCTTTGTTATCAATTATAATTGATATTGGCGCTCCAGTTGTATAATTATTGTTTACTCCAGACATTATTCTGACTTTATCATTTTCAATCTTCATTCTTTCAGATCTTCCAAAGCCAGTTTGCCTTCTTTTTAGTTCATTATTAATAAAATCTATATCTAAGTATAGATTTGCTGGTATGCCTTCAATTATGCCAATTAAACAAGTTCCATGGGATTCTCCTGAAGTTTGAAATCTTATCATACTTACCTCCAAAAAAAGACTTCTACTTTTGAATGTAGAAGTCAGTGATGTTTTCTATATTTCTTCCAATTTCATATAATTCTTTTCTAATTTCTGGCCTTTCTGCTACAGATAAATTATCTGTATTAGATACAAAATAATTGCCTTTATAAGTCACATTTATGGCTTTAAAGAAATAATCCACTACCGGTATTGAACCGCTGAATTGTTCAAAGGCAAAAGGTGCACCGCCTACTGCAAGGAATATGCCAATTCTATCTTCTGTATTCTTGTATTTTTTACCCAATGTATATTTTAAAGACCAATATCTTTGACATCTATCTATCATGTTCTTAGTTAATCCATTAATGGAATTGAAATAAATTGGTGCAGCTAGGATTATTATATCACTGGTATCAAAGCCTTCATAGATTTCATACATATCGTCTTTTTCTACGCACCCTTCTACATGACCACAATAATCGCATCCAGTACAATGATTTATTTTTTTGTCTATCAAATTTATCTTTTTAATTTCATATTCTTCCTTATTTATTCCATCTAGTAAATATCCTAACAGTACATCTGTGTTCTTACCTTTTCTTGGACTGCCCATTAGTGCTAAGATTTTTTTCATAAGCACCCCTACAATACTACTTTAGTCTTTAGCAATTTAACTAATAAAGTTATTAAATAACTTACTATAGGCATTTTTATTAAATCAGATAATATTCTCCCTGGCAATAAAACAAAAAATCCTTTTCCATACAAAATAGTTAGCCAGTAGGTATTTAATATAGTCGATATCAATACTGTACATATTGCTACTATTAAAAATACCTTTTTAAATGTAAATGGGTTTCCATTTTCTGCTTTTTTTCGTAAGTAATTTCCATAGATGCCTGGCAAGATTCCCCACAACATTGAGCTTAATGTAAAACCTATGAAAAATGGTCCTTGGGGAAAAGCCCATGCTCCAATTAAATCTGCTATAAGTCCTGTCATTCCTCCTACAATTGGGCCAAATAATAAGCCACTCAAAATTATTGGAAGTTCGCCAAAGCCCAATCTTAAAGTAGGAAGACCTGCTACTAAAGGCACCATGATTGAAACAAATCTCGTTAAAACAATGGATAAAGCTGTTAAAAAACCAGCTTGAACTATAACTATTGTATTTATCCTACCTCTATTCATTTTATCCTCCTTTCTTTGCTATGACAGTCTACTGTCACACTAAAGAAAAGGAGTTTCTTTAATGAGACAGCGGAATGCGGTAAAGAATCGCAGATATACATCTTTCGTTTAAGGGCAACTTCCCATCCCTTAACACTTAACGCTCTTTACCTACTCTGTCATATCAACTTCATTATATATCAATATCCTTCTTTAGTAAATCATCGTTATACTTTTTTCGAATATACTCTGTTATATTATAGGATCCGATAATTGTGGCCAAAAGGAATGATACTACTGCAATAACTCTATAATATGTTGGATAAGGAGAGAAATATGACATTAAAAAGAAGATAGCAAATAATATATATAATTTATATACCTTATCTTTGCTCAAAAAATTGATGCTTTTTTTAAGCTCTTTCTTCTTTTCATAATATTTTGAAACAATATAATCCTCAATATCATCATTTGGTTGAATTACTTTTTCTTCTACTAACTTCTTCTTATATTCCCTTTTTATTTCCTCGATTTTCTTCTTCCTTAACTTAGTCATAAATTTACTTAAAAAAACATAAGAAACAGTTCCTAAAGTTATACTTATAATTATAGATAAATAAATGTTATTAATATATCTATTTAATATTATAATTAAAAGGAATATGGCTCCAATGCTTAAAGCCAATTTATCAAGGATATCTGCACCAGTTGTTTTTCCATTTTTCATCTGTGCAGTATAGAAATTATCTAATACTCTTTTTCTCTCTTTTTCATTGTGCCTAGTCCTTAAATAATCTATTACCCTTTTCACCACTGGCACTTCCTTTCCTAGATAATAAGTATCCTATTCCTTGTATTATTGCCAAAATGGTGAAAAAAGATACTCCTATATAAACTGCCATTGAAAAAAAGAACTCCTCTGGGAACATCTGAATCAAAAGGTCAGTTTCAGGATCAAGAAGCCATAAGTCATTGTTGAAAAATATATAGTGGAAATATGTAAAATACTTATTGAAATCTAAATTAATCAAGATCCACAAGACTATTAACATTGCCCAATTTATAAATAATCCTCTAAATATATATTTCCCTAACAATTTCACTTCTTTTTTCTTTATAAAGTAAGCTATAATCCCAGCAGATATTAAAATTGATATATATTTTAATATATATCCAACTTTAAATAATCTTTGAACATCCCTCATATGCAGAATTTCTCTTTGGTTAAAATTAGGCTCTAATATATCATCTCCAGCCTTCCCTTGTAAATAAATAATTAAATCCTCAGTTATTTTCATCAGTTCATCTTTGGATTTACCTGTTATTTCAACTTGATTATGGTTCTCATAGTTTCTTAAATAATGTTCCCTGTTAAATGCATTAATTTCTATGGATTCTAATAAAGCAAATAAAGATAAAGTAAAAACTAATAAGCTTAACAGAAATTTTTTCAAATATACCCCTCCAAAGATTTATTTATATATAATACCACATCAAAGTAAATTTAAAAAGGATTGAGATTAAAATCCCAATCCTTTATTTTATCCTAAAGCTTTTTCTAATTTATCTAAATGTTGTATTGGAAAATATTTTAATAGTTCCTTGTACTGCTCAACTGACAATCCCTGTACAGTTGTATAAATATCTATTTTTGTATCTAAATCAGCAGTTATAAATTTCTCCTTTATTTCTTCAAAATTAGTTTTTGCTTCCATAAAAGACCTCCTTTTTGCTACTCAGCTTTACAATTATTATCCCTCATAAAAATTTTTTTATTTTGCTCATCTTTGTTTTGAAATATTTGGCTTTCCTATTTCTTATAAAAATGAAAAATTATACTAACTGTTGTGAAAATTTTTACCATTTTATAAAATTTGTCCAATTTTTGTATCAAAATTTTGTGTACATGCATAGGATAATATTTGCTAAACAAAAGAAGGAGGTGCAAGCATTGGCAGACAGAATCTTTGCTTCAGTAGTTAATCAAAAAACTGTAACTCAAATCCAACTACAAGTATTAACTGTGATTGCTGCTCAAATTGCATCTGTAATAGAAGCTCAATTGGGCATTGCTGCTCAATTTGATGATGATTTATTAGATATTTAATGTGTTAGTAATATAATTTTTTTATTATAGATAGATGCACCCTCTATTCATCCTAGGAAGGAGGAATGAAATTGAAAATAGGATTTTCAAAAGATGGTCTAAGGCTTAATTCAAAGAAATTCAATCCACTAAATTTCAAAATAAATGGTGTAGAACTAGAATCTGACATTCCATTGAACCCTCCAAATGCAAATGAAATATTATCTGTTTTTCAACAACCAAATCTAAGAAATGCAAATAAAATGCAAGGTATTGATATTTTAAAGTCGATAATTGAAAAATCCATTTAATATAGATTTGAACTGCCTTGAATAGTCTTATTCAAGGCAGTTCTTTATTTACTATAGTAACTATTTAATACAATTCAACATAACATATAAATAAAACCTATAAAATAGGAGGGCTTTTATGGCAAAAAACAGTAGCAAATCTTCTCCAAAGGTTAATGAAACGACCTATATGGTTGCCAAAATTGCTAATCAAATAAATACTAATCAGCAGTCAAATATGTGTCTCTCTTCATGTAGTGCAGTAACTCAAAATTCAACTACTGTAAATATAAATTTAGGATAGGAGGATAACATGACTGTTAATAGAAATTCTCATTGGATAGGTATAAGATTAAAAAAACAAACAAATAAACTACCAAAAGAAATTCTAATTGACATAAATGGCAATGTTTATTTAGATGGTGAATTATACGATGAAACTAAATCTAAATATACAAACTTAAGTATAGATGTTGAAAAGCACAGTAAACTCAGTTCAGGAGAAGAAACCCAAAAAATCATTGAAGAAAGCAAAAAAGCAAAAAAAGGAGATTATGTAATTATTAGAGATGAAGAAGGTCCAGATAGAAAAGAGATAACAACTGTGAAATTCTAATACAAGGGGGAATCTTTTTGGTCAATAAAGAAGATAGCAATCAAAATATAGATATTGATATTAATGAATATAAAATAACAACTGAAAATGTTGAATTTGTAATGAACTTCAAAAAAATTAAAAACCCAGCAGAATTACTTGAAAAATTATATTTGTTAAGAGAAAATCAAACTTTAACCAATGCGGAAAAAAATGAAATGGTTAAAAGAATAATGCTTGATTATATGGGGTGATTTTTTTGGAAAATATCAGGCACTCTATATTACTTAATCTATCTAATCAAGCTAATACAATTAAATGTACCAAAACCCACTTAGCTCAATATAACTTTTTTGTCATTATAGGACTTGAATATTTAAATTCATTTAATGAATCAGAAAAAATACCTATTTCCTTCTATATAGATAAGGATGGGAATTTGTCTATTAATGGATTAGATGAAGATAAATTAAATGATGAAAATATTTATATATACTCAGACAAGAAGGTAACCTCAAGTGAGTAAAATAAATAATTATTACAGGAGGTAATAGTAGTGGATTCTAGACCTGAAGAGTTTTTAGAAGAAATTACTAATTATGAAAACAGTAAAATATTTAATTTTTTGATAAATGCATCTAATCAAGCAAATTTAAGTAGAAATAATAATATTTCTCCAATACAGCTTAACTCAATTTTCGTAGTCATAAGTCCATACTATATTGAAAAATTAAACATTGAAGGCATGGATATTAATATAGATATAAATGAGGAAGGAATCATTACAATTAATAATAAAAGCTATGAAATGGTTGAAATAGAACCTGGTGTAAAAATCTTCGGAATATCAAAAGTAAGTAAGGAGTGCTAAAAATGGACGATACCAATAAGAAAAAAACCTTTAATCACAAAAAATTATATAACATCCTTACTCCAGAAGAAAAAGCATTATATGCAAAAATATTAGAAGATATAGGTAAAAATCAAGAATTTTACACCACAAGTAGTCCAGAAGAAATTTTAGATTATTTGATTAATAAATTTGGTTTTCAAAAAGAAAAGATTTATAAACTATTTAAAAAAATAGATTTAATTAGCAGGGAGTGAAATGTAAATGACAAAATATAATAAAAAAATTGGCTATCCTATTGATATGACAAATCAAGGAAAAAATTCATCCGATAATTTAGATAATAAGAAAATGGATAAAACAAATGTTAAAAATATTGAAAATAAAGAAACTGAAACTAAAACTGAAGTTAAGGATATGAAAGTATCTAATGAAAAAATTAATAGAAAAAAAGAAAGGGATAATAAAAAAGAAAAAGATAATTATGGAAAAAATTCCGCGATAATAGAAATTTTAGATGGCTTGAAATCAATTTATCAAAATTATAATAAGAAATAATTGCTAATGAGCCAACAGTAGTACTACCTACTGTTGGTTTTATGATATGTTTTTCTTTTTTTCAATCAAATTGTACCTTTCAATAGCACTTTCTAGAATTTTACTTAAAAATTCTGATGCTGTCATTCCTGCAGCTTTTGCAGCATAACCCATATATCCATGATGTATCTTCATCTTTCCGCTTTCATCCTTTTCAGATGCCATCGATAAACCTGCAAAAGTATTTATTTCAAGGAAGTATGGTATGCCTTCTTTATTTACTATCATGTCAATTCTTGAGTAATCTTTCGCATTCAATGATTTAAAAATTCTTATGGCTGTCTTCTTTATCCTATTCCCTATTTCTTCAGGAAAGTCTGCTGGACATTTAATTATCTCCCTGTCATACATCTTATGTTCAAATGTATTTGTTCTTGTTGAATTATATTTTATTTCTACAATAGGTAAAACCATTGGATCTTCATATCCAATAATACCTACAGTTACTTCCCTACCTTCAATATATTCCTCAATCAACGCTTTTTGCCCAATTTTTTCAGTTATCTTTCTTACCACTTTTGGTAAGTCTTCATATTTATATATAATATTTTCATCACTTATACCTGCACTTCCTCTACCATTTATTGGCTTCACAAAAAGAGGATAATTTAGATTGATTTCTGGAATATTATCAGGATCATCAACCACAACAAATTTAGCTGTAGGAACCCCATTATATGCAACTATTCTTTTTCTCTGTGCTTTGTTTAATGAAACCAAATCTATTCCTGAACCTACATAAGGAATACCAAAGGTTTCCAATAATGCAACTTCCTTTAAGCTAGACGCATTAAATACTATATCAACCTTTTCCTTTATGATGCTTTCTAAGGTTTTCCTAGGGTCTTTGCCATTCCATTCGATAAGAGTTGCATCATAACCTGCAGATTTTAAGGCAGAATAATGATGAAATGCTTCTTCATAAGCATCATCATAGATTTTATCTGGAGTGAGCTTCATCTGTTGTTCTACATTCCTGAATTTTCTCCATAGAACACCAACCTTCACCTTCTCATCTCCTTTCAAATATTATTTTTCTAAATCTTTGTGAAAAACATTTAGAAAGCATTATAAAATGGATAAAAATGAATAGAATTAAGAGAATTGAAAAATAAGAAGAGATTTAATGGCTATTTATATTATAACATATTGGCTGTTTTTGTAAAGTTTGTAACAAATTGGCATTCTAACATGGTTGCTTTCATTTGAATACTCATTTCATATACGGAAAAAATATTTTATAATCAGTTTTCAATAACAGGTGATTAATATGGATTTTTGGGAATCTACTTATGACAACTTATTAAATACAGTTTTTTCCATAATAAACCCCATAAAAAAGACAATAATAAATACTCATTGTAAAGTCCATATATTTATTAATTATAAAGCCCTAAACTTACTTAAAAATGATAGATTTCTAGATGAATATAATTTCTTTTCAAGCTTTATTGATATTATTAACGAAGGAGCAGTTTGGGCAGACCAGGATTTCAAAAGCACTAATCACTTTTACAATCCATATAAAAAGAAAGGATTATATGGTAGAAAATCTGCCATGGATTTAGGAATAGGTTATTATAGTAAAGCCATTCAAAACTGGATTAGAGGAGAATTTGATAAATCCTTATTCTATCTTGGAGCTGCCTTACATATCATACAAGATATGACAGTTCCACAGCATGCAAATATTAGGCTCCTTGACGACCATCGCCAATATGAAAATTTCATCAAGGATACTTATAAACATATAAAAGAGTTTGATGTTAAAAATGGTGCATATATATTAAATTCCATTGAAAACTATATAAGATTCAATTCCAGAGTAGCATTAAAGATTTATAAAAAACACAAAGAAATCAGCGATGATAAAATTAGATTCTTTAGAATTGCTAGATGTGGAGTACCTCTAGCCATTAGAACTACTGCTGGAGCACTTATAATGTTTTATAATATGATATTTCCATGTAAACAGTTTAAGAAAAAACCATCCCTACCAAAGTAAATATTTATAAGAGTAATATATTAATAAATTTAAGCAAACCAGCTAAAAATAATATTACAGTTCAATACAGCTGTTAACCTCCTATCTATCTAAAAATAAAAACACCTTCATTATTCAAAATTAATGAAGGTGTTTTTATTAAAATTATTCTTCATCATCATTTTCCCAGTTGTGGTAAACTTCTTGGACATCATCGTTGTCTTCAAGCAAATCAATTAATCTTTCCATCTTTTTCACATCATCTGGGTCTGTCAATTTAATTGTGTTTTGTGGAATATATGTTATTTCTGCCATTGCAAATTTATATCCTCTTTCTGATAGCCCATCTCTTATTTCGTTAAAGTTTTCTGGTGCAGTAATTATTTCTAATCCTTCTTCTTCAGAAGTAAAATCTTCAGCACCTAAGTCAATGGCGAGCATTGCCAATTCATCTTCATCTATTGAATCGTCTCTTTCTATTGCTATAACACCTTTTTTATCAAACATAAAAGTTACACAACCTGATTGGCCTAAATTACCGCCACATATATCAAAAATATGCCTGATATCAGAAGCTGTTCTATTTCTATTATCTGTAAGGCATTGGACAATTACAGCTATACCGCCAGGCCCATAACCTTCATAAAGAATCTCTTCAAAAGTACTTGAGCCTAGTTCCCCAGCACCTTTCTTAATAGCCCTATCTATATTGTCATTAGGCATATTCGCTGCTTTTGCTTTTTCAATGGCAGCCTTTAATGCTGGATTAAAATTAGGATCAGGACCGCCTTCTCTTACTGCAACCATAATATATCTAGCTAGTTTAGTGAATATCTTTGCTCTTCTAGCATCTTCTTTACCTTTTTTATGCTTTATATTATTCCATTTTGAATGTCCTGACATTAAATCCACTCCTTATTTAAGTATTGCATTATACATTTTAACATAATATAAAAATTATTTCACTATTTTTATTACATAAAGTCTATAAATTAATAAACCTAATCTAACTTAATAAGCTAGATTAGGTTTATGGTAATTTCAAAATAATTTCAATAAAATCATAATTTATCACTCAAATATTGGTGGCAGTTCTCGTTTATGTTGGCTAATCCTATTCATTCTTTCAATTTTCTCTACTATTTCCTTTGGCCCATTTCCAGTTTTTATATACTCATCTAATACATCATAAGTAAAACCTAATTCATCCTCATCTTTTTGATTAGCCCAAAGGCCTGCTGTTGGTGGTTTATCTATTATTACTTGAGGTATGTTTAATTTCCTTGCTAATTCACGTATTTCTGATTTTACAAATGAAGCCAAAGGCATAATATCTACTCCGCTATCACCATATTTTGTAAAATATCCTACTGTAAGCTCAGACTTATTTGATGAGCCAGCTACTAAATAATTATAATTTTGAGCAAAGAAGTACAAAGTAGTCATCCTAAGTCTTGGCTTTATATTTATCTTAGCCATTGGATTAACAATTTCATCATTAATGGAGCTTACAAGGGTATCAAAAGTTTTAGATAAATCTACTATTTTCCATTTTAAATTCAAAGCATTAGCAACCAATAATGCATGTTCTTCATCAATCGGATCGCTATAACAAGGCATAATAATCCCCAATGAATCTTCTGGAAATGCTAATTTTGCAAGCCCTGCAACTACAGCAGAATCAATTCCTCCGCTCAATCCAAATACCAATCCTTTAGCATTAGCATCATTTACTTTTTCCTTAAGCCATTTTACTAATTTTTCAATTATTAAATCAATGTTTTCCATTAACATACCTCCAAATCAATTAATAGGCTTTTATGTATATCTTCTACCTAATTGGTAAAATTATAATTATAAGATGATTATAACATAAAGGAGCTTATTATGAACAACACAAAATATAAATTACTTCTGATAGGTCTAGTGGCTGGTTTAATAAATGGCTTGTTTGGTTCTGGTGGTGGAACAATCATAGTACCAGCTTTGGTTTTTTTAATGGGAGTTAATGATTATAAAGCCCATGCCACTGCTATATTAATTATTTTACCCCTTTCAGTTATAAGTACTATCATATATTTTTCAAACAATTTAATACCCTTTAAGACTGCTATTCATGTTACTATTGGTGGTGTTGTTGGTTCTTTTTTAGGTGCAAAACTGCTAAATAAAATTCCTATAAATATCCTTAGAAAAATATTTGGCAGTATAATAATTTATACTGCCATAAGGATGATATGGAAATGATGTTAATATTAATAGGCTTTTTATCAGGAATAATTAGTGGAATGGGTATTGGAGGAGGTACCATACTTATTCCTTCACTAGTTTTACTTAATAATATAAAGCAACAGGATGCACAGGGAATAAACTTAATAGTTTTTCTTCCAGTGGCAGCTACTGCCCTATATACGCACTACAAAAAAGGCAATATCGAGTTTATGTATGCAAAATCAATTATCATCGGAGGAATAATAGGGGCCATAATTGGCTCAATTTTAGCAGCTAAAATTAATTCATCAAGCTTAAGAAAGTTTTTTGGCGTTTTTCTTTTGCTAATAGGAATTTATGAATTATTTAAAAAAAAGAAATAGATTGCCCCATTCATATTAATATTGAATTAACAAGTTGAATTGCCTTTGTTTATTATGTGAATTTTATCTGAAAATTAAAAGGAGTTTCATAAACAAACCCCTAAACTATAGTTTCATGTATTTCCATATCAACTTTTGGTAAAACTATGGTTATTCTCGTACCAATATTAACCCTGCTTAATACTTCAAAATGCCCTCCATGCCTATCAATTATCCATTTTGCAATTGATAATCCAAGTCCTGAACCGCCTTTTCTTGCCCTAGATTCATCAGAACGGAAGAAGCGGTCAAATATATGCGGTAAATCTTCTGGTGATATTCCAATGCCTTCATCTTGGACTGTAACATATACTAAATCATTATCAGTAGAAATTTTAATCTTAATCTTGCCACTTTCAGGTGTAAATTTAATGCTGTTATCAACCAAAATCCTTATTGCTTGCTTAATAAGCTGTTTGTCTCCATTTATAAAGGCTGGTCCCTTAATTTCTATACTATAATCGTGAGTCGAATCTATCATTTCAGCTTCGCGTGCTATTTCTTCAGCTATAGGACAAATGTCAAAATTTTCCCTATATAATTGAATAGTCTGATTATCTCCTCTTGCTAAAAATAGAAGTTTTTCAACTAATTCCTTCATGTGTTCTGTCTCGCTCTTTATTGCGTCAATTGATTCCTGCAACGTTTTCTCGTCTTTTTTCCCCCATCTGTCAAGTAAATTAACATATCCCTGTATAACTGATATTGGAGTCCTCAACTCATGAGAAGCATCTGAAACGAACCTTATTTGGGACTGATATGATTCATTTATTCTATTTAACATGTTATTAATGGCTGATGCTAGTTCTTTAAGTTCCTCTTGTGAAGTATCTATAGAAATTCGCTTATCCAATTTATTAACATCTATACTGCTTATGGCACCAGTTAAATCCTTTATTTTGCTGTCTACAATTCCAACATTTGATACTTCTTGGTTCAAATTTTTAGCAGATTCTGTAAGGTCATAAATTGGCTTTAAGATTTTTCTTATATCCCTTGCACCCTTACTGATTTCATCTATTAAAGTAATTAATTCAAATACTAATATAATAATTAAAAAAATTAAAAATATCTTCAGATAATTGCCTAAAGGATAGACAATTTGATATGGTTTTCCATTTATGTTAACAACAACAACATACCTTATTAATTCCAAGTTTTCTATTGACTTAGAATTTGAACTTGTTTCTGATTTATATATGCTTCTTTCCCAATCATTTCTTTTAAATAAATTTTGTTCAATAAACATTGGAATCTTGATACCGTTTACTTCTTCAATTTCATCAGATACAGTATATTTTCCAAAGTCTTCATAACTTATCTCTGTTGGATATGTTTCAACTATCTTAATAACTGATTCAATTTCCTTTTCTGCATTCCAAAAAACAACAAATAGCCCAACAAAAACTATTAGGACATTGAATGACAAAAAAACAGCCAGTAATCTCAAAACCATTCTAACATTAAGTTTCAATACTAATGATGAACGGATTTTATTTGTAAAATTTGTCGAACTCTTTTTTGTATTATTTATTTCTTTATTCATCTTTTATCACGTACCCTACTCCACGAACAGTATGAATGAATTTTAAACCAAAGGGCTCTTCAATTTTCGAACGAAGATATCTAATATATACATCTACTGCATTTGTGTCACCTAGAAAATCATATCCCCAAATATGTTGTAGTATTGTTTCTCTGGAAAGAACTATGTTCTTATTCTCTAAAAGATATTGAAGCAAATCAAATTCCTTCTTGGTCAAGTCTACTAAAGTCTGTCCAATTTTAACTTCCCTTTTTACAGGATCGAGGGTTAATTGTCCAACTTTATATTCAGATGATTCCTTTTTATCAATACTGCTATCCCTCTTCCTTAAAGCTGCCCTTATTCTTGCAAGCAATTCCTCAATCGCAAAGGGCTTTGTAATATAATCATCTGCTCCGCTGTCAAGCCCAGCAACTTTGTCAGATACAGCGTCCCTTGCAGTTAATAATATAATAGGCACATTGGAAATCTTTCGAATTCGCCTTAAAACTTCAAGGCCGTTTAATTCAGGTAGCATTATATCCAGTAAAATAAGGTCGAAGGATTGGGTTGTAGCTAGCTCCAACCCAACCCTTCCATTAAATGCCTTTTCTACTTCATAACCTTCATATTTTAGTTCCAGCTCTATAAAGCGGGCTATTTTTTCCTCATCTTCAATTATTAGAATCCTTTCCATTTGACTTATCACCTTTTATATCTTTTATAAAGTCTTCTGCTGCATCAGCAACAGAATCCATGGCACGATTTACACTTTCTTTGCCTAAGTCGGGACCTATAAACCTATACCTATATCCAAAAAACAAGCCTATTACTAATAGAGGAATTGCAATCCAAAATGTAAATACAAGCAGCATAACAAGAATTGTCACTGGAATAGACATGAATCTTTCTTCATTTTTTAAAACTATGAAGCTGTTTTTATTCCCCCTGTTAATTATCTTACCACACCATTTTCCAAATCTGCGTATTAAATCTCCTATGCTTTCTCCAGCTTCCTTGTAATTTTTATTTTGTTCAGCTTGAACATTTATGTCTTCATAGGTTTTTTCTTTGGAACTATAGTACCCTCCATTAGGTGCTTTTAATCTATTTTCCTTTTCAAGCCTTACTATAGCTTCCAATACATCACCATTGGTTTCCTCTAATATTTTCTTAGCCTCTTCATAAGAAATATTCGTATAATTTCTTAACTTTTCAACTTGTTCTAAATTAACCATATTAAGCCTCCTATCTATTTAATATGGTTTCAGTATAACAGCAAATTCTTCAAAATTTTTTTGAGAAAAATTAAAATTTGATTAAATTTTAAAACATAGACTTTAAATCTATTCTAACAGACCATCAATACATGTACAACTTTATATAAATTTAAAAAAACTTGAAATTATTTATTAATTTTATCAATATTAAGATTAAGTCATATAGAGAATTTTTATTATTATTTAAAAATCTCAAATGATATAATGAGAAATAACTGGATAAAATAATAGATTTGGAGGATGAAGCATGAATATAAAGGAAAGTGTTGCATTAATTGAATGCTATTTAAACCTTGATAGAAAACCTGTTGGAGTAAAGTTTTTCTTCAATAAAGATGAATTCGACAGTTTTGATGTGCCTCAAAGAGAACGCAAAATTACTTACTGCAATGCTGTTCAATGGGCAAGCAAAGGTAAAGCTATGAAGTTAACTAAGGAAAATCAAGCATGCCCCAATGGTGCAATGGCATTGAAAATGAGAGAAATTCCTGAACCAATGGCTAGTGGAAAAGCAAGATTTAGCAAAAACATCTACTGCAGTGTTGAAGTATCTAAAAGTATAAGCGATCAAATGCTATTTTTAAAAGAAGAACCTGCAGGTATTGCAGTTATGCCATTGGAAAATTTTGAAATAGAACCTGATATTGTAATAGTTGTAAGCAAACCTTACAATATTATGAGATTAATCCAAGGATATGGCTATTTCAACGGTTATACTAATAATTTAAGGACAGTTGGCCTACAAGCTGTTTGTCAAGACTTAACTACATACCCATATAACACAAAGGACATCAATATTACATTATTATGTCCAGGTACCCGTTTAGTAGCAGACTGGAAAGAAAATGAAGTGGGAATGGGAATACCATTTGCAAAATGGTATGAAATTGTAGAAGGCACAATACAAACTACAAACCCATTTGAAAGAAATAAAAATAAGGAAGCAATCAAGAGAAGACTTGAAGAACGTGGACTTAATTCAAACAATATTAAGTTTAATTGGAACTATGATGATGGTTCTTATAGTGGAGGAAAAATTGAAATAAATAAGTAAAAGAAACTCCTTTCATTTAAGATAATTTCTTAAATGAAAGGAGTATTTTATTTGCTAATAATAAATATTTGGCTTTACTGGCAATACCTTGTTAATGTATAAACTTGAGTATGGGATTTTATCAATGTTTTCTAAAAAAGCCTCGACTTTCCCATATACAAGCACACCATAAGTTTTTACCCCATGTTCATTTATATAGTCAAGTGCATCTTGATAGAATTCAATTTTTCTGTTTCCATTTTCAAAAATCTTAACAAACTCCTCCTGGTCTATCAAATATTGTAAGCGGGACTTAAAATGTGTTTCATAGGCTTGAGAAATATATGTTTCATAATCCGAATTAAAATTAATAGGAATATGAAATGAATCTACAAGATAAAATAATGGATATTTTTCTGAATCAGGAGATTCTCCAGGTATTGGCTCATCATTAAAACTTGGATTAAAACCTATTAAGTCAAGAGATTGATTATTCCTCCATCTCTTTCCAGGTTCAACCGTCCTTATCCCTACCCACTTAAAATCTAAGGATGGCATTTCAGCAGTCAAATTATAAAATTCCTTCATATCAAGGTCTTTGTCAAACACAATGGCCATTGAAACATAAGAAAGAGGATTAAGATTTTGAAAATATTTGATGGTTTCTTCATTTCTTCGTTGTATTTGCCTGTTGATGGCTGAAATATGATCAGGAGAATCATCTTCAAAAAGATTATTTATTGCCTCAAAACCAAGGAGTTTCAACAATACAATTTGAGAATTATAATCCAAAGTATCTCCCTTATAAACAACCCTGTTTCTTATTATATCCACATAAGTTCTTAGTTCCTCTTCTTCAAACAGATTCTTTAATGAGTAAACAACTTCATACTCTCCAAATCCCTTTGAATAAGCTGAAACTGACCTTATAGCATATCCTGGCATATTCAAACTTACATGGGCTACAAGATTAAAATATATATTAGGAAGTCCAGTATTATAAATGTTTCCAACTGAATCAGCTGTATAATAACTATTAGCAGATGAAACATTAGTCGGGTCATAATAAAATAAATCAATAATTTCTGGCAAGCCATAAAAAACTACAATTAAAAAAACAATAACAATTATTGCAGAAGTAAAACCTACTTTCCTTAACCTTTTTTTTACATCCTTTATTAATTTTGATGTTTCTTCTTTGTTATCTTCTAAAATATCAAAATCTTCAGCTTTGACTGATTTCTCATCGATAATTTGCGACAGATATTCCTCTATAGCTTCGTATTTTTCTAATTCTTCTTCAACTATCCTTTTTTCTTCTTCATTAGCTATACCATTCTTATACTTTTCAAATAATTCCTTATAATTCATACTTCCCCTCCAGTTCCTTTTTAAGTTTCATTCTAGCCCTGAATAATTTTGTTTTGCAGCACCTTCTGTTATATTTTTCATCTGACTTATTTCCTTCAAAGAAAAACCACAAAAATAATACAATATTAGAATTTCTTTATATGGCTCATTAAGTTCCAGTATAAGATTGTATAAATACTTTCGATCTTCTGACTTTATTATTTTGTCTAAAGTCGTATCAATAATGGTTGAAGTTTCTTTTAATATAATATCAGTACTATATTCTTTGTTATGCCTAAGATAATCAAAGTAAAGATTCTTGCATACTCTAAACAGCCAATACTTTACTGGACAATCATCTTTTAAAGACAAATACGCTTTGAAAAAGGTGTCACTTGTTAAATCCTGCGCTAAATGATAATCCTTGCATAACGAGAAGGCATACAGATATAGTTCCTTATAATATTTAATGTATAATTCTTCCATTAAATCTTTTTTCAAAGTGACACCCCTTTCTCTTCTTCATTATAAAAACGAATTATAAGAAATTTGGTTACACTTTATATGAAACATAATAAAAAAAGACTCAAAATTTTTATTTCGAGTCAATTATAAAATAAAATCTACTTCATATCTATTTTTTCTTATGATTTTATGTTAAGATAATATATGTCGAAATTTTATGCAAAGATATGGAAATTATATTCTGATTACACTGAAATTTAATCATATAGTCAAGGAGGGCAAGTAATCTTGACAGAAGGAAAAATCTCAAAAAAAATCATCTTATTTGCTTTGCCAATATTCTTAGGAAACTTGTTTCAACAATTATATAATGTTGTAGATTCCCTTGTAGTAGGTAATATAGTTGGTAAAGAAGCCCTTGCTGCAGTAAGTTCCACTGGCAGCTTAATATTTTTGATTACAGGCTTTTTAGGAGGACTATTTGTAGGTGCATCTGTAATTATTTCTCACAGCTACGGTGCTGACGATAAGGAAAATCTTTCTAAAGCAGTTCACACCACTATAGCTTGTGGCTTAGTCGCTGGCTTGATAATCACAATTATTGGAGTAGGATTAGGTCCTACGTTCTTAAAGCTAATGAAAACACCTGATGATGTTTATGACCAAGCTTCAGGCTATATTAAGATATTCTTTGCTGGTAGTATATTTTCTGTTATGTATAATGCTTGCGCTGGTATTTTTCAAGCAGTTGGAGACAGCAAACATCCACTATATTACTTAATTACAGCAACTATTACAAATATAGTTTTAGACACTTTATTTGTGGCTAAATTTGGATTAGGTGTCAAGGGAGTAGCTATAGCAACTGTTATATCCCAATTTGTTAGTTCAATTCTTGCATTTACTAAACTTATCAGCATTAATGAAAATTACAAAATTCACATAACAAAAATAAGAATTGATTTTGAAATGTTGAAAAAATTATTAAAACTTGGCATACCCAGTGGTATTCAAAACTCTGTCATTGCCCTTGCAAATGTTATAGTTCAGTCAAATATTAATAGTTTTGGTTCCGTTGCAATGGCTGGCAGTGGCAGTTATTCAAAACTTGAAGGGTTTTCTTTTTTGCCTATTACAAGTTTCAGCATAGCCCTCACAACATTTATTGGACAAAACCTAGGAGCAAAAAAATATGACAGAGTTAAAAAAGGTGCTCGCTTTGGAGTTATTACAGGTGTAACCCTTTCAGAAATTATAGGTATAACAATTTGGATATTTGCACCTTATCTAATAAGATTATTTAACTCTGACCCAGAAGTTATCAAATATGGTGTAACACAAGCAAGAACCATAAGCCTATTTTACTTTTTGCTTGCTACATCTCACTGCTTAGCAGGAATCCTTCGTGGTGCAGGAAAAACTAAAATTCCTATGATGGTAATGCTAATTAGCTGGTGTCTAATTAGAATTTCATATATAACTATCATGGTAAAATTGATTCCTAATATAAGGGTAGTTTATTGGGCTTATCCATTGACTTGGTGTATTAGCTCTATAATATTTTTGATTTATAACAAGAAATCAAACTGGTTAAAAGCATACGAGAATGCAAGCCAAATTTAAACACAAATAATATCAAGAATCTGCAGATGGAATTACAATACCTTTGATAAAAACTCCTTTGTTCGAGGATTTTGAGGATTTTCAAATAATTCCACTGCAGTATTCTCTTCAACAATTTGACCATCAGCCATAAAAATTACCCTATCTGCTACTTCTCTAGCAAATGCCATTTCATGGGTTACAACAATCATAGTCATACCTTCCTCAGCCAAGTCTTTCATAACCTTCAACACTTCTCCAACCATTTCTGGGTCCAGTGCTGAAGTAGCTTCATCAAAAAGCATTATCTTAGGCTCCATGGCTAATGACCTAGCAATGGCAATTCTCTGTTTTTGCCCTCCTGAAAGAGAATCAGGATATGAATCGATTTTATCTAATAGATCCATTTTCTTTAAAAGTTCAATAGCTTTATTCTCTGCTTCTTTTTTTGACATCTTCCCAGTCAATACTGGAGCCAATGTAATATTTTCGAGAACTGTTTTGTGTGGAAATAGATTAAAATGTTGAAATACCATCCCTATATTTTGTCTGATTTTATAAATGTCTTTACCTGAAAGGGCAATATTTTCCCCATCTACATATATTTCACCAGATGTAGGTTCTTCTAAAAAATCTATACATTTGATTAAAGTACTTTTGCCTGAACCTGAGGGACCAATAAGTGCCACTACTTCTCCATCTTCTATTTCTATATTAATATCTTTAAGCACATGCTTATCATCATAAAATTTGTTTAAATTCACCACTTTAATCATGATAAGACAATCTCCTTTCTAAAATTCCAACAAGCTTTGATAAAGTAAAAGTAAGTATAAAATAAATAGCAGCTACTATAACTAAAGGCTCAAAAGCCTTATAGCTATTGCTTTGAACAATCTTTGAAGCATGCATCAAATCTAATACGCCTATAGTTGAAGCTACAGAGGTTTCTTTAATCAATGTCACAAATTCGTTTCCTAAGGCAGGCAATATGTTTTTTACAGCTTGAGGAAGAATTATATACCTCATTGTCTGAACATTTGTTAGGCCTAAGCTTTTGCTAGCTTCCCATTGTCCTTTATCTACTGATTGTATCCCTGACCTTATTATTTCAGCAACATAGGCAGCACTATTTAATGAAACTGCAATAAGTGCAGCTAGAAATGTGTTCATATCAACTCCCATCAATACATAGCTTCCAAAATAAACTAATGCAATTTGAACCATCATTGGAGTCCCACGGATTACTTCTATATATGCAGTCGCTACTGCCTTCGGTATCTTAAATTTTGAAAGCCTTAGAAGGCTCAAAAGAGCCCCTAAGGTTGTCCCAATTATCAATGAGAAAAATGATAGCGCTATAGTTATTTTTATTCCAGTCAAATAGTAGTACTTATAATCTATAAGCAAATTCAGTATTCCCATAGCCTATCCTCCTAATCGTTATAAAGTTCGTATGCTTCTGCAAACCATTTTTCTAGTAGCCCTTTAGCTTTTGCATCAGCAATTATTTGATTCAATTTTTCTGTTAATTCATCATTTCCTTTCTTTAATGCAATAGCAACTCCTCCTGATTCGCCATTAATGCTGATACCATCAACTACAATTAAATCATCATTTTCTTTCGCAAAGGATTTTGCAACAAATTCTTCCATAATAGCACAGTCAATCTTTTTAGTTTTTAAATTCATAACTATTTCTGGATTAGAAGTTAGACTTAAAATATGTGCACCTTCTAATGATTTAGCAAACTTTTCCTGAGTAGTGCCAAGCTGCACTCCTATACTTTTACTTTCTAAATCATCAATTGTCTTTATATTAGATTCGCTGTCTTTATGAATTAAGACAACATGCTTTGATTCATAGTAAATATCAGTAAAATTTGCTTCCTTTTGCCTTTCAGGGTCTGGATTCATGGCTGCAATTACTATATCCAACATTCCAGTAGATAATCCCCCTAATAACTTGCTAAAATCCATTTCTTTGATTTCCAACTCAACTCCTAGCTCATCTGCAATGTATTTTGCAAGTTCTATATCAAATCCTACAATTTGGTCCTTTCCTTCTATCATTGCATGTGTTTCAAAAGGTGGATAATCTGCACTTGTTCCCATGATAATTTTTCCCTTCTTTTTTATACCTTCCAATGTATAACTTTCTACATTGTCATCTCCAGAAATCATGTCATCAGCTTTCTTCCCACATCCTGATAAAATGCTTGTCATTAACAGTGCTAACACCAATAGTATACTTATCTTCTTTTTCATTACTAACACCTCTCCTTTTATTTTTTATAATTGAAATAAAAAAATCTCGTCTCTCAATATTAAGAGACGAGACTAACCCGCGTTGCCACTCTTGTTGGTTTTTAATTAAACCCCCTCGATTCATTAACGCTTGATAGCGTCACAGGATACTCACCAGCTAATAAGCTGGTTTTGTCCTGAGCATCTCCGCAGCTCTCTTCATTATATTTTCAGTTCACTGGCTCTCACCTATCCCAGCTCTCTGAAGAACCTACTCATATAACTACTCTCTGCATCATCGATTTTAAATATGAATTTTTATACTAATATAATCTATAGATCATAATACTAACTAAAAAACCCGCCTCTTTATTAAGAGGCGAGTTTTATCCCGCGGTACCACTCTTCTTGTGTTTTAAAAACACATCTCTAATCAAAATAACGCTTTGAATGCGGAATAAGATACTCGCCTACAGGCTTTGTCCTATTCGTTTCAGCAACTCTCTTCATTATGCTTTCCATAAACTGGCTCTCACCAAACCCAGTTCGCTGTAAGATGTACTTTGCATAACTACTCTTTGCTTCCTCAACTTTATTATTAAAATTTCTAATAATGATTATAATATTAAAAACAATTTATAAATTTGTCAATACTTTTTTTATTTTTTATTTTAAAGCGATAAATTTTTAATATTTTGCAATTTTTTAACATTCTATTGGTTTTTCATCTAATACTTCATTTGGCAGTAATTCCAGTGCATGCATGAGAACATCTTTAGCATATATGCCTTCTCCCCACGGTGGATTTATAATTTGCCTCCACAATTTACTGCCTCTTTTATTATAAAACAAGCCAATTGTATTTTTTAAAGCTTGATACCCTAATTTCTGGTCTTTACCAAATCTTTCTACATATTCTATTAGCTTTTCTATAATTTGCCTTCTAGAAATATTATTAACATTGCCACTTTCATAGAATTGGTCAACTTCTGTAAGTAAAAATGGATTTTCATAGGCTACTCTGCCAAGCATGACCCCATCTACATGTTTTAAATGTTCCCTAATGGATTCTATCGTTTTTATTCCTCCATTAATTTCTATAAACAAATCAGGAAAATATTCTTTTATTTTATAAACATATTCATACTTTAATGGCGGAATCTCCCTATTTTCCTTAGGACTCAAACCTTCCAAAACAGCAATTCGTGCATGAATTATAAAATGACTAATTCCTGCACTTGATACTATTTTTATAAAATTCTCTAAATCTTCATATTTATCATATATAATCTTTGGAAGTGAACTAGGTAATATATTTGTTCCATCAATTCCAATTCTATGTTTTATAGTAATAGGCTTATTTGTCACTTTTTTCATAGCTTCAACTATTTCAGCTACTTTTTCAGGATATGCCATTAGTGCAGCTCCCATTTGATTACCCGAAACCCTGTCAGAAGGGCATCCAACATTTAAATTTATTTCATCGTAATCCCAATCCTCAGCAATTTTTACTGCTTGAGCTATCTCATCTTTATCACATCCTGCAATCTGCAGAGCCAAAGGCTTTTCAAAGGCATCAAAATCTAATAGCTTGTGCCTATCTCCATGTATAATTGCACTGCTTGTAACCATTTCAGTATATAACATGGATTTTTTTGTTAGAATCCTACAAAAATACCTAAAATGCCTATCAGTTATATCTAACATTGGAGCAATACTTATTCTTGCCATATTGTTATTATAATCTACCGCCTTTCTATTGATATTAATTAATATTTTTAAGAAAATGCCCTGTCTATATTATACATAATTTTTTCATCATCATTTATTCTCTTTGCGATATTTTACCCATTTGGCAATCAATGTTAATATATTTATTATGCAATTTTTGATATAATTATTTTAAACAATCCAACAGAGGAGGAATTCAATGACTAGGAAATTATATTTTAAACATTTAGTTTTTGTAATCGTCCTTTGTATTATTATACTCGAAATTCCCGTAAAAACACTGGCTGCTAATAATCCCTGGGATAAATACAGCAATTATATGAATAGCTCCACATCTAAAAGGCATCTCAGAGGGGTTTGGATTTCCACCACATTAAATCTTGATTGGCCTTCTGTAGAAACAAGAAATATCCCAGATGAAGACCAACGACTAGAAAGAACTAAAGCTGAATTAATTGAAATATTAGATAAGGCAGTAGAAATGAACATAAATGCAGTATTTCTACAAGTAAGTCCAGAAGGCGATGCTTTTTACAAATCAGATATAGTACCTTGGTCTAGATATCTAACTGGTACCTTTGGAAAAGACCCTGGTTTTGATCCTCTTCAATTTGCTATAGAAGAGGCTCATAATCGTAATCTTGAAATCCACGCGTGGTTTAATCCATATAGAATATCGATGTATACAGATAGTGCAACTATTGAATCCCTAAATATTGAGAAAAGCGTTTACAAGGAGCATCCAGACTGGATTAGGACTGCCCATTCAAGGCTTATGGTAGACCCTGGCATTCCTGAAGCTAGAGAATGGGTCATAAAAAGGGTAATGGAAGTTGTAGAAAACTATGATATTGATGGAATACATTTTGACGACTACTTTTACCATGAAGCTTATAAAGGAGAATTAAATGACAAAGAAACCTTTAATCGATATAACAATGGGCAATTTTCAAATATAGATGATTGGAGAAGAAACAATACCTATCTTCTAATTAAAGAACTTTCAGAAAAAATTAGGCAAGCAAAGCCTTGGGTAAAATTTGGAGTGAGCCCATCTGCTGTATGGGGAAATAAAAAGGATGGCCACCCAGATGGCTCAAATACTAGCGCAGGAGTTCCAAATTACGATAGAAGCTTTGCTGATACAAAAAGATGGGTCGAGGAAGAATTAATCGATTATATTGCACCTCAAGTTTATTTTTCCTTCGCAAATAATTACGTACCTTATGGTGAAATAGTTACTTGGTGGTCAAATGTTGTAAAAAACAAAAATGTTCATCTTTATATTGGCCAAGCATTGTATAAAGTAAACAACGATACTGATAGTTACTTTAAAAATACAAAAGCATCAGAAGAATTTACTCGTCAGATTAAATTCAATATCGGTAAACCAGAGGTCATAGGAAGTATAATGTTCAGGTTTAAGAATTTTACAGATTCAGATAAACAAGAAGTAGTAAATACAATAAAAAATCTATGGTCCACAAAGGCCCTCATCCCTGTAATGGAGTGGAAAGGTGGAAAAGCACCACAAAGTCCTGTTGACGGAAAAATAGAAAACTCTCAAAATGGAATAAAGATATCATGGAAAAACAATGATGAAAATACTGCTTATTTTGCTATTTACAGAATAAATAAAGGAAACACACTTGATATTAATTCAAACAGCAGTGCATTGCATCTAATCGCAACAGTAAGAAAAAATGATGCACATGTTCAAGAATTTATAGATAATACTAATTACGATATTGATAATGTAATATATGTTGTGACTGCCCTTGATAGGCTACATCATGAAAGCAATGGATTGATAATAGGCAAAGAACAGTCTAAATATTTTTATGATGTTAATAGGGGACAAGCATGGGCTATAAAAGCCATAGATAGCCTATACGAAAGAAAAATAATTAATGGCGTTGGAAATGGAAAATTTGAACCAAGCAAAAATATAACTAGGGCAGATTTCTTAATAATGGTTATGAACTTTTATAGCATATCGCCTGAAGAAACAATAGAAGATAATTTCTCCGATGCAGGAAATAAATATTATACAAAATACCTCGGGACTGCAAAAAAAATGGGACTTATTTATGGTGTTGGGAACAATCAGTATCATCCTGAAAAGAACATGACAAGGCAGGATATGTTTGTAATATTATATCGCATCCAAAATATGCTTGGAAAAACTAACGAAAATATGAATAATGGTAAAAAAACATTTGAAGAATTTAATGATATAGATAAAATTGATGATTATGCAGTTGAAGCTTTAAAATCATTCGTAAATAAAGGCATAATACAAGGAGATGGAAATAAACTACACCCAAAATCCTTAGCCACTAGGGCTGAAACTGCACAAGTACTATATAATATTGATGCTGGAACCCAGTAGGGATTCCAGCATTATTATTTTAGGTTCTTTTCCATATCTTCTAAAGCTTTAATATCTTTTGTATTCAACTTTTTATATAATTCTTTTCTAAAACTGATAGATATTTCAGCTTTGTTCTTCTTATCTTTTGATTTTACTACTTCATTCCAATGAATCTTTTTGTTTTTATAATATAAATCAAAATCCACTAATCTATTGCCATCTGTTGTATATTCTAATGCCATCAGCAATTTTTTGATTTCATAAGGGGTATAAAAAGTAAATAACCTTACCTGATATGTCAATACTGAAAAAAGCATTACAGCATAATCTTTAGTCCAACTTTCACCTAAAATCATTCCAATTTCCAACTTAGAAAATATAAACATAAGCCTTCTATAATGCTCTTCATACCTACCATAAGAATCATATATGTTTATTCTAAGTTCATACCATTGGCTATCTTCTAATGCTTGTGTAATAATCCTAAGTGCTTCAGTTCTTAATATCTGCTGAACTTCTCTGATGGGCTTTGGTATTAATAATTTATTTTCTACAAAGTCATTTGGGGGGACAGGTCCATTTATTGCTTTGTTAGTAAAGGCTATAATTGTATCATCCTTTTCTCCCAAACTAATACCTTCTAAGAGTTCCACTTCTTTACCAGATAACATCTCTTTTAATCTTTCAATAATTTTTCTTTCATCTCCTGCAATTCTCATTACAACTAATGCAGGCCCTAAATCAACTCTATTTAATAGATGACTCATTCGATTATTTATTATTGAACCTAATATAATAGTAGAAGCTTCATTTACAAGTACTATTCTTCTAGCATCTTCAACTCTGGTCTTTTCACTATTTATGCCCGTCATAAAGCAAATTGTACTATTATCTGAAGCTTCCTCTATGGCTTTCCATATATCCATAGTTTTTCCACTAAGTTTTTCCTCTAAAAACTTAGTTACTTCATCAGTACATTCAGTTCTAATAAACAAAAAACGCGGACCCATTCTAATTAAAAACATTCTTATCCCCCTAAAATTAATTTATAAGGAAACCCTTTTCATTTCCATTAATCTTAACCTATTTGTACCAATTGGATAATCCAATTGATAAATCTTTCTAGTGGATAAATCTATGATATTAATATTTAATACCCCGTTTAAACCAATTGTATTTTTATCTATATGATGGGCAGGTGAAAAACTGTGGCCATATAGGCTAAAATCTACTTTACAAGAATACTCTTTGTAGTAATGACCAACAAAAAAATTACAATTTTCAATAGTTATTATCCCTTCATCTAATATATTTCCCCTCTTAGATAAATTCTTAACAGTTTCATATTCATCATGGTTTCCCAAAACGTAATATATTTCAGTTCCATCATACTTTTCTAATCCTTTAATCAACTCTGCAACTTTTTCATTATAATAATCTAATTTGTCTCTATATATTTCTAGTTTAATGTTATCAGCTAAATCGCCAGTATGAATTATAAATTGAGGTTTTATTATATCTACGATTCTAAATATATATTTATAAATATCTGATGGAGTATCACTTATATGAAGCAATATAGGTCCTTCCAAATCTTTCAATATTTCTTTTGGTATATATGGATAATTAAATATCGATAAAAGTCTATTATAGATATAATCTATGAATTTCATACTTAGATAATTCCTCCATACCTTATATAATTAGCTAGGATTTAATGCTTAATCCTTTGATTCTAACTCCAAAGAACCCATGATGATTGCAGTACCAGTATATATATTTGGTTGTCCTCTTTTTAAATCTTGCTTCAGCATTTCCTTCAGGATATAATTTGCAGATTTCTATACCACTGTCTGATATGGCAGCAATAAAAGAAATATAATGTTCTTTACTCATATCGTGTGAAATCGTTACATAATACTCATCTTCTACCTCTTCAATATTAATTATATGTTCATCATCAGCTGGCTCTGATTCTAATGCTGGTAAAACAATTCCACAACAGCTTATAACACTTTCTCCTGTGGCTGTAATTATATTGCCACATATAGGGCAAACATAAAACTTCATCTTTTGCATATTGAAAGAACGATTATTATTGATAATATTATTGCCTATAAATAACTCAATAACTGATATCCCCAAAGCCTTTGCAATAGGTTCTATAAGTGTAATATCTGGATAACCCTTTCCTGTTTCCCATTTAGAAACTGTTTTATCGCTAACATTTAATAATTTAGCCAGTTCAGCTTGAGACATCTTTTTCTTTTCACGAAGTCGTTTAATCAACTCTCCTGTTATATATTGATTCAATTTTATCTCCTCCTTTGCTATATCATAATAACATTTATCTTATGATATAGCTACCTACGGAAAGTAGAATATATACTATCATAAAAGATTTAATTCCCATGTTTCGCCTATAAGTTCAGTACCAAATTTATTATGTGGTTCTTCTGCCACTTTTTTAAACCCTGCCTTTTTATAAATATGTCGTGCTGCTTCAAGTATATTTTGAGTCCATAGAACAAGTTTCTTATAGCCAACGCTTTTAGCAAAGGAAATACATTCTTGTACTAAATATGTACCCAACCCAATTCCCCGTACTTTTGGTTCAAGCAATAATAACCTCAATCTTGCAACTTCGTCACTTTCTCCGACAATAAAAGCAGAGCCTACAATTTCCCCATTTTTCTCTACAATAATACATTTGTCTCGCTCAGGATTATAATTATTAATAAAATCTGCAGCAATTTGTGCAACTAAAGCCTCAAAATGTACATTCCAACCATATTCTCGAGCATAAAGTACGCCATGTCTATGGATAACCCATCCTATATCCCCTGGTTGAAAACTCCTAAAAACAAATTCCTCCAAAAAATCATAATCTTTATTTACTTTGTTTTCTACTAATGTATTACCCATATATACTCCCCTTTTCCTATAATTTTAAAATTAATATATTTAATAAACTAAATTATGTCAACTGCTAATTTTGCCTAATTCAAAATATTTCTTGAATTTTTTGTTTTAATATTTAGAATTTCCTTGACCTAAGACAGAATAATAACTATAATATTGATAATAATCATGAAAATATTGGAGGGGATGTAATGCCTATATTATATGGTGAAAGAATTATTTTGAGGGAATATAGAAAAGAAGATTTGCCTTACATAAGAAAATGGGTAAATAATCCAGAAATCACCAAATATCTTAGTAACATATTTTTATATCCTCATACCTTAAGCGATACTGAACGCTTTTTAAATGGTATGTTAGATGGCAGCTCAGGGATAAAAGGCTTTGTAATTGCTAAAAAAGAAAATGAAGAATACATAGGGCAAATTGACTTTGTAAAAATTGATTGGGTAAACAGAATTGGTACACTGGGAATTGTAATTGGAAACACTGAATTATTAGGAAAAGGATATGGTAAAGATGCAATTAAATTATTTCAGGAATTTGCTTTTAATAGGCTTAATCTCCATAAATTAGAACTTGAAGTTAGAGATTACAACTATAGAGCAATTAATTGTTATAAAAAATGCGGATTTATAGAAGAAGGAAGGATTAGACAGAATTTTTATATAGATGGAAAGTATACTGATACCCTGATTATGGGGATTTTAAAAAGTGAATGGGAAGAAATGAATAAAAAATAAGACCTGATTGTATTATCTCAGGCCTTATTTCCTTATCCTTTCCTAATTGTTTTTATTGATACTTATAATTATACCAGTGACGCTTAACAATGTATTAATAAGTAATGCTAAAGCATAATAAATGTCATCAATTCCATAGTTGAAAGTTCTAGTTAACACTGCAAATATCACCAATAGGAATGTATTCATTGCACCAATTTATATAAGTGCAATTCCAACAGCTCGAGTTAATTTTTCTTCATCACAACTGGTATCCAAGAAATAAACTTAATTCAATTTACTGATATCTTCTAAACATTACATGCTCAAATTCACGTATAACTTTAACTTGTTCCCCCTCTTTTTCTTCAACAGCTTTTCTTTTTGTAGTTGCATAAATAGGAATTATGCCTCTCATCTTACAATAATTTACTATTATATTTGTCGCTCCAAAATCACCCTGAACTAAAGCATAATCTCCTGCTCTTCCATTTTCATCAATCCAATCCATTATATCTTTAAGGTATTCATTTAAGTCCTCTAAATCTGGTGGAACATTGGACCATTTAACTAAAAGCTCATTATCCAATTCTACAAACTTTGAAATACTAAATTTATCCTTTGCTTCTATTATCTGCTTCTCTGTAAGATTATGAGAAAAAATTAATAGCATTCGTATTTCTCCTAGTTTTTTTTCTGTATTTAATATAAGAGATTCAGCTTTTTCTATAAATTCATTTAGTTTTGATCTAAAAACAGAAGATTTTGCATAATTTTCTCTCCATCCTGCATGATTTATATCATTTCTTATTTTCCCTAAATCATAAAGCATTTTAAATAAGTCAGTAGCATCATTTTGGCTCATACCTAAAATATTATCAGCATATAACTGTTCCTTAATAACGCCTCTAGCTTTTTTTGTTATGCTTTCCCTAATTTCTAAATCTAATTTACTTAATTCCAATTTATCACATATATAACTTATTATCCCTTCTTCTAATATTGTTAGCCCCTGCTGATACATCCCATTGTCATAACACCACTTTGCTGTTTCAATGAAATTTTTATACTCATCTTCATGACTAAAGCGATTAAATCTGTCTTTTAGCATTTCTACTATTGGACTCAGTGGCTTTATTTTTTCATGGGTTTCATTTTCAATCACTATATCAATGCTATTCTTTAAATTAGATATATTCTTTGTAATATCCTGTCCCCTACAAGTGATTACTGAATCACTGAATTCTTTCATAGCATTTGATAGTTGTTTTAAAGCATTTGAATCTTTGTATAACACAGCTGGAATAATGGCTTCCTCAGACGCTATTTTATTTATTTCTTCATTAAGCTTTCTAATATTGGTTGAAGTTAACTGTTTAACTAATGTAGCATCACCAGTAGACAAGTATCTATCTATAGCCAAAGTCCAGTCATATAAATCAATAAATGGTGTTAAATCAAATATAGGTGCATTTCTTTCTTTTAAAGGCATCTCTTCTACTTGATTATAAGAACCTAAAACTTCAAATGCTCCATAATACACTCTTTTCAAGATACATTTTTTTACAATGCGAGCATAATTTAAAATAATGAAAGTTAGCATTGGTAAATATCTAAATGAATGAGTTATATCAAGAATTATTTCATCATTTTCTTCCAAATGATTTAATATAATATCAAATAACTCCCATATCTCATCTTCACTATGCCCTTCAGGTATCATTACATTTTCAACTTGGAATCCATTTTCTTCTGATAGTTTTTTCAGTTCATCTTTTAACCCAAATCTAGCATTATCACGAGCATTTGGAATCCAATTTTTATCATGAGAACTACTTGTTGTAAAGATTATTGCCTTATCTATTGAAACACCTTTATTAATAAGTATCTCAATTATTGCTTTTTGAATATAACAACAATCATGTGCAATATCTTCATCTAAATAATAATTACAAGGTAAATAACGATTTGTTCCTAATAAAGAAATAAACTTTAACATATGTTTCTCCCCCCTGTATGAAAACAGAATTTTTATATTTAATATTTATTTTCAAATTATACTTCTTTTTTAATTATATCTTATTGAAATAATTCAAAACATATCTTTTCGCTTCATGATAAGATATATCTTTTGTCTTATTTTGTTGTATTATGTTATAATTTGTTGTTTTTTGTAGATTTATTTGATAAAATGATAATTGTTTTTTATTTGGCACATTTTGGTAAACTTCAAAAAGGGGGAAAAACTATGAAAACAAAAAGTATTACTACCAAAATAAGCATTTTTTTGGTATTTTAATTTTTATAATATGCATGGGATTAGGAGCCTTTGCATACATAGAAGCGAGTGATGCCCTTCGAAGTAAAATTGATGAAGATTTAGTAGAATTAGCAGTAGCAAATGCAAAATTTATCACAGAAAAGATTAACACTCAATTTAATGCATTAGAATCTTTAGCCAATTCTCCTTGGATAAATAGCGACCAATTTTCCCTTCAGGAAAAATTAAAATTTTTACAAAACGAAGTAGAACGCAGTGGTCATAAAACCCTCATGATTGTTGATACAAATGGTATAGCTACTAACACAACTGGTGAAGTTGTCGATGTAAGTGAACGTGATTATTTTAAAAAAGCATTATTAGGGGAAAATGCTGTTACTGACCCTATGATTAGCAAAACAGATGGCAGTGTTGTAGTTGCTTTTGCTGTACCAATAAAACAGGGAAATAAAGTAACAGGAGTACTTGTAGCTAGACGTGATGGAAACGAGTTAAGTAATTACACCAAAGAAATGGAATTCAATCAACATCAAGTTTTCATGGTAAATAATGAAGGTACAGTAATTGCAAGTGATGTAACTTCTGATGTTATGGAAATGTACAACTTCTTTAAAGCTTATGAAACTGACCCTGGATTAGAAGAACTATGCAATCTCGTAAAGAAGATGAATGCAGGAGAAAAAGGCGTAGGTGAATATACACAAAATGGAGTAACTAAATATATGGGATACAGTCCTGTAGAGGGAACAAACTGGTCTTTAGCAATAACAGCACCAAAATCAGTAGTCATGGCTAAAATAAATAGTTTAACAAAAGTAATGATTGGATTATCTGTAATTTTCCTATTAGTAGGAGTAGCAATTACAATTATACTTTCAAGTAAAATAACCCAACCAATTAAGGAAGCTAGTAATTACTTAAATATAATGGCTACAGGAGATTTTACAATAGAAATACCTGAAAAGCTTTTAAAGAAGGAAGATGAAGTTGGTAATTTGGCAAATTCATTAGAAAAAATGCAAAGTTCCTTGAGAAACATGATAAAAACTATTGTAGAAGAATTTACAAATGTAGGTCATATGTTAAATGAAATTAACAATAATATGTTTAGCTTAAACGAAAGCATCGAGGAAATTTCTGCTACTACTGAGCAGTTATCAGCTAGTACCGAAGAAACTGCTGCATCTACAGAAGAAATGAATGCAACTTCTCTAGAATTAGAGAAAGCCATTGAAGTCGTTGCTACTAAAGCACAAGAAGGTTCTTTAACTATTAATAAAGTTAGTAAGCTTAGTGAAGATATGAAACTTTCTTCAATATCATCTAAAGAAAAAGCTTTAGAAATATATAGCAGAACAAAAGCTAATCTAGAAAATGCAATTGAACAATCTAAAGCAGTTAATCAAATTAATGAACTCTCTAATACAATATTAAGTATTACTGAACAAACAAACTTATTGGCCTTAAATGCTGCCATTGAAGCAGCTAGAGCAGGAGACGCAGGCAGAGGATTTGCAGTTGTCGCAGATGAAATAAGAAAGTTATCAGAAAACTCAAGGTCATCTGTTACAAAAATTCAAGATATGATAAGTGAAGTTATAGCTGTAGTAAATGCATTATCAACAAGCTCAGAAGAAATTATTGATTTTATAGACAAAAAAGTATTAAACGATTACGAAAGCGTAGTGCAAAATAGTGAACAGTACAATGAACTTTCAAATACAATTAATGACATAGTGACAGAATTTAGTGCTATTTCTCAAGAACTTCTTTCATCAGTACAAAATTTAGTGCAAGCAATTAATCAAATAGCAGCATCTTCCAATGAAGAAGCAGCAGGAGTAGCAAACATTGCTGAGAGGGCATCATCAATAGTTAATATGACAGAAAAAGTTGTTGATTTAACTAATAAATCAAATAAAGAATCACATTCTCTTATCGAATTAGTTAAGCAATTTAAAATCTAATATGACTAAGAAATCCACCAAAATTTGGTGGATTTTTCATTTAATAACTTCTAATAAAGCAAATGGAATTCTACTTAATGGAAGCTGCTTGCAAACAGCACCTATTTCAAATGCAACTTTTGGCATACCATAAATTACAGAAGAAGATTCATCTTGCCCAATAGTATAGGCTCCTCTCCTTCGCATTGCTAAAAGCCCCTTTGCACCATCTTGCCCCATACCTGTAAGGATAATTCCAACTGCATTATTCCCCGCTTCTTTAGCAACAGATTCAAATAAAACATCAATTGAAGGGCAATGTCCATTAACCTTTTCTCCTTCAAAACAGTCAACCTTAAATTTATTCGATATCCTCTTTATTCTCATATGTTTATTCCCAGGAGCAATGAGAACTTTTCCTTGCTCAACATAATCGCCACTTTCAGCTTCTTTTACTTCTAGATTGGTCAATTTATTTAATCTCTCAGCAAAAAGCTTAGAAAAAAAAGGGGGAATATGCTGTACTACAACCACTCCAGGTATATTAGAAGGCATATTTTTTAATATGCTCAAAATGGCCTCTGTTCCTCCTGTCGAAGCTCCAATGGCAATTATTTCTTTGGAACTTAAGCTATTTTTTTCACACTTAGAGTTGATATTGGTGTTTTCATTGTTTTTTATTATTTTTGCTTTAGATGCAATATTTATCTTATCAATTAATTCTAATATAAACAGCTCCACATTTTTTATATTCTCCATATCAGGTTTAGCAACAAAATCTACTGCTCCAGCATCCAGTGCGTCAAAGACTATTCCATTTATTGAACTTACAACTATAACAGGTATTGGATACTGTGGAATAAGTTTGCGAATAAATTCAATACCGTTCATCTTTGGCATTTCCACATCACAAATCATGACATCAGGCTTGTATTTCAATATTTTATCTCTTGCATCATAAGGATCTTGTGCTGTTGCTACAACCTCAAGTCCCTCTGCTGATGATATCCCAAGAGATAAAAATTTTTGAAAAAATAAACTATCATCAACTATTAGGACTCTAATATTTTTCATTAAATCACCTCAATATATAGATGTAACTTGTCAAATCTTCCTATATACAGATGGCATCACATACTGAAATTTAGATTCATTCCGTTGTATTGACTCTGTAAGTCCTATAAACAGATATCCCCCATACTCCAATATGTCATAAAATTTATTTATAAGCTCAGTCCTAGTTTTGCTGTCAAAATATATCATCACATTACGGCAAAATATAACATGGAATTTCTTCCTAAAAGGAAAAACTTTATTCATCAAATTAAACTTCCTAAAAATTACTTCCTTTTTTATATTATCAACAATCATGTAATTTTCATTATCTATTCTCTTAAAATAACTAAGTCTCCATTGAGATGGAAGTAATTTAATTTGGTCCTTACTATATATTCCCTCCATTGCCTCATTTAATACTTTAGAAGAAATATCTGTAGCCAGTATTTTTGTATCCCATAGTTTTTTATCTTCTTTTAAATAATCATCAATTATCATTGCAATAGTATAAGGCTCTTGTCCAGTAGAACATCCTGCACTCCATATCCTTAAATCCTTATCTTTAACTGTTGACAAAAGATAAGGAAGCACTTTATCTCTAAAAAAATAAAAATGTTCTGCTTCCCTCATAAAAAATGTATAATTAGTTGTTATCTTGTTAATCAATATATTCAACGCTTCACCAGATTTATCTGACAAAATATATTCAAGATATTGTTTTAGAGTTTTGCAATTACTGTTGACAAATTCGTTATATAATCTATTAATTACTAATGTCTTTTTTTCTTCTTTTAAATATATCCCATAGTTTTCCCTTATGTAATCTGAAAACATTTCAAATTCCTTATTAGAAATTTTTATCATAGCATAATCCCACTCCAACAAATTTTACTACACAATTTCATTCAAGCTTTCCATATATTCTTCTGACAATAGTTTCGCACAATCTAATAAGAGTCTTACCTCATTTCCAATTTTACCTATATTTTTTACAAATATGTTTTGACTTTTTTGATTGATATTTGGCAATTCTGAAATATCTTCTTCATTTATCCTAACAACCTCTGAAACGCTATCTACAATAAGTCCAACATTAATACCATTAATATCAACGATTATAATACAAGTTCTTTCATTATATTCCTTAAATGCCTTTTTAAATCTAAGCCTTACATCGATAACAGGAATTATTTTTCCTCTCAAGTTAATAATTCCCCTTACATATTCTGGAAGGCCAGAAATTGGTGTAATCGTTTGAATTCCAATTATTTCTACTACAAATTGAATCTCAATTCCATAATTGTCATTATCAATAGAAAATATAAGATATCTCCCTTTTTGAGTATCTTCATCCATTACATCAACTATCATATCACCCATTTTTGAGCTCCTTTCCAAATTATGCTTACTCAAAAAAATCAGTTTTTATCATTAATTATACTTGCTACATCAAGAATAAGGCTTATACTTCCATCCCCTAATAATGTACATCCAGAAATGCTTTTTACATTATTAAATCTTTTGATATATTGTGGCAATGACTTTACTACAACCTGCTGCTTACCCAATAGCCTATCTGCAAATACACATACAGTTTTGGTTTCTTGAGAAACCATAATCATAATGCCATCAGAAAAATCTGTTACACCAGTTTCTACATCAAAATATTCATGAAGCCTTAGCACAGGATAACATTGGCCTCTAACCATAATCATCTCATTTCCATTTGGATCTGTAATGATATCCTGTTTATTTGCCCTAAAGGATTCTTTTATAGAAAGAGTTGGTATGGTAAAAGTAGACTTGCCTACTTTTAAATTCATACCATCTATGATAGCTAATGTTAGAGGTATTTTTAAAGTTATTTGAGTGCCATGATTTTCTTCGCTTTCTATGGAAATTTTCCCACCAATAGCTTCAATATTATTGGCTACAACATCCATTCCTACGCCACGTCCTGAATACTCAGTTACACTGTCCTTAGTTGAAAAACCTGGCATTAATATCAACCTATATATTTCTTCATCAGACATATTTTCAAAACTGTCAATTAATCCATTTTCTTTTGCCTTTTCCAAGACTTTCTTCTTATCAATTCCTTTGCCATCATCTTTTACAATGATATGAACATCGTTACCAACATTTTTTGCTTCAAGAATTAATTTTCCTTCTTTAGATTTCCCCATTAATTCCCTTTCTTCTGGTGTTTCTATACCATGATCTACTGCGTTTCTCACTAAATGCATTAAGGGGTCTGTTATATGCTCAATGATATTCTTGTCAACTTCTGTTTCCTCACCAACAATCTCTAAATGAACATCTTTATTTAATTTCTTTGACATGTCCCTTACTATTCGCTGCATCCTATGAAATGTTGCAGACAATGGCACCATTCTAACGGACATAACTAAATTCTGCAATTCATTTGTTATTTTACTGAGCTGACTTGCAGATTTTTGAAAATTATCTAATTTTAAACCATCTAAATCAGGGTTTTGCAACACCATTGCTTCAGCAATTACCAATTCCCCTACTAAATCCATAAGCTTGTCTAACTTTTCTACACTAACGCTTATAATATTCTGAACTGTTGTTGATATGTGTGTTTCATTTTTAGGCTTTTCTTTTTCCTCATTACTTAACTCATTATAAAATTGTGATTTATCAGAATCAATTAATGATACAATTTCTTCTTCTCTACTAATATCATTATCTTCATCTAAATTTTCTTCGCTTTGATTATTTTGAAAGTTATTCTTTAAATACTCAAATGTTTCTTCATCGATTTTTGTTAATTGCAGTTCTTTCACAAAAAGAGTTTTTATTAAATGTTCATATATTTCATCTTGAGATTTATAGGTTTTAAAGCATGTTGTAAATCCTTCTTTGCGAATTACCTCAGCACTTTCATCATTTTCAATAATATCTGATGGATAATATATAATTTCAGTTATTATGTCATATAAATTGTAAACTACTGAAAAAGCTCTTATATTCTCCATTTGGCAACCATCTTCAAAACACACAACAGCTTTAAATATATTAATTGTCTCATCATTACCATCTAATCTTATAAACTTATTATTTTTCAAATCATCGAGAAAAGCCTTTATCCTTTCTACTAATTCAGCAGAGTCCCCATCTACATTTTTACGACCTGATATTTTTTCTAATTCAATTTTTATGAAATCTATACAGTTTAGAATCAAATCATTTAATGATGAGCAATAATCTTGTTTTGGATTGTTATTGCGAATATAAGAGAATAAATCTTCAACTGCGTGAGATATATCAAATATGCTTCTGTAGGACATCATGGCTGAGGAACCTTTGATGGTATGCATGATTCGAAACACTTCATTAATGTCTTCTTCAGAATAATAGTTATTAGAATCCGTTGATAATATGACTTGTTCCAACTGCTCCAATAATTGAGATGTTTCAAAAAGAAATAAATCAATTAAAGTATCATTTGTGTTAAAATCTGACATTTAATAAAACCCCCTGACTAGTGCCTTATAGCATTTGGAGATGAATTTACACTTACTTTTTGCAATATTTTACATTTTTTGACAAAATATTACAAATATCGATTGGTTGTAGTATATCATTTTTAGAACCTTATTTCAACAAATAAATTTAAAATATAATAACATTTCTATATAATAAATTACAGATTAAGTTTATCAAACATTTCTCCTTCTAAAGTTTTTATCATAAATGTATTTTCATCCAGTACTCCAAAGGTATGAGGATTATTTTCCTTTGGAAAAGTTATTGATCCAGGATTTATAATATATATACTATCTTTTTTAGTAATTTTGGGTATATGTGTATGTCCATGAATCATCATATCCCCATCAGCTAATGGAGGAATATTATTTTCATTATATATATGACCATGGGTTATAAAAATTCGTCTGCCATTAAAAAGTATGTTGGAATAAGAAGACATTAAAGGAAAATTAGTTACCATATCATCGACTTCACTATCACAGTTTCCTCTAATAGCAATTATTCTATGGGATAAACTGTTTAATATCCTAATTACTTCCTTTGGATTGTACTCTAGTGGCAAAGGATTCCTTGCACCATGATATAATACATCACCGAGGATTACTAAGTAATCCGCATTTTCCTTTTCAAACCATTCTAATGCCTTCCTCAAGTAAAAAGATGAACCATGAATATCTGAAATAAAAAATAGTTTCATACCTAACCTCCTTACAATATTTTTTAACATAAATATAAAAAAATTATATCATATCTTTTCATCAGAAAAATATAATTTACTCCTTAACATAACAAAAAGCCATTGAACATCTCAATGGCTTTTATAACACTAAATATTAAAAATATTTTGCAAGCTTTTTACTTTTTCCCTTTTTCCAACTTTTATTATATCCAATATAGCACAATATTTATCAACCATTAGCACTACAAATGTTTCCCTATATCTTGGCAAACTCAAAGTCATTGGCCACATATGCTTTTTTATAATATCCTTCTCTACATCATTTAATATAAAATACTTGCAGGCATTTTGCAGTGCTACTTCCGGATGCTTAAAACCATGCAATCCCTTATAAGGTTTGCTTATATGCCAGTCATATAAATAAAAGTCATGAAGTAATCCACCTCTAGCTGCTGCTCGATAATTAAGCCCTAACTTCTTACAAATCATGTAACTTAAAAAAGATACATGAAGGCTATGTTCAAGGCAGTCAATATTTCCATGATGTTTGAAATTCTTCATAGATTTAATTAGTTCATGATTAATCAGGTCACTTATGCAATTAAAATATTCTTCATCAAGTTTGAAATCTATTTTTGATTTTAACTTTGATTTTATTAATTCCACCATTTATAATGCTCCTTACATCTCTATTTTTAATTTCTTCATTTAAGTTTTGTAGGCGTGGGAAAGCTAAAAAAATTCGTTTATATTTTAATATTTTCTCTTTATATTTTGCCAATGGTAACTCTGAATAATCAAAAATTGTTTTCCTTAAATCCAGTGTGTTTTCTATTGATTTATAGGTGTCAAAAATGAAATACATGAATATGAATATTGCTACAAATACCTTAAAAGCATCAGGAATTACCTTAACGAAATTAACAATTTTAGGATGCACTATATGAATAAGCAAAAATGATAGTATCCCCCACAAAAGTGAAAATCTCAAACATATATAGCCTTTAAAATTTAAAGGTTCTTCACTGTAATCCCACCATTTTGCATTAAAGGATTTTTCCAATATATAACCTGTAATTAATTCCAATAGAGTAACAAAAAGTGTAGAAACAAATATACTCATCAGCAATGAAATACTTGACTTACTATAATCACCAAATATATTTATAATTAATTTTGAAGAAATAATAATTAAAATAGCACTAAAACCGTAGATTGGTGTAAAAGGTCCTATTAAAAAACCCCGATTTATAAATTTTCTTTGCTTTACACTTGCATAAGCTGTTTCCAACAACCATCCAAAAAATGAATATATCGTAAAATAAAGAAATAAATCTACTACCATATTATAACCTTCAACCCCTTTTCTTACTCTTATAAATTTAATACAAAATACTATTCGAATAACATCTGCATAGCATCTAATACTTCATTTAACCTGTCATCATCCCCGTCATTCTCAAGCAAAACTTGAATCCCTGTACCAAACAGCGAACCTATTATTAAGCGAGATATGGATTTTGTTGAAATCTCTTTTTTATTTTTAAATTGTAAGTTATTTAATATATATTTTTCTATTATCTCAGATAGTTCTTTATATAAGTTTCTTAATAAATCACTAAAGGCAGGTGACCAAAGAGCCAGTTCAGTAAATTCGTATAGAAGTTTAATAAACTTTGGATTGTTTTTCAGTGTTTTTTTGAAATGCGTTATTAATAATTTTATTCTTTCCTTAGGGGAATTTTCAGCTTTTAAAATTTCTTCTATTTCATGTTTATACTTATCTACTACCATTTTTATTACTTCTTTAAATAAACCTTCTTTGTTGTTGAAATAATAATTTATTTGACTCAGTACAACACCTGCCTCATTGGCGATATCTCTCATAGAAACATTTGCATATCCCCTGGTAGATATACATTCAGAAGCAGCCAATAAAATTTTTTCCGATTGACTTAGTTTTTTTGTTTCAAAAGTCATAATAGTCACCTCGAAATTTGGTCATACGTCCGATTTAATTCTATTTTAGTTACATAAGATATTTCTGTCAAGGATAATCAATATTTTTATTATATTGTTCCTTTTATGGTTTTATGATAATACATAATTTTATAAAAATAAAAGACCTAGAATTTTTTTAATATTCTAAGTCTTTTATGTACATTTGTAGTATATTCAATTGTTTCAGCTTTACTGCAAAAAAATCTTTTTTAATATTTCCCAAATTCTTTATCATCTAGAACGATTTTTTTAGGCACATCTTTATCATTCAATTCATTTTTCTTTCCTGATTTGGATTTTTTATTTTCAGTCATACTGTCCAACATCTTAATAATTTCAGGATCTAAATTTTTCATTTCTTCATAAGGTAATGCTTTATTCCCAGATTTTTTTAGCTTAAATCTAGATACTTGTTCCTTTAAAGCATCAGCTTGGCTTGATAGTTCTTCACTAGCAGCAGCGCTTTCTTGGGAAGTTGCTGAATTCTTTTGTACTACATCTGATACCATCATAATCCCTTGATTTACTTGTTCAATTCCGCTTGCTTGTTCATTAGATGCAGTTGCAATTTCTCCAACAAGTGATGCCACTTGTGAAACATCATCAACTATCTTATTTAAAGCCTCTGAAGTTTTGTTAGCAATTGATGTTCCCTTTTCAACAGTTTTAATGGAATGCTCTATTAATTCAGTTGTTTCTTTAGCAGCATTTGAACTCTTTGCAGCTAAGTTTCTGACTTCTTCAGCAACTACAGCAAAGCCCTTTCCATATTGGCCTGCCCTTGCAGCCTCGACTGCAGCATTTAAAGCAAGTATGTTTGTTTGGAATGCAATATCATCTATAACCTTAATAATCTTAGAAATATTATTAGATGAAACATTTATTTCTTCCATTGCTTTTAACATATCTTTCATTAAGCTATTACCTTGTTCTGCATTATTCTTAGCTATTTCAGCAATTGAACTGGCTTGATTTGCGCTTTCAGCGTTTTTCTTAGTTTGAGTCGCTATTTCTTCCATAGAAGCAGTTAATTCTTCAATTGTACTAGCTTGCTCTGTAGCTCCTTGAGAAAGTTCAATGCTCGAGTCTGATACCTGTTTAGCACCTCCTGCTACTTGGTCTGCAGCATTATTGATATTAGATATTAAATTATTTAAATTGTCAGTCATCCTGTTAAATGCTTGTGCTAAATTCCCCATTTCTTCTTTTGTATTAATATCAATATGAACATCTAAATCTCCATCTGCTATTCTATCTGCTGCCACGACAAGTTTCTTTATTGGATTGCTTATAATTCGACTAACAAATATTCCAAGTGAAACTGCAACAACTACAGCTATAATAATTACTGTTATCATTGTAACTATTGCAGTGTTAGCAGCTGCATCATTAGATTCAGACTGATTTTGGGCGCCATTTACTTTTAATTCTAAAAGCTTATCAACTGTTAGTCGTACTTCATCTTCAATGTCCTGTAAATCTCCTTTTGTAATGACTAAAGCTTCTTCATCCCTATTTTCTATACATAGTTCATATAATTCATCAATGCAAGTCCTATATTTGTTTATTGCTTGTTTATATTGTTCAAAATATTGTCTAACTTCATCTTGAACAATTGTCTTCTCAAAGCTTACAGCATATTCGTCTATTTGGCTTAGAAATTGATTAATTTTATTATATGATTCCTGAATTTCTGAAGGATCATCATCAAGTATCATATTCCTTGAATTTACCCTTGCCCTTTGATATAATCTTGCCATATTTGCAACTTCAGAAAGTGGAACTGTCATATTTTCATATAAAATAGTATCATTGTTATTTATTTTTGTTATGTTCGAAATCCCGATAACTCCTACGACTCCAGAAATCATTGCTACAATGATAAATGTTACAACAAGTTTTACGCTGATTTTTAAATTATAAAACCATTTCATAATCAAATCCTCCTTATTGTAAATAGTGTTTATTGCAGGATTACAACAAATTGCTTCTTAGTTATTTAATAGCTTTTCACAATCAAGCAATAGCTTCACATCATCTCCAACTTTGCCTAATCCCTTAATAAATCTGTTATTTTCTTTTACTACCCCCTGTGGTGCAACAATCTCTGTTTTTGGAATAGATATAACTTCTGATACATTATCCACTATTAATCCAGTAGATAAATCATTGATATTGATTACAATAACGCAGGTCCTCTCATTATAATCCACCAGATTCTTATTAAATCGCAGCCTAACATCCATAACAGGAATAATTTTTCCTCTTAAATTAATAATTCCTCGTACATAATCTGGGAGTCCAGGCAGTTTAGTTATTGGCTGCATTCCTATGATTTCAACTACATTTTCAAGCTCAATCCCATAAGTTTCATTGTCAAGTTGAAAAGTTAAATACTTTTCACTGAAATTGTTTTCTTCTAAAACTTCTGCCACTTTTCTCACCCCCTTTTCTCAAGATGTTATTTATAGTTTTTATTTCATGCCAATATTAACTCATACTATTGTCAATTTACATCATTCTAATTATTGCAATCATCAAAACACAATTGTAGTTAAATCATACTATAACTGTAAAATATTGTCTAATTATGTTTTATTTTGTCGATTTAATTTGAGTAATAAAAATGCTAGGCTAAATATTTAGCCTAGCCAATTTTTACGCTATATAAGTTTTTCGCTTATTATATAACTTGTATCTCTTTAAAGCACTTTCAACAATTTTAAAAATCAAACCCTTATATCCTAGACCACATGCATCAGCCATTTTAGTCAAATCGCTATATCCTCTCATGAGGCCTGGCAATGAATTTACTTCTAATACATAGGGTATATTATCCTTTAACCTTATATCAATCCTTGCATAGTCCTTTAGTCCTAAAATATTATAAGCTTTTTTTGCTGCATCTTCTATTCTTTCTTGTGTATTCATATCAAGCTCTGCTGGAACATGGTATATTATTTTATCACCGTAATGGAATTTTACTTCAAAGCTATAAAACCTATATAAATTCTTTGGAAGGTTGGAAAAGTCTATTTCTAAGATTGGTAGTATGAATAAGTCCTCATCATTCCCAAGAATTCCTACTGTAAATTCTCTTCCTTCTATATATTCTGTAATCATAATTGGGGGATTATAGGCATTTAATTCCTCTTTTACTTTTTTGATTAAATCCTTTTTATTGAAAACTAAGCTATTCTGATGAATACCTCTACTTGAACCTTCATCTTTTGGTTTAACTATTACTGGAAATTTAAAGTCGATACCTTCAAGTTCCGTGATATCACTGACGTAAGTAAAATTAGGAGTATTGATATTGCTTTCTCTAAATAATTTACACGAATATATTTTGTTGTAAGCCAATGCATGGCCTATAGGAGAAGAACCTGTATAAGGGATACCTGCATATTCTAAAATTGCAGGTAACTGACACAGCCTAGAATCTCCATTTATGCCATTGCAGAGGTTAAATACTAAATCAACTTTTTCTTTTCTTAGTTTACTCAAAATATTGTCATCAAAGGTTAAATCTATACATGTATATTTTTCTGAAAGAACCTTCTTTAAATCAGCTACGGTCTTCATTTTTTGGTTGTCTTCCATTAATCCTTCTTCATTTGGTAAAAACTTCATTCTAGACTTGTCAGTAACAATAGCAATTTTCATAAAAGACATCTCCTTTATATGATAAATTGCTATTATCTACTGTTATTTATTTAAAACTATTGCGTGTATGGACTCAATCAAATCCACGACTTTTGAACGCTTAATTAGTGATGTAGGTTCTCCATCAATTACTGCAAGGCAATTTGTTCCGTCGTATCTATAAAGTTCAATTTTTATTTCAGGGAATTTTTCATTATCCAAATATAATTTTAAGCCAATTTCCTTCTTTTGTGTAGGTCTTTCATCTGTAAAGCTTTCTGCCTTTAAATTTCTTAATGCAGTTCGTAAGTCAGTAGTATCAATTTCTTTATCTTTGTAATAATAAATCTTCTTATCGTCTTTTTCTTCTGATGTAATAGTGTATGTTACACCTTCTAGAGAAATATCAATTTGCTTTATATCATCAAAATCTCCATAGAACGCCTCAGTATGCCTTAAAGAGTTATATGATGCATCCATTAAGTTTTTATACTTGTCAGATGAAATCTTGTATATTATCTTTGAGTCTCCTACTCTTACATAAGCTGTAATCTTTTCATCTTTTGAATCTTCATCTTTATTTTCTATATTATTCTTTTCTTCTGGATCACGGCTAATTTTCAATACAAAAGTATTTGTTTTTTCTTCATTATCTTTCTTTGTAGTATAATCAATTGTTACTGTTAATTCTGGTTTATCTAAGCCATATTTTATAAGGTCCTCATCTGTTGCCTTGTATGTTACATAATCTTTTAGATTTAGCTGCGAAATTCTACTTAAATAGCTGTTTACCCTTGTTGTATCAAGCGGAAGCTCTTTTCCATCTATTTTTGCAAAATATACATCATCAACGTTATAACTTTTATTGCTGTCCTTTTCATAAACAACATTGTAATTTTCAGTACCTTTAAATTGAATCTTGGTTACATTATTATTAAAAATTGGAGTTTTATCATGGTTAATTAAATCGCTTAATACTATTTCATAATGTTCCATTGGGTCTTCTTTTACTAGATATACCTTGCCATCCCCAATTGACACATATCTTTGTGAGTCCATTATGCTGTAATCTCCAACTAAGATTTTATATGACTTTTCATCTGTTGTTAAATTAATTGTACAAATAGGGTCATCTAATCCATATTGCCCATAATCATCTACATCTTCAATTTCGAAAGAAGCTCTAAACTCTTCAAACAAATCCAATAAGTCATTGATTTTTTCTTCATCAACTGGAAATAATTCATCTTCATCGTAAACCCATTTATCATCCTTGTGGAATGCAAAGCTTTCTTTCTTGTCTTCCGATTTATATTCCCATGATAAGGACTTCACAGAATCTTTTGGTATTTGTAAAATTACTTCCTCACTGTTTCTTATTTTTTCCTTATGTTCTTCATATTGTTTAACTGCATAGGTTGCAATTGTAGTAATAGCTAAAATACATAGAAGTATATAGATTTTTTTAGAGCGACGCATTTTGCAACCTCCTTCTCCTTATAATAACGAAAATCCCAACTGCTAGATATATTAGTGGAAATACTCCAATCATCAATACTTTCAATAACAAGGAGGTAGAATCGCTGATGGTCAAATAATTATAATTTAATGACTTGCTTCTTATTGCAATGGCTTCTCTTTCCCCTATTAACCTTGCCAATGCATTCATAGCTAAATTAACATTAGCACCAGATGAATAAGCATTATAAGTATCTTCTAGGAAATCAGAAGATGTAAACCATACAATCTTTCCATCATTATCATTTTCTATTAAAACAGCTAAATCAAATGGACCATCTATGTCTCCATCTTCTTTTTCATAAGTAGAAATGTCATATCCTGCAATCTTGCTGTATGCAAGGTTGGAAGTATATAGTAAAGAAGTAACTGTTGCATCTTCTGGATTTTCCTTTTTGGTCAAGCCTAATGAAACTGGCATAATTGGATAATATTTTTCATCTATAAGGGAACTTGTTATTATATGTCTCCTCATATAAGGCAATAGCATGAAAGGTGCTTGAAATGCATAGTGTTGCCTATCTCCTTCAACAACAATTCCTTCATTGGCTTCTATACCATAATCTGATAAGATATTATATAAATTTTGTAAAATGCCTTCTTTTGTAGGTCCAGCAACTACCAATAGTTTCCCACCATTTTTAACATATTCTGCTAGTATTTCTTTTTCCTTATCTGAAATATCGCTAGATGGTGCATAAATCATAACTGCATCTGCATCTTCTGGAACAGAATCAACATTTAACAATGAAAACTTTTGAATCTCATAATTGCCTTTTTCTATATGGTCTTTAAAAGCTGTTGGGAGGTCAGATTCTCCATGTCCTTCTAAAAGATATATTTTTGGCAAATCTTCACTTGTTACATAGTCTATGGCAGAAGTAATAGCCCCTTCTCCATCAAAATACGAGCTACTGGTTAAAGTATAATAGTTATTTTGTTGAACATAAATGTCATCATAGCTTATATAACGGCTTTTATCTCCGCTTACAACAATTAAGCTGTTGTTTTCTACTGTTTCATTAGTATACTGTTTAGCAAAAGTAGGATAAACATCTGGATTCTTTTTTTCAACTTTTATATGGTCTGATAAGCTATCATACTTGCCTAACAGATTTTCAATTACATAGTCCTCTTTACCAGATTGAACTATCCAATAAATAGTCACATCTTTGTCTAGGGAATTTACTACTACTTTAGTATTGCTAGTTATAGAATATAGCTTTGATGAGCTTATATCATATTTTGTAAGTGGCGTAGGTAAAGAAGATACTAAAATATTTACCATAATCAAAATTGCCAATACAATAGCAGTCATAATAATTGAATATGAACCGCCTCGCATAGCAATTTTATTATCCCGTTTATTTTGCGTATCTTTTTTCTCTTTTAAGTTCTTTTTATCGCTTGCATCATTTTTGTTTGATATCTTAAGGAGTTCCGATAATTTCATTAGTTATACCTCCTCTTTTCAAGGGACTGTACTGAAAGAAACAAGAAAAATACAATCACAGCCAAATAATATATTATAGCTGTCATGTCAAATACTCCATTTACAAATACATTAAACCTTTCAAATAAGGATAGTTTCCTCATTATGCTAGGTAACAACCCTTCTAGCTTTGTTTTATCCACGAAGTAAGTAACCATTACTGCTGCAATTAATAGGGCTGACACTATAAATGCCAAGTCACTGTTTTTAGTTAAATATCTAATGATTAGCCCTAATGCAATTATAACTATGAATAATGCTATGATAGAACCTACTGCTGTTGAGGACACGTATTCTGATAATTTTACGCTGTAATAATTTAACAATATAATGGCAATTCCAATTCCTGCAGCAAATCCTTGATTTTCAGTAAGTGAAGAGATAAACACTCCTATAGCAATCAATGCGCTTCCCATTACGAAAAAGGCTAATATTGAACCATAAGCAGTTAATAGGTAAACGTCTCCAAATCTTCTAAATATTAAAGGATAAATACATATAAAGCTTAATGGAATTAAATATATTAAAAGCAATGCTAAGTATTTCCCTACAACTACCTCTGTAGTAGTAATTGGAAGGGAATATAAAAGCTGATCAGTTTTTTGTTTCTTTTCCTCAGCTATAACACGCATAGTAAGTATTGGAACAATAATTACAAATATTAGGCTACCAAAACTAAGAACGAACTCAAAATTGCTGACAGCAGCTTGAATGTTATATAAAACTGCACCAACCCCTATAAATGCCAACAATAAGGCTCCAAAAACATAGGTTGCCAATGAATGAAAATACAATCTCAATTCATGCTTAAATACTGCAATCATTTAGATGACACCTCACCTTTTACAGATTCATCTGCAGCACTTTCTGTAAGTTCAAGGAATATTTCTTCAAGATTAGTTTTCTTCAAGCTCATTTCCAACAAAGCCTTTCCATTATTTGCAAATGCATAAAAGATTTTTCGTGAGACTTCATATATATCTTTGTTGTTGGTTTTTATATGTGCCATTAAATATCCTGTATCTCTCTTTTTAAAGTTTATATCAGAAATGTAGCTTATGTTAGATAATAATTCTTTAATTTCTTCTTCTGTAGCATCGCTGGTAATAAAAATTTCATTTGGTGCCAACAACATCTTCTCAAGATTTTCTGGTTCACCAAAGGCTATTAGCTTCCCTTTTGATATAATCATTATTCTGTCGCATATCGCTTGTACTTCTGAAAGTATGTGGGAACTAAAAATAACTGTATGGTTTTTCCCCAGTTCCTTAATTAAATCACGGATTTCAACAATTTGAATAGGGTCAAGGCCTACAGTGGGCTCATCAAGTATGATTACTTTAGGACTGCCAAGAAGTGCTTGGGCAATTCCAACTCTTTGTTTATATCCTTTTGAAAGGGAGGAAATAGGCCTATTTCTAACATTTTCAATTCTTGTCATCTGAATTACTTCTTCAATCTGTTTCTTTAGTTCTTCTCCACTGAGTCCCTTAGCTTCCCCAACAAATGTCAAATACTCTACTGGTGTTTCGCTTAAATACAATGGAGGTTGTTCAGGTAAATACCCAATGAGTTTCTTTGCTTCATTAGGTTCTTCAAAAATGTCATATCCGTAAATCTTTACACTTCCTTCAGTTGCTGACAAACATCCAGTCATTATGTTCATAATTGTGCTTTTGCCAGCACCATTAGGCCCCAAAAATCCATAGACATGGCCTTCTTCAATCTCAAAGGAAACATCGTCTACTGCTAAAAAATCACCATAATACTTTGTTAAGTGTTCAACTGATATCATAGTTAACCTCCTTTGCCCTATCTAAATACCATAATTATTATAAAATCCAAATCTGAAAATACACTGAAAATTATGAGAAAAATATAAAAAGGATGAAGTTTATTTGCTTCATCCTTTTTATTAGTTATCATTTGAACAAGGTAGTTCTACATAAAAGCTATTAATTCCATTTTTGCTTTCTACCCATATTTTGCCATGATGGGCATTAACAATGCTTTCTGCAATTGAAAGTCCTAAGCCAAAGCTGCCTGTTCTGCTTCTAGCCTTATCACCTCTATAAAATCTTTTAAATATGTTTTTAGCTTCTTCTGGGGAAATTGGCTCACCTTCATTAGCTACTTCCAATAAGCAGCGTTTTTTACCAAGTTTTTTCAATGTCAGCCATGTAGTTCCAGATTCTCTTGAATATTTTTGGGCATTATCTAGCAAGACATCTAATACCTGATGAAGCTGTGCCTCTTCTCCTTTAACTTTTATACCATCATCAATATATGTTTTTAGGGCTAGTCCCTTCTCAAAAAATACTGGTTCAAATGGAAGAATTGCATTGGACACTACCTTGCTAAAATCAACAACGCTAAAAGCTTTTCTTGAATCTGTATCATCTGCCTTTGCAAGTTCCAGCATTTTTTCAATTAGGCTCTTCATCTGCTTAGACATGGTTAATATGCTATTTAAAAACTTCTGCTTACTTTCTTCATCAAATTCAGGACTTTGAGCAAGCTCAGCATTTGTCATTATTACAGTTAGTGGGGTTTTTAACTCATGAGAAGCATCTGCCACAAACTGTCGCTGTTGCTTCCACGCTAAATCTACTGGCTTTACAGCCCATTTAGATAACATTATGCTTATGCCTAAAAATATGAAAAAGCTAAGTACACCAATTAAAATACATGTTTTCATCATATTATTAAGAGTCGCACGTTCACTGGAAATATCAGAAAAAATTAGGTAGTAATTTTGTGGGGTAGCAACTCGATAATACCTTAAATTATATTTTTCTAATACAGCAAAAGGCCTAGGTGAACTAAATACTGCATTTATTAAGGAATCGAGAAATTCCCGATCAGACAAATCAAAGTATCCTCCACCAGTGGCTAATAGTTCGCCACGAAGTCCAAGCTGAACAGTAAAATATGGCAATCTAATATCTTCAACTATCTCATTGGGATTTTCCAATCTAAATGGCTGTCTAGCGATGTTTTGCATCATAGCTATGTTTTCTGCTTCAAGGTTAGCCTTTGTAAAATAATACACTAGACCTAAAATAACACAGAGCATAATAGTTACAATACTCATATTGATTATGACAAACTTAATTTGCAACTTTTTTATCATTTTCCACTACCTCCAGATAATACCCTAGCCTACGTGCAGTTTCAATTCGGACATTGGAACCTATGCTTGAAAGCTTCTTCCTTAAAAAACCAATATAGACTTCAACATGGTTTTCGACAGCATCAGAATCATATCCCCATACCTTAGTTAAAATCATCTCTTTTGAGAGGATTTTTCTACCAGATTGAAAGAGAAAACGCATAATATCAAACTCTTTCGCTGAAAGCCTTACGCTGTTTTTACCACAAACTAACATGGCAGAAGAAAGGTCCAGTGATGTATTTCCAAACTTAAGCTCATTTACTTGAGCGCCTTGCCTGCGTAAAAGTGCATTTATACAAGCCAAAAGCTCCCTTATATCAAAAGGTTTTGTTAGATAGTAATCAGCTCCTGAATTTAACCCCTCTATACGGTCTTCTATTTCAGATTTTGCAGTAAGCATTAATATTGGAGTCCCTATGTTTTTTTCACGAATTCTCCTTGTTATCTCATACCCGTCCATTTTAGGCATCATAATATCTAAAATCAGCAAATCATATATTCCCAATTCAGCTAACTCATTTCCTGATTCACCATCATAGGCAACATCTACTTCAAAACCCTTTTTCTCCAATAAAGACTTAATCGAATCAGCCAACAGCTTTTCATCTTCAACTATAAGTATCCTCAAAAGGTATTTCACCTCCCATACACACTATATAATACTATAGTACTCTGAATTTAATCTGAAAATATAAATCATCTTAATATAATATTACCATATAAAAATAGGGATGAAAAAATTCATCCCTTATTATTTCTCTATTGACCAAATTCTCCATCTATTAATTTCGTAATTTTTAGCCTTTCTGCTATCAAACTCCTGTATAGCCCTATCAATTTTTTTTAATAGTAATTCCTTTTGTTCTGGCAATTTCCCCTTCAAAATCAATGTATTCGTCTTGTGGGTAGCATTAAATATCGTATTTCTCATATTTAAGTTTTCCAACAATAATCTTTCTTCTTTAATTAAGTCCAATAATCCAAGCCTTTCAAATTCCTTATTCCTTAATTTTTCAACTAATTTTGCATCTTTAAATATTACTAAAGTAACCACTATAATAACCTCTGGATTAACCATAGATAACAAGCTGGCAGTATCTATTGCATTTTCCCTACTTAACTTTTTACCACCAAGTCCAAGCATAATATAGGTTGAATAACTTATGTTGCATTCTTCTAATATCTTCATTGCCTTATAATTGTCTTCCCTAGTGACTCCTTTATTATGAAATTCAAGTATTTCATCATTACCCGATTCTACTCCAATTGACAGTTCTCCTACACCTAGGTTTTTCAATTCCTTCAATTCATCTTTGCTTTTTCTTAAAATATCATCTGCTCTGGCAAAACTGCTTATGTTCTCCACCTGAGGAAAATATTCCTTTATTAAATGGATTATCTTAATTAAGGTATCAGTATCTAAACAAAAAGGATTTCCTCCTGCCAATACAATCTTCTTTACTGGTTTTCTTCTATTTGAATAAATTTCTTTTAAAATTTTTAATTTATCTTCAATTACATTCAGTCCTAAAAACTTAAACTTATTATCATGATTTAAATCACAGTATAAGCATTTATCCCAACTACATCCTATCGTCACAGGAACTGCAACACTATAGCCCTGTGTCATTGGGACATAGAAATAATTCCCATACTCTTTATATACTTCAGCTAATAAATTTTTACCTTCCAATTTCCCACATCCATTCCTAAACAATATGATTTTATCTTGTATTATAAATGCTAATTATTTAATTAAAAGCTGTTTCCTAAAAAAGACATTAATAAAATCAGACATGTTACTGCTGCTAAAACATCACTAAATCTTATACAAGAATTATAGCACTAACTAAATATTCCCCTAAATCATACAAAGGCAAATTCATATAAACAGTGAAAACTACTAAATACAGCTACTAAGACCAAATTTATCTTTTAATTAACATAAAACATTATAACATAATCGTTAATTAGAAGCATATTTTAAATTCTAGTAATTACCTGCAATTATTTCAATTTTTATGAATTACATAATTATGTTTAATATATTTTGATATAATTATTAAAATGGATACATCAATTTTTTATTGTAGTTAAACACTTCAACAAAAAACAAAGAAACTTTTGAGTTTTGAAAGGATGGAAAAAATGAATAGATTTCATAATTTATCACCTATTACCTGCCAACCCTTCTCATGTCAGCGGGAAAATCTTACTATCCGCGGACATATTTATCGCAAAGAAGCTGGCATATTGCCTGCTATAATAATATGCCATGGGTTTATGGCTAATCAGAAAACTGTAAAGCACTATGCTGAATTTCTAGCAAATCTCGGTTGGTCTGCATTTATATTTGATTTCTGTGGTGGGGGAATAAAAAGTACAAGTGATGGCAAACAGGAGGAAATGTCAGTTTTGACAGAAGTAGAAGATTTAAAAGCTGTTATACAGTACGTTAAGCAAAGAGATGATGTAGTTAAAGAAAGAGTTTCCATAATGGGATGCAGCCAAGGGGGATTAGTCTGTGCATTAACTGCTTCACAGTTAAAGGATGAAATTGAAAGCCTTATTCTTTTTTATCCAGCATTTTGTATCCCAGACCATGCTCGCAGAGGTAAAATGATGTTTGCCAAATTTGACCCAAATAATATCCCCCCAATAATAAGCCAATTTCCGATGAAGTTGGGAGATATTTATGTAAAAGATGTTATAAACATGAATGTCTATGATGAAATTAAAGGTTATGATGGCCCAGTTTTAATAATTCATGGGACAAATGATAGAATAGTAGATATTTCATATTCTAGAAAAGCAAGGCAAATATATAAAAACTGCCATTATGCAGAGTTAGAAGGTGCTGGCCATATATTCAGGGGAGGTGATGATATCAAGGCAATGGAAGTATTAAAGGAATTTTTAATAAATAAAACTTGCAAATCTGAAAAATATTAAATCGCTTCTAAGTATAAAAAGGAGTAGGTTTTAAATCAATCCTACTCCAATTATTAATTAAGAGTTTATAACTTGCATATATTATTATTTTCTAACGGTGTATTATATTTAGATTGATTCATAAATTGAGCTAATGCTTTTCTAACCCTATCAATTGATGCTAATGTTCCTGGCCCTGCTATGCAACCTCCAGGGCATGCCATACCTTCGAGTAAATACCCGTTTTTTTTGCCAGCTTTAGCAATCCTCATCAATTTTACACAATCATGAAGATTTGATGCAGATTCAATCAATATTTCTCGAGATGGGTCTAACATCTGAGCTGTTTTCTTAACAGCTTCTGCTACCCCGCCTGCTGCAGCAAAACCCCTTCCTAGAATAGAAGCATCTTGGATCTCCTTATCAACTTCTATTTCAGACAATTCAATACCCTTACCTACGAACATCCCCATCAGCTCTTCAAAGGTTATTACAAAATGTACATAATCTTTTACCTCTTCTCTTAAGGCTTCTAATTTCTTAGAAATACATGGTCCTATAAATGTAACAATAGCCTCTGGATCTATTCTTTTTATGTATTTTGCTGTTTCTACCATAGGAGAAGCAGAATCTGATATATATTTATATTGATCTGGAAACATCTTCTCTACCATCAAAGTCCAGGAATTACAACAGCTTGTTCCCATATATGGGTATTCATTTGGGACTTTCTCTAAAAATTCTTTAGCTTCATTTAATGTAGTTATATCAGCTCCAAGACCAACTTCTACAACATCTTTAAAACCTAACAGCTTGATTCCTTCAAATATTTGTGACGGGCTTACTAACAACCCAAATTGGCCTACAAAGGAAGGTGCAATAATAGCATACATATGGTCATTTGTTTTTAACGCCTTTATTAATTGATATATTTGGGATTTGTCAGCAATAGCCCCAAAAGGACATTGAGTAATACATCGCCCACAAGAAACACATTTTTTGTCATTTATCTTAGCTCTACCCAATTCATCGCTTTCAATGGCATTTACTCCACATACTTGTGAACAAGGCCTATGATACTCAATAATAGCATTATATGGGCAATTTTCTTTACATTTCCCACATCTAATACACTTTTCTTTATCAATAAGGGCTCTGTTTTTCCCAATAGATACAGCATTTACTGGGCATACATTAGTACAAGGATGTGCTAAACATTTTCTGCAATTGTCTGTTACAATAACTGCTCTATCAGGACATGCTTCACAAGCAAACTTAATAACATTTACCAAAGGTAAATCTAATACCATTTTATCAACATCGATTGAATCAATTCCATCGGTTACCTTAGTAAATTCCTTTAAACTTCTAACATTAAGTCCCAATGTTAATCTCAATCTTTCTTCAACGATAGCTCTTTCCCTAAAGATATTTTCTCTATATTTTGCTACTTCGCCTGGAATAATATAATATGGGATTCTTTCTATTTCGCTTAAATCCATATCATTGTAAGCTATTCTTGCAATTTCTGCAAAAACTTTTCTACGAATATTAATAAGATCTACATAGATTTCCTTCATATATTTCCTCCATGTTTATTATTTCCTCAATTTCTTCATTATTTTCTCCATTACAATTTGGCTAGTTGCATTGCATATAACTTCATCATCTACAACTACAACTGGTGAAACATTTCTACTTTCACCTTTGCAGTAACCAAGGCACTTTACAACATCAATATCAAGTTCATCGTCCCTATAATCTTCATTTTCACTTATTAAATCTTTCAAATCCTCAACTTGATCTAAAATATTCATCGCACCTAATAAAGTACAATTTGAGCCCATGCAAACTTTTACTTTCATTTAAATCCTCCTAGCAAGTTAATTCTTGAAATTGATTTGTTAATTTTTTGCCTATTATATTTATTATATAATATTATTGATTATCAAACTACAAAAATTTAGGAGGATTTATCATCATAATTGCCAATTTCGTATTAACTACTAGTTTTCCCTTAGAAACTCAATAAAAATAAAACCTCCTAGAAACTTAAAAAACATGAAAATTATTTATTATAACCACTAACGGAGTTATTTTAATATTTAAATAGTATTCTGTCAACCTATATTACTTATGTAATAAAATGTTTAAAAACAATTATCAATCAATAGAATAAAAAATACATAGAAAAATTGAGTGGGGTCTAATTTAGACTTTAGACCCCACTCAAACTACTATATAATTTATTTGTTTTCTGCCAATTCTTTCTTGGAGAATAGTATCTTGTATCCTTGTACAGCAAGTACTATAGCAAGCAAGAACAATAATACTGAAAATACTACCATAATGTAATTGCCAGTAGCAATGTTGTTCTTTACTAAGATTGCCAATGCAGAAAGTGTTACTATTAACATAAATACCATTGGAATAACCAACATGCTGTATTTTTTAGCAGATTTCTTCAACCACAATGCAACTGTCATCAATGCCAATGCGGCTAGCAATTGGTTTGCAGAACCGAATATTGGCCATATCTTTTGATAACCACCTACTGATAATAATGAACCTAATATAACTGTTATTGTTGTGGAAACATACATATTTGTAAGAGCTGATTTCTTTTCTTTTTGTGAATCTTCAAAATATTCTTGGAAGATAAATCTTGCTAACCTTGTTGCAGTATCTAGAGTTGTAAGTGCAAAAGCAGATACAGCTAAAGCAACGAATGTTTTACCTATAGAGAATGGAATACCAATCTTAGTCATAAATGTTCCTACGCCTTCAGCAAATACGTTAGTTGGCCCAATTTCATTTAATTTTGATAAGAATTCTCCAGAACTCAAATATGCTGCTGTAACCATTGCTATAACAGCTAATACACCTTCAATTAACATTGAACCATATCCAATTAATCTTACATCTTTTTCGCTATCCAATTGTTTAGATGATGTACCTGAACCTACTAGAGAATGGAATCCAGATATAGCACCACAAGCTACTGTTACAAATAGTATTGGGAATAATAATTGATTATTAACCTTAAATCCTGTAACAGCATCAAGCTTAATAGATGGATTATAGAAGATAATACCTAACACAGCTCCAACAATCATTGCATATAATAGATATGAATTTAGATAATCTCTTGGTTGTAATAGAATCCATACTGGTGCTGTTGATGCAAGCCATATATAAATTGCTAAAATTATTACCCAAGTATTTATGCTTAATTTTAGTGGGAATACAGTACCAAGCCATATTGATAAGAATAGAAGAATAACTCCGATAACTGTTCCGATCTTAATGTCTAAGCCTTTTCTATAAACTGCATAACCAAATCCGATTGCCAAAATCATAAATAGAATTGAAGATGTTGCTGCTTCAGGAGTATTATGGAAAGTAGTTGCAACAATATTCATGAAAGCTGCAATAATTAATATTAATGTTAACCATGCAAATATTGAGAATAGTCTCTTTCCTGTTTCACCCATTGTGTCCTTAATAACTTCACCTATGGATTTACCCTTGCTTCTTATTGAAACGAATAATGAGCCCATGTCATGTGGTGAACCAAAGAATATACAACCAATCATTATCCATAGATATACTGGAACCCATCCAAATATTGCAGCTTGAATAGGCCCGTTTATTGGTCCTGCACCTGCTATTGAAGCAAAGTGGTGTCCTAACAAAATAGCTGGCTTTGTTGGAACATAGTCAACACCATCATTCATTTCATGAGCTGGAGTTGGTCTAGTTGGGTCAACTCCCCATTTCTTAGCAAGCCATGCACCATAAGTAGCATAAGCAATAATGAATATAATTATGCTACAAATAACTAATATTAGTGCACTCATAAGTATACCCCCTGAAAAATAAATTAAAATTAATAATAATTAAATTGAATTTAATTATTAATTCTTGATACTGTAAACCTCTCTAACCTCCTTTCCTTTTTTATTTGTAATTATATAATTATTATTAATTGAAACCAAAATTAATCTGATATCTACCCAACCCCTAAATCCAAAGGCAAATCCCTTTTGATATTTGAATTTCTTTATAGTCTCTAATATTTCTTCACTAGGCTTAGTATCTGTTACCATAACTCCAGTAACAACACTTGACATGTGATTTTCATCAGGCTCAATGACATCATCAATGGAGTTTATTAGAAAATCAGTAAATTCTTTTAAATGGATTTCGTTTATTTCATCAAAGCGTCTAATAAATATGTATTCATGGTTCTCATAAGCATATACAACAAATTTTTTTGATAATACATACCTTTCATTTCTAAAATGAAACTTAGCGAATAAATCCAAAGGATACCCATTAAAAGTACAATCTCTTTCTATGTCAAAATATCTTTGCAGTTTTTTTTCAATATTATCAAGATATTCCTTATACTCCATCTCTTCCTCAATACCTTCCTTTATCAATGCAGTCTTCTAAAGTAAAGAAATAAAAAAATATTTAGTATATTTTACCTTAACTTCATTATATTACATATAATTATAATTTTCAATAATTTATGTTAACATTGTTTTAAATATTATTTTATCTGATATTGAGTTAAACCACAATTTTGGGTTAAAAAAATTTGGCTGAAAATCTATATCAGCCAAATTTTTAATCTAATTCAGCTAAACCAGTATATAGCTGATAATATCTTCCCTTCATTGCAAGCAGTTCTTCATGGGTTCCCTGTTCAATTATTTCGCCATGTTCTAAAACAATAATCTTATCAGCATTTCGTACAGTAGATAATCTGTGAGCAATTACAAATGTTGTCCTGTTCTTCATCAATTGGTCCATTCCTCGTTCAATTAATTTTTCAGTCCTAGTATCAACTGAACTTGTGGCTTCATCAAGAATTAGTATTGGGGCTCTTGATATGGCAGCCCTTGCAATATTTAGAAGCTGTCTTTCTCCTTGGCTTAAATTAGCTCCATCGCCTTCTAACACTGTATCATACCCATTAGGCAGTTTTTCAATAAAAGAATGAGCACAAGCAATCTTTGCTGCTACAATAACTTCTTCGTCTGTTGCATCAAGTCTGCCATATCGTATGTTTTCCTTAACTGTACCAGAAAATAAATGGGTATCTTGCAGTACCATGGCTATATTCTTCCTTAATGAATCTTTCTTTATCATTTTGATATTTATGCCATCTATTGATATTTCCCCTTCTTCAATTTCATAAAACTTGTTTATAAGGTTTGTAATTGTTGTTTTGCCAGCCCCAGTAGAACCAACAAAGGCAATTTTTTGCCCTGGCCTTGCAACTACATTAATATGCTTCAAAACTGTTTGCCCTGGTACATAGCCAAAAGTTACATCTTTTAGCACCACTTCTCCTTTGACCACACGAGCTCCTTCAACCTTGTTTTCTTCTGTACAGATTTCTATTGCATCCGATGAATCTTCTAATTCAGGTGTTTCATCCAGTACCTCAAATACCCTTTCTGCCCCTGCCAATGCAGCATATATTATATTCATCTGCATTGATAATTCACTTATTGGCCTTGAAAACTGCCTTGAATAATTAGTAAATATAGTCAATCCACCAATATCGAAATTCTTAGTTAAGCATAAAACTCCACCAACAGTTGCAATCAGTGCATAACATATTTGGCTTAAATTGCCCATAACAGGGCCCATGATTCCTCCAAAAAATTGGGCCTTCATCTGTTTATTTCTAAGTTCATCGCTCAAAAATTCAAATTCTTCTTTTGCTACTTCCTCATGGCAAAAAACCTTTATGACTTTTTGTCCAGTTATAGATTCTTCTATATATCCATTAACTGCCCCAAGGGCTTGTTGCTGACTAACAAAATACCTTCTGCTTTGTTTCCCAATAAATCCACCAACATAAACCAATAAAGGTACGGTAATAATTGTAATTATTGCCAATACCCAGTTGGTAATAAACATAAGGATTACAGTCCCAACAAGTGTAATAGCTCCTGAAAAAATCTGAATCATAGTATTATTCAACATTTCTCCAACAGCATCAAGGTCATTTGTAAATCTGCTCATGATATTGCCATGGGTATGGGTATCGTGATATTTTAATGGCAACCTTTGAACCTTGCGAAATAAATCTTCTCTGATTTTAACAACTGCATTTTGTGATACACCAATCATGATTCTATATTGAAGATAAGCACATACTATGCTTATCAAATAGATAGTAGCCATTATTAAGATGCCCATTAGAAGATTATTTACCTTTTCCGCCATTGAACTTTCTAAAGATACCAGGTTGTTGATTACAGGACGCAAAATATAGCTCCCTGCTAAGCTTGTTATACTGCTTCCTAATACACAAGCAAAAACAAATAGCAGCTTAATTTTATCTTTCCCTATATAATCAAGTAATCTTTTTATGGTGTTAGACGCATTTTTTGGTTTCCTAAAACCAATATTGCCACGATTTCTTGGCCCTCCAAAACCAATATTTTTCTTTTGCCCTTGCAAATTATCACTACCACCATATCTCTTCAATAATGATTCTTTTCTTTCTTCACTAATATGGCTCATTATGCTGTCACCTTCTCATCCATTTGTGAGTAATAAATTTCAGAATATGTTGTGCAGTTCTTCATTAACTCATTGTGAGTACCTATACCAGCTATCTTCCCATCATCGAGAACAATTATCTTATCTGCATCCATGACTGAAGAAATCCTTTGAGCTATTATTATTTTAGTAACGTCTTTAAATTCTGACCTTAATCGTTCCCTAATTCTGGCTTCTGTTGCTGTATCAACAGCACTTGTACTATCATCAAAAATTAAAATTTTTGGTTTCTTTAAGAGGGTTCTAGCAATACATAATCTTTGCTTCTGACCACCTGATACATTTACTCCGCCTTGCCCTAATTCTGTCTTATATCCTTCTTTAAACGATGAAATAAATCCATGGGCTTGAGCAATGTCTGCACATCTATAAATCTCATCTTGAGTTGCATTTTCATCTCCCCATCTTAGGTTTTCCTCTATAGTACCTGAAAACAATACATTTTTTTGAAGTACTATACCAACGCCATTGCGGAGATTCTTCAATGAATAATCTTTTACATTTACATCATCCACTAGTACTTCTCCTTCATCTACATCATATAATCTTGGAATTAACTGAACAAGGCTTGATTTCCCACTTCCAGTCGAACCTATTATCCCAACAGTTTCTCCAGGATTAATTACAAAATTGATATTTTCTAGAACCCATTTGCTGCTATTTTTATAATACTTGAAATGAACATTTTTAAATTCAATTTTTCCATATTTTACAGTAAAGTCCTTATATTTTGCATTTTCATCTGTTAAATCGATTTCTGTTGACAATACCTCATTTACACGCCTTGCAGAAGCAAGTGCCCTTGAACTATTTAGAATAATCATCGATACCATCATAAGTGACACCAGTATTTGAACAACATAATTTATAAAAGCAGTTAATACTCCTGATGTCATGCCTCCAACAATAACTTGATTACCACCAAACCATACAACTGCCAAAGTAGTAATATTCATGGCTAACATCATAAGAGGCATAGCGAATATAACTACATTTAATGCCTTCATTGTACTTTCTTTTAAATCAGCATTAGATTTTTTAAATTTTTGCTCTTCATACTCTTCCCTTACAAAGGATTTCACTACCCTTATATTAGTCAAATTTTCCTGAATAGTAGTATTAAGTGCGTCCAGTTTCTTTTGCATATTCCTAAACCTTGGAAAAGCAATTTTTAATATAAAATAGATACCAGCTGCCAATAGTGGCATAACAAATAAAATAACTAGGGCTAATCTCCAATTTAATGAAAATGCCATAATAAGTGCACCAATTAGCATACCTGGTGCTCTTAAGGCCATTCTCATCATCATCTGTATCATATTTTGAATTTGAGTAATATCATTAGTTAAACGAGTAATTAAAGAACCGGTATTAAATTTATCAATATTTGTAAATGAAAATTCTTGTATTTTGTTGAATAAATCTTTTCTTAAGTCATTAGCAAAACCTGTAGATGCCTTAATGGCAAAATAAGCTCCACCTACTCCGCCTGCCATCATAATAAGAGCGGTCATTACCATGGTTATTCCTATTCCAATTATATAGGATATACCTCTTCCTCCAACTACTCCTTTATCAATGATATTGCTTAATAACAGTGGCATTACAACTTCTCCAATAACTTCAACAATCATAAGGATAGGTCCTATTATGAATGCGTGTAAATATGGTTTTGCGTATTTCCAATATCTTTTCACTAAACTATTTCCTCCTCTCTTTCTTCTGTTCTATTTCTTCTTCCATCTTAGTTAGATTGTTATCTAATTTTTGCAGCAAATTAAATAATATATTCTTTTCTTTTTCTGTAAAACCTTCAAAAACCTTCTTTTCCGTTAAATCAAAAATCTGTTTGCTTTGTTCCACAACCCGTTTTCCTTTCTCAGTTATGGATATTTTATTGAAACGATTATCCTTCTCATCTATTTCTCTCTTAATATACCCGCCTTTTTCTAATTTTTTTAAAGCTACTGCTACCGTTGCTGCAGAGACATCCATTATTTTGGCAAAATCAATTTGGAAAGCATTTGGATTGCGAAAAATCTCCATCAAAAGACGATGCTGTGCATGATAAAGGCCTGTCTCATCTAGATAATTTTGCATAATCCTTCTGTGTTTCACAGCAAAATTAATTAATTGATAAATGATTTCCTTGTTGCTAACTTTATCATTATAATTATCATTCATTTTCTCCGTAATTTATACCTCCCAACTTTTTTAATTAGCTAATAATTAGTATACTAATTATTAGCTAACAAACTTTAATTATTGTATCACTTTGTTTTAAACTATGTCAACTATTATTTTTCATAACTTTAATTATTCATAACCTAATGGTATTATTAAAGTTTATGTCATAAAAAAAGGTGGGATCAGTTTATCCCACCACTATTTAATCTAATCTTAAAATATACTCCAACATATTATGGTAGAATTAGTTTTTGACCTACATAAATCAAGTCAGGATTCTTTATTTTATCTCTGTTTAAATTATAAATTTCTATATAACGCCTTCCATCTCCAAGTTCTTTTTCAGCTATCTTCCATAGACAGTCGCCTTTAACTACAGTGTAAATCCTAACAGCCTTAGGTTCAGTAGCTGCTTCATCAGAAGTTGAAATAGCTTTAGAAAGTTTATCTTTTAAAGCATTAATTTTTTCAATTTCCATTCCGCCATTTATTAGATAATTTTCAGCAGCTTTAGCAAGGTCCACATTTTCTAAATCTTCAGTTCCAGCAATAGACTTTAACATTCCAATTACATCTTGGCTGATTATATTATATTGTTCTGTACCTTTCTTAACTCCATAATAATTAATATAGCTTTGCATGTAGTCTTCCACAATTTCATCCTTAGTAGCACCCATTAGAGCTTCAATTAATGCAGCGAAAAATCCTGTACGATCTTTTCCTTCAGTGCAATGGAACAAATATGGACCATCATTATCTGCCATAAATGTTAGGCCTTTTATTACATTGGCTTTAAACTCGTCACTGTCATAGGCAAGTGTCATATTTAAAGCTATAACCTTATTTTCTTTATAAAGGTTTGCATAATATGGAGATGCAAAATCCTCTTGAGCCATATAACTGTTGATATTTTCTACAGAATCTGCTAGGTTAACTACTGTTTTTACACCTGCTTTTTCAATAAGCTTATCAGCATATTTTGCACGCCCAAGCTCATTGTTTACTGGACTTGAACTTCTGTAAAGAACGCCTTCTGCAATATTTCCTAATTTAATATTGCGGAAGTTAGCAAATTCTTCATCAGAGTTATAATCTTCACGGTTATTTGTACGTTCTAGTTTGCGGATTTCATATTGAACTAGATATTCTTCTGGTCCAGTAAGCATAATTATTGCCTTATCCCCTACTTCTACATCAGCAATTTCGTTTAGCTTACCATAATTAATGCATATTCCGATGTTAGTATGTCCTGGATATGCCCTAACTAGTGGATCCCCTTTTTCTACATAGTAACCATCCAAAAATGGTGCTTCAATGACGAAGCCATTATCAAATATAACTGTTACCATATCACCATGTTTAAATCCAAGCTTATAGAAATCTTCTATTAAAATATCAGTTAAAGCATGTCCGTATTTTTCAATTTCTTTTACTGTCCCAACAACATTAGGTGTCTTTAAAACAGGTTCTGCTGAAAGTTTATTCTTAAGAATTTGAATTTCATCTGAAGTTAAGCCAATTCTCTTTAAATAGTTTTCAGCAGCTTCTGCTAAATTAACATTTGAAATATCTGTACCTTTTTCATATTGGCAAACTGCTGTAGTTAATGATGCTACAATATTGCTTTCAGCTATGGCATTATATTGTTCGCTTCCCTTTTCTACTCCATAATAGTTTTCATAGGTTGTCATATAATCTGAAACAATTTCATCTAAACTTGCACCCATTAGTGCTTCCAATACTGCACTTACAAATCCTGCCCTATCTTTTCCTTCTGTACAGTGAATTAGGTATGGGCCATCATTTTTTATTAAAAATCGTAATCCTTCAGCTAACCTTTGTCCAAAATCTTCACTTGATATATCTACTCCCATATATAATGCTTTAACCTTACCTGCTTCATAAAGGGATTTATAATAATCAGATGAAAAATCTTCTGCTTCAAAGTATGATTTAATATTTTCATCCGAATCAGCTAAATTAATTACTGTATTTATTCCAACAGCTTTAGCTAATCTATCAGCATATGCTGCACGTCCTATTTCATTGTTCACAGGGCTGCTGCTTCTATATAGTACACCTGGTTTAATTCCTGTAGTTGTAATGCTGCGGAAATTAGCAAATATCGAATCTGTTGCATAATCTGAACGATTATTTGTGCGTCTTAACTGATGTAATAAGTATTCTGAAAGGTAGCCACCTTTTTCCAACATGGAAAATACAACTTTGTCCCCAACTTTTATGCCAAAAGTTTCTGCAAAATTTCCCATGTTAATTGCAATTACTAATAAATCATTTTCTCTGTCATCCCGTACAATTAAACTTCCTGTATCTACATCACTGTAAGATGTTCCAAATGGAATTTCAAATACTTGTTCTCCTATAGTAACCTTTAGCATGTCTCCTACTTCATAACCTGCATCATAAAGGGCTTTTGGCTTGATATCCAATTGAAGATTCCCATATCTTTGAATTTGTTCTACTGTTCCAACAACTTCTTTATAAGTTTCATCAGCTATAGCAGTAGCTGAAAATGAAAACAACATAACGACTGCTAAAATTAAAGCCAATATCTTTCCTGTTTTCTTCATCTATAATCCCCCTTTTGTTAATATAATTCAATTTAATTATACCATTTCACAATTATTTTTATAATATTCTTAAAATAAGAAATTCTTTCTATTTCATCAATCAGATTAATTTTTTATTATAGATATTCACTTTAAGATAAGCTAACTATTTTAGAAAATCTAAAATGGTGCAATACTATTTCTGTAATAAGCTAATAATTATACGTTAACCAAATATTATCACATAAAAGCAAATCAACTAGTTTCATTGAAGGCAAATCAGAAATATGCTATAATCAACGCTGTAAATAAAGTATTTTGAAAGGAGAAACAGATGAAAAAAGAAGAACGACAGTATCCAAGAGTCTTTATTACTCAAAAGGCAAAACGAAATATTCAGAATGAACACCCATGGATATATGGAGAAGAAATTATAAACATAGATAGGGAACCTAATAACGGTGAATTGGTAGATGTTTTTGCCAA